>Ga0334883_1003140_pt1 | contig 18381 bp, 17 predicted proteins | sample GraSluR1_MG_6_FD_207230 | JGI IMG/M metagenome (GOLD analysis project Ga0334883, IMG submission 207230) | Sludge microbial communities from methane-producing bioreactor in Wageningen University, Netherlands - Granular Sludge_09_05-R1 | ecosystem: Engineered > Bioreactor > Anaerobic >... | reverse complement strand
ACCATTTACTTCCGGGGGCTGGATACGCTCATTGCCACAGCAAGGGCCAACCGGATATCGACGTTGCTGGGTGTTCAGACCATCGACCAGCTAATCCGGGATTATGGGAAGGAGCAGGCCAATGCCATTTTAACCAACATCGGAAATGTGTTTGCCGGCCAGTCGGTGGGCGAAACCGCCCGGTTTATCCAGAACCGGATGGGTAAGATTTTGCAGGAAAGACAGTCGGTTAATATCAACAGCAACACCCAATCCACTTCCTTTTCCACGCAGATGGACTTTCTGGTTCCGGAAGGAAAGATTGCCACCCTGCCGCAGGGATTTATGGTTGGACAGGTAACCGACAACTTTGGAGAACAGGTGGGTCAGAAGAACTTAAACTGCCTGATTCTGGCCGATGAAAAAGCTCTGGAACAGGAGGAGAAGCATTTTGTTCCCATTCCTGATTTTTATGATTTTGATAACATGAACGATGTGCTGGAACGCAACCGCAACCGGATTCAGAATGATATCCGGGCATTGGTGGTTCAGACCACACAAACCAGGCAAAACAGATGAAACATAAGAACAGTACGGAAGAAATTATTCGTTGTAATCCCTCCCAGCTCGTGAACCTGAAGTATCTGGCGGGAGTTTTGGCGGCGCTGGCACTTGTTCTTGTGCCCAAAGCTTTTTTAGCTGAAATTATCCCAGTGGCATTTATTCCGGAAAAACTGATCGGACATGTTTTTCGGATTCCGGAATACCTGGCAGCAACGGGATTTCTTTTTTTGGGATATCAGATGATAAAAGTGTGGTGCATCCGCTATGAGATTACCATCGGAGAACTGCGGCACGTTCATGGCATACTGCGCCGCCGGCACGGTTACATTGAACTTTACAGGATAAAGGATTTTCAGGTGGACCGGCCGCTGGTTTACCGCATTTTCGGCCTTGGGACCCTCATTGTTTACACCTCCGACAAAACATCACCCGTCTTCCGGCTGGAAGCCATCAGAAGGCCGGAAATCATTTATTCGATCCTGCGTGAACGGGTGGAGCAGAACCGCAGGGAAAAACATGTATTTGAAGTGGATTAACTTTTAAAATAATAAATTATGGAACAGAGTACGCGCATCCGGATGGAAGAGATTCCATTCGAAAAACTGGAAAAAGCAGGTATTAACCGCGATTTTGTAACCCGCATGGAGAGCCATGAACTCAAAGATTTTCTCAACGGCTTCCGGTCAGACAAACTCTATACGGTCAATGCAAAGATTAACGATCAGGAGTACCGCATCCCTGCAAAAATCAGATTACAGCAAAAGGAAGATGGTTCGGTGGATGTAAAAGTGCACCCCATCCAGCGGCTGTTTGTGCCCGATGAGTTTATGGGCCACAAGTTTACCAAAGAAGAAAAGGCAACGCTGCTGAATGACCGGAACCTGGGAAAAACAGTGGAGCTTACCAACCGTAACGGGCAGAAGGATATCTATTACCTTTCGATTGATTCCAAAACCAACGAGCTGGTGCCGCTGCGCACGAAAAACATTCAGGTACCGGATAAAATTAAGGGGGTATCGCTTTCGGAAGAGCAGAAGCAAAAACTGGCCGCCGGGAAAAAGATTGTACTGGACGAAATGACCGGACGCAACGGGAAGAAGTTTTCAGCCACCCTGCAGGTGGATGCAGCCAACCGGAACATCAATTTCTCTGGTTTTAAAATGGAAAAGGAAAAAGACCTTGACTTGAAAGAAGAGAAAACCAAAGGAGCGAAACAAAAGATAAGCTGATTTTTTACCGTGCCAGATTAACCAGGAAAGGGAGACAACCCAAAGACGTTTCTCTTTCCTTTTTTTTGAAAAACAGGCCATGAAATCAGGTAGGGAACAATCAACGAAGAGGGGAATGCAAGATGTGTTTTTGTAATACAAAAACTCTTGTGCCTATCCGGCAGGGACTTTTACCTCCTGGTAAAAGCTTGATTAATCCTTTGGATTAAATATAGAATATGAGACCTAAAACATCCGATACAGACAAACTGGATAAACTGATTTGCCTACGGCTTTCCAGGTTAGAAAAGAAGTTACTGTTAAAACGGTGTCGCCAGGAAGGTTATCTAACTATGAGTGACTTTTGCCGGGCCAAACTGGTTAAAAGACGGGAAATCCGAAAAACAGAGGCAAGCCGGGAGTTTATTCAGGCGACACAAAAACTGGATTATGAATTGAATAAAATCGGGGTGAACCTGAATCAGGTGGCCAAAAGGTTGAATACCCGCCCGGTTTATCAGTTTACACAGGCAGACAGGGAAGTTTTCCCGCAGGTACTTCTGGAGCTGAAACGATGCTTTCATATTCTTCAAAAATACATGGACAGGATTGAAAAAACAGATTGAATTCCCCCAAAATGGTTATTGTTATTCATCAGTCAGCACATACCCAAAATGCCCTGCATTACAACGAGAAAAAAGTTAAAGAGGGTGTGGCCACCTTTTTTGACAGCTTGAATACACTTTCTGTTAATCCGTTTATGTACGATGAAAAGCACCGTATGAAAAACCTGCTGGACATTGAAAAAGTAAACACTCGTGTAAAAAAGAAATGTCTGCACATCTCTTTTAATCCATCGGTTGAAGATTATCAGAAATTGGGAGATAAAACCATCCGGCTTGAAATCAGAAACATGATGGAGCACCTGGGATACGGAAACCAGCCTTATTTTGTTTACCAGCATCAGGACTTGGAACGGGTGCATTTTCATGTGGTGTCCACAAGAATTGACAAGGTAACCGGACGAAAAATAAAAGACAACTATGAAAAGGAAAAACTGCAGCGGTTTGTAAAAAGCCTGGAAGAAAAATATCAGTTGGTTCAAAAAACCAGCAAAGAACATCCGGTGTTTCGGTTTTCACCCCGTAGCCGGAATATCAGACAGAACCTTGAAGAACTGTTTAAACACCTGAACAGGATGCCGGAAGTCACTTCCAAAGAAATGTACAATGAAGCCCTGAAACTCTTCAACGTAGAAATCAAAAAATCGGGTAGGGGGCACATTGTTTTGGTGACCGACGGAGAGGGAAATCCAATTCGCTATCCGATTCGGCTGTCAAATTTTAAGGAGAGGCCGAAGTTTTATCAGGTGCAAAAAGAGGAGTTGGTCATTAAAACCAGAAGTGAAAAAGAAAATTACTCTCAGAAAAATCAGGAAACGGTATTGAGTTTTTCGATTATCCGGAATCTGGTAAAGTTGATTCCCGAAAATTATTCGAAAGAACGAAACCAGAAGTTACGGATTAAAAGAAAGAGGAAAGGGAGGCAAAGAAGGTATTAGCTATTTTATTGGAAGAGCAAGTCAAAACTTTTTACGCATAACATTTCCAAATGCAGTGGGCAAAAGAACTGAAAATGGTGGTACAATAGGTGGTCAAATAGGTGGGTCAATAAGTGGGTCAATCCAATTAACCAGCAGGCAGAAAGAAATTTTATCATTGATTGATAAAGATGTTCAGATTTAGAAAAGGCAACTGGCTCAAATTTTTAAAATTAACCATTTTGCAGTGGATAAACATATTGAATGAATTACCAATTAGGTATGTCGCAAATAATAATTGCATTTGCGGCAAAAATAATGTTTATAGCAAGGCTTATTAATGCCGATAACCAGATATTAATGAAGGTAAAGATTATATATTGGTTTCGTCATCAAATTTAATTCAGGAAATGTCCAGTTTATTTATTAAAAAACTGGACAAATAATTATCTTTGCTGAAAACAGAATTGTGTGAAAACAACTGATTACATAAAGGTTACCATAGATAAGCTTCCGAAGGGCTATGTTTTCACCTATAGTGATTTTACAACTAAGGTGAACAAGAAAGAGGCAGTGATTAAAAGTTTGAACCGTTTGGCGGCATCAGGTAAAATTAAAAAGCTGAGTAAAGGTAAGTTTTACAAACCCGAAAAAACCCCTTTTGGAACATTGCAACCCAATCAGAAACAAATTGTAAAAGACCTGTTGGAGAAAGACGGAAAATTGCTGGGGTATATTACCGGACTGGGAATATATAATCAACTGGGATTTACTACCCAGGTTAGCAATACCATACAGATTGGACGTAACGAAGTGCGCCCGGCTTTAAAAAGAGGGATTTACAAAATAAGTTTTGTAAAACAAAAAAATACCATCACCAAAGAGAACATCCCTTTGCTTCAGTTGCTCGATGTAATTCGGTTTATAAAAAAAATTCCGGATACAACCGTTGCTGCTTCGTGTAAACGCCTGAAAGTACTGTTTGCCGATCTGAATAAAGAAAGTATCGGTAACTTAATTCGTTTGAGCATGAAATATCCGCCATCAACTAGAGCGCTGCTTGGGGCTTTGTTGGAAGATATGGGATTAGATGATGGGCTACTTGTTAATTTGAAACATAGCCTGAATCCAATTACAACTTACAACTATTCGCTTTCAGAACGTGATTTCCCCACCATTAAAAACTGGAATATTGTATGAGATTGCATGAAAATCCACAACTTTTCGATCAGGCGATAAGAGCAACTGCACAGCACAAACAACTGCGGGAGGTTTATATTGAAAAGGACTACTGGGTAACTTTTGCGTTGCATGCCATTTTTAACAGTGATATTGGAGGTGAAGCAGTATTTAAAGGTGGAACAGCACTCTCTAAATGTTTTGGTTTAATTGAACGTTTTTCGGAGGATATTGACCTGGTAGTTTTGCGGAAAGAAGGAGAATCGGGAAACAGGTTAACTAATAAAATAAAAGCCATTTCAAAAGTAGTTTCAGCAGTGATGCCGGAAGTACAAGTAGAAGGCATTACGCAAAAAATGGGTATGAACCGGAAAACCGGACACAGCTATCCAAAGGTATTTAAGGGAGATTTAGGCCAGGTACGCGATGTAGTAATTGTTGAGGCAACCTGGCTGGGGAATTTTGAACCTTACTCGGAGACATCCATCAGCACATTTATTTATGAGATGATGGTAGCCACCGATCAGCAGAAATTGGTAAAAGAATACGGATTGCTGCCATTCGGGATAAAAGTACTGGATTCAAAAAGAACCATTTGTGAAAAAATCATGTCGCTGGTGCGTTTTTCGTACAGTGAGAATCCGGTTGAGGATTTAAGGAACAAGGTGCGTCACATCTACGATTTAACGCAACTGCTCAAAACAAAAGATTTGATGACTTTTTTTGATTCTGAAGGATTTGAAAAAATGTTACTGAAAGTTGCACAGGATGATGTAGCCAGTTATCGGAACAACAATACCTGGCTAGCGCATCACCCTCTTGAATCTCCGCTTTTTACTGACCTGGAAAACATCTGGAATCAGATCAAGATTACCTATTCTGAAGATTTCAGTCAGCTGGTATATGGCAAACTACCATCAGAAAAGGAGGTTTTAGTCACCTTAAAAATGATTGCAGAAAGAATGAAACCAATTGCCTGGATGGTAAAATTATCTTGAAAATAAAATTCACCAAAGCTATATTGGCCGAACCTAAAGGATGAAATATTTGAACAGGCTGAGAATTTTGCATAGCTACAACATGGATTGCCTCCGTTTTACCGATAATTTTTACGCATGACATTACCCAATGCTGTGGTCAAAAATATTGAATATGATGCTCAATAGGTGGTCGGAATGGTGACCCAATCAATGCTGAAAATGGTGACTCAATGGGTGGTCAAATAGGTGGGTCAATTGGTGGGTCAATTCAATTAACCACCAGACAAAAAGAAATTTTATCGTTGATAGAAAATGATACTCAAATTTCTAAAAGACAATTTGCCCAATTTTTAAAAATTAACCATTCGGCAGTGGATAAACATATTGAATACTTAAAATCGAAGGGTGTTTTAGAACGTATTGGTGGAACACGAGGGTATTGGCAAGTTAACCTGTCGGAATAACCTATCTTTTAAAATGGTTCCTTTATTTTAATTGCAGAACAGCAAACAACAACAAATACTAATTTTCACACAGCATGTTTTACTAAAAACGGTACGAGAGATTGCTGAAATACTATTAGTACACCAAATGAATTTTGTGTAAATGATAAATGCACTCAGCTTGCTATAAAGCCATCTATTTTAAAATCCGCTCATCAAAAACAAACGGTTCTGAACTGATAATTTTGCATTTTTGGATATCCGGATGGAGCGGATTCAGAATCACATTAAATTCATCGGGAATAATTACTGAGGAAACTCTTGGAGTAAACAATCATCAGGCGGAGAATCCGTATTCAATGGCATTCAGCTCATTCATCACCAACTGAATTCCTGAGAACGTATCCAGGTAAAAAACCGGTTTTTCACCGCCCATTGCCTGGTTTTTGGTATTCAGCCAACGGGAAAACTTTTCACGGCTCCCAAATACTTTAATCCCTGAATTAAATAGCCGGGCAATGTATAACGCCCGTTCCGAAGCGCCGGGTGCAATAAGCTGGTCGGATTCCTTTTCCTGGATTGACCGAGTTGAAATCCGCAAAAACGAACTCAAATCTTTCAGCGTTAACCCCGATTCGCGGGCAATGGATAACAACCTCGATTTTTGGATGCCTTTCCGGGCACCCGCCAAAAATTCTTTATCCGAAATTTCCAGTGCACTCATAATAAAGCGAATTTATTCGTTCAAAGGTACGGATTATATCTGTTTTTGATTTTGTGATGCAAAAAAATCAAACTTGATGTGAAAGGAATCACTGGCACAAATCGAACCGAAATAGCCAGTATATTGCCAGGCTGGTTTCTGAAGGATCGGTGAAATAATACTTTTTCAGGCATCAGTTATATACTCCACTTCTTATTACGGTTCAGAATCTTTATTTAGTTCATAATCAATAACTTTGCTTCAAACATATTAATTTTCATCATGTTTTAATTTAATTTACTTGCATATCTCTTACTTCTGATACTTCTTAAAATTCTCTGCCTGCTCAAAAATCTCTATATAAACTTCATCACGGTCAACCGGTGGATATTCATTTTCTGCAAGGAGGACAATTAAATCCGCTTTTAGCTCTGCTTTAATATCTGAGCGTTTGCTCCAGTCGGTATATTTTGCTTTGTCATCCACAACTGTTTTAACCTGTTTCGACAAATGAATTAGTTTATCTTCCGGGTATTCAAAATCGTATTTATGAGCCAGCGCCTTTAAGATGTCGTAAAACGCTTTTTCTTCAAAGTCAATGCCTAGTTCATTGAAAGATTCCTTTTCCTTTTTCAAAGCGTGGTACAAATCAATGATTTCGTCGGTGAAATCTTCCAGCACTTCGCTTCGCAAAACATCAGCTTCTTTGCGTTGATTGTACCGTTCCACAAGAGCCTTCATTTTCTCAGAAAAGTCTGTTCCCTTAATTTTATTCACCTTTTTAAAGTCGTCGATTGCTTTTGCAAGGAGTTGCTGCAATAACTTGATTTTGGTATTTGGCAACTTGATTTTTTCAATCTTCGCCAGATAATCATCATCAAAAATGTCGAACTCTTTTTGTTTGTCATCGCCCAGTTTAAAAATTTCTTCCACACCGTCACTTTGCAGTGCATCCTTAATCATTTCACGCACTTTAGCATTCATTTGAGCAATATCGGGTGCGTCTCCCTTGGTGAGTTTAAACACGATAGACCGCACTGCCAGGTAGAAATGTATTGCATCTCTTTCAGCCTGACTGATTTCTTCACTGCCCGAACAAATGTCATAAGCAGCTTTTAAACGCTTTACCAGGTGCATAAAACGTTTTTCCAGCTCGCTGGTAACCTGCACAAATTCTGCAGCCATGTTCAGTGTATTCAACTGTTGCAGCGGGGATCCCTTATAATAAGGAGTGGAATCGAATTTATGGAAAATTCTGTGAAGTAAATCCAGATGGTCTTTAACCACCACAACCGATTGTTCAATGTCTTCAAAATTGTTTTGATCCGTTTTGTTATAATGGGCCAGAGCCAGGTTCATTTGCTTTTTGATTCCGATATAATCAACCACCAGCCCTTTGTTTTTACCTTCCACCTTCCGATTGACACGCGAAATGGTTTGAATGAGGTTGTGTCGCTGAACCGGTTTGTCAATGTACATTGTGTCGAGTGCCGGAACATCGAAACCGGTTAGCCACATATCCACAATAATGGCGATTTTAAAATTCGACTTTTCATTTTTGAACTGCCGGTCCAGTTCTTTCCGGTATTTTTTATCCCCCAGCAAATTATATAACTCCTTTTCATCGTCCTGTCCGCGGGTCATTACCATTTTAATGCGTTCCATGGGTTTGATTTCCCGTTTTTCTTTATCGGTTAAATCAGCTCCTTCCTCACACACTTTTATTTCCAGCCACTGTGGACGTAACTCAACTATTTTTTTGTACAACTCCCAGGCAATGGGTCTGCTGCTGCAAACAAACATCGCTTTTCCCTTTACTGAAGCTCCTTCGCTCACCCGTTTTTCATAGTGCCCCACAAAATCTTCAGCTATGGATTGCAGCCGGTCTGGATCACCAAGAATGGCATTCATGTTCGCCATCGCTTTTTTACTTTCTTCAATCTGGTATTCATTGGTTCCTTCTTCAGCACATTTTTGATAATATTCTTCAATCTCTTTCAGCTTGCTGTTGTTCAGCAAAACTTTGGCGGCACGACCTTCATACACGATCCGGACGGTAATTTCATCTTTAACCGATTCTGTCATGGTGTATGAATCAACCACCTCGCCAAAAACATCGAGGGTTGCATCGATGGGTGTTCCTGTAAAGCCAACATAGGTAGCATTGGGCAAAGAATCGTGCAGGTATTTTGCAAAACCGAAGGTCTTTTTCACGCCGTTTTGGGTAACCCGTACTTTCTGGTCCAGGTTGGTTTGACTGCGGTGTGCTTCATCCGAAATGCAGATGACATTCGTGCGTTTGGTTAAAAGCTCTGTGTCTTCTGTAAATTTATGAATGGTCGTAAGAAAAACACCTCCGCTGTTCCGTCCTCTCAAAAGCTCCCTGAGATGTTTTCTGCTCTTTACACTGATTACCGTATCATCGCCGACAAACTTTTTTGCATTTACAAAATAATCCTGTGCCAGTTGGTCGTCCAAATCCGTGCGGTCGGTAATTAAAACAATGGTAGGACTGGAAAAACTGGTGCTTTTCATCATCAGCCGGGTTAAGAAAAGCATGGTGAAACTTTTGCCCGAACCGGTGGCCCCGAAATAGGTTCCTCCTTTTCCGTCTCCTTCCGGACGCTGATGAAGTTTAATATTTTCATACAACTTCCGGGCTGCATAGTACTGCGGATAGCGGCAAACAACTTTTACGTCCTTTTTAGAGCTGTCGGGAAAGTAAATGAAGTTGTGAATGATATCACGCAGGCGGTTCCGGTTGAACATTCCCTGGATTAATGAATACAAGGAAGAAATTCCATCCACCTCTTTTTCATTTCCGGTAATTCGGCGCCAGGCGTAGTAATATTCGTAGGGAGCAAAGAAAGAGCCTGCCTTGTTGTTTACGCCATCGCTGATAACACAAAAGGCGTTGTATTTGAACAGTTCAGGAATATCGCGTTTGTAGCGGACCGTTAACTGAATATATGCATCGTAAATAGTAGCTTCTTCCCGAATGGCACTTTTAAACTCAATAACCACCAGTGGCAGCCCGTTGATGTATAAAATCACATCAGGTATTCGTTTTTCGAAGCCTTGTATTTCGAGCTGATTAACTATCCGGTAGATATTGTTATCTTTTTCTGAGTAATCGATAAAATAAAGCCTGAAATCTTTTTTGTTCGGATCTCCTGCCCGGCTTTTCGACGGGTCCCGTTTGAAGTTGTAACCATCCGAAATCTTTTTCATGATGGCTTTGTTGCTTTCGTACAAATCGGAAGCCGGGAGTTTTTCCAAATCGCGGATGATGGTGATTACTTCTTCTTCAGTAATTTCCTCATCCTGGTATTGGTTTAAAAGAAAAGCTTTTAAGTCGGATTTAATCAATACTTCACTGTTTGCCGAACTGTATGTTCCTTTCGGCTCAACCACTACATTTTCGTTTTCAATGCGGACTTGAGCACCCGGAGTATAATCGAATGCTTCAGTGCCTAAAGATTCAATAAATGCCAGTTCTAAACGTTCTTCAGTGAATTTCATTTTTTCTTAATTATTTCCCAATGTCCTCCAAGTTTTGGTCCTTTTCTTACAATTAATCCAGCATCTTTTAGCTTAGCCAGATATATTTCAACTGTTCTTGGCGTTTTTCCAATTTCTTTGGCAATTTGCCTTGATGTAAATTCAGGATGATCAAGAATGAGTTCAAATGTTAACGCGATATCTTTTCCGAAATCATTCCGAATTCTTTCCGAAATCGTTCCGAAATCATTCCGAATTCTTTCCGAACTTTCTGTCTGCTGAAGGTTGAATATTGTAACTTCAACACCACCGTTCATTTCTTTAATTTCCGGTTCAGGCAAGCCGGCCTCTTTGCATGAATTGATAATTTTAAGTGTGCCGCGCCCCCAGGTGTCGATATAACCGGCAAAAAAGCAAGCATTCGCAATAATAGGGTTACGTGGACGGGAATTATGGTCTGATTTTAAATCTTCAGGACTTAACCCGAATGGTAGTCCGCCTTCATTCCAAATGGAAAGCTTATCATCGAACACCCGCATTTGAATGGTTGCTCCCATGTAGGTGCGATGAACCAAAGCATTTAACAGCATTTCACGCAATGCCTGGATGGGATACTGGTTTTTTTCAACCCGCTGAAAACCTTCAAAATCAACAGGGCGTGTCAGAAATTTGTAATTCAACTGAACCTGAACTTCATGTAGCATTTGAACAATATTACCTTCAACTACTTCATGAAATCTTAAATCCGAAGCATCTTTGCCAAACCGACCTATTTTTACCTGGATATTTGGATAAAAGCGCATTGGCTCTTTGCCAAACAAAATAATAGCAGCACGTTTTAGCTTTTTTCCGTCAGTAAGTTTTAGCTTTTCCAATATCTGAAAAGTAGATAACCCTTTTGTTTCGGGCATTCTGCCTTTTTCATGGCTGTCTGCTATAAACTTTGCAATACTTGCTTCATCTATGTCTTTAACGGTTGCCTCTTCTTCAACAACATCATCCCATGTTTTGCCTGCTTTTTTGAGTAAAAATTCATTCAGTTCAACGCCAGTGAGCTCCATTTTTGTGCTGCCCGAACGGTAATAATATCTGCCCCGCAACGAAACAGCCACCGAATAAGGATTGACTTTGATGGAGATGTATTTTTCCCCCTTTTTGTCGTGTAGCTGCACATCGCAAATTATCCCCATGGTGTTACGGATTTTATTGGGTATTTCTTCCAAAAATCTTTCATAATCAGACAGATGAACTACATTTCCTTCATCGTCCAACCCAATATAAATCACGCCGCCAATGGCATTGGCAAAACCGCAAACCCATTTCAGGTAATCATCGTGCCAGCTTTGCTTGTATTCTATGTTTTGATGTTCGGGCATAGTCTTTCTGATTTTTTTATTTCTTCAGAGTTCATTTATTATTTCTTTTTCAGTTTCAACTTTGGTCATTTTCGAAAGAACCAAATCTTTTAATTCTGATAGCTTTTGAATTTCTTTAACCACATCCAAAATATAATCGTAAACAGATTTTATTTTATCTCCAAATAATCGAATGGTATCTTTATCAGGTTTTATCAATATTTGACTATCAAAATCTTTGGTTACTAATGCACCAAATACAGCACCCATGGCTTCGTTTTTAAGTTTCTCAATTGCTGAAAGTGTAATTTGATGCGTAAAAAATTGATTTATGCCATTTCCTCCTCTTATCGCGTAACAGCTTTGATTCATTGTCATGGAACAACCAGAAATTGATATTGCACCAACTGTTCCTCTGGCCGTTACAAACACAGTATCTTTGGGATAAAGTTTTGTACTACTATTTTTCACTCCTGATTCAGTAACATATTTCTCGGTTTTAATTGAATAATAACTTTCAACTACATCAGCTGGAGTAAAAAATGGGATATCTCCATTCCAGTAGGATTCATTATTGGTATCTGGTGTGCCACCTCCACTTAGTTTTACAATTTGGGTGAATGGTTTTGCTTCCCACCCCTCCGGAATCTCCTTTCCCAACTCCTCATTCCAAACCATTTTACCACCAGTACTTTTATAAGGGTTCCCATTTTCATCTGAAAACTCAAAATCCACAAACCACTGTTTATAAATAGCCTGTGCAGTTTCTTCGAGTTTTTGAATGAGTTGGTTATTCAACGCAATGCGGTTTTTAACGATGTTGTATTCGGCAACAATTTCGCGCTGTTTTTCAATGTCCGGGACCGGGAGTTTCATTTCACAAAAGTCTTCCCATTCCAGGCTTCCGCGAACGCCACCAACGGCATAAAAACACGCTTCACGGTCAAACTCTGCACGGGAAAACCACATCATTAAATATTCCGGCAGAAGTTCATTTTCGTTTTTCACTTTAAAAACCGGATAGGCTTGTGAAATGATGGCTTCGGCAAATTCCTGCAAAAGTGCAACCGGCATTTTTTTATCGCGTCTTACCTGCATAATACTACAGGCAAATTGATTTCTGCGAATGATTTTATAATTGGCCATATCGGTTCCCACCGTATTAGCCACCGATGGAATAAAAACCTTGTTAATGGAAAGACCTAAAAGCGTATCAATCTTTAAGTTTTTGTTCCGCTCATCAACCAGTTCGATGTAATCTCCTATGGGCTTATAATTCGATTGCATACCCCAGCTCTTTAAACACGTTTAACAGCTCTTTTTTCGATTGCTCCTCAGCACGGAGTAATTCTGCAAATTCGGTTTTTAATGCTTTCATTTTTTCATCGAAGTCAATATTTTCATCCCGGTTCACAAATTCGATGTATTTGCTCGGCACGAGAGAATAGTCTTTATTCCGGATTTCTTCTATGGTTGCCGAATAACAAAATTCCGGAATGTTCTTGTATTCCGTTTCTGCTTTTTTCTGTTGCCAGATATGAAGTGTTCCAGCAATTTTTTCGATATCTTGAGGTAGAAGCTGGGTAAATTTCTTTTCAAGCGGGGCACCCATTTGGCGCAAATCCATAAACAGGATTTCATCTTCCCGGTTCCTGTAGTCTTTCTCTACGCCGTTCAGTTTTAATTTACCTTCCCGTTTATTATTGTTTAGCACCCAGACTGTAACACTAATATTCGTGGTATAGAACATATTTTGCGGTAAAACCATAATCGCCTCTACCAACCGGTTCTCAATAAGCTTTTTGCGAATCTGGTATTCACTTCCACCACCGGATAATGCTCCATTGGCCAAAACAAAGCCGGCAATTCCGTTATCAGATAACTTGGAAACCATATTCAGAATCCAGCCATAGTTGGCGTTGCTTGCCGGAGGTACATCGTAACCTCTCCAGCGGGGGTCGTCAATCAATTCATTCGCAGCCCGCCAGTCTTTGAGGTTAAACGGAGGATTGGCCATGATAAAATCGGCCTTTAAATCGGGGTGCTGGTCGCGTGCAAAGGTATCGGCAGGCACTGCCCCCAGGTTCGCAGAAATACCGCGAATGGCCAGGTTCATCTTCGCAAGCTTATAAGTGGTTGACATTAACTCCTGCCCGTAAATGGAAACCTCGCGTTTGTCGCCCTGGTGCGCTTCAATAAACTTCACCGATTGCACAAACATACCTCCGGTTCCGCAGGCCGGGTCGTAAATAATTCCCTTGTAGGGTTCAATCATTTCGGCAATCAGGTTCACAATGCTTTTAGGCGTATAGAATTCGCCTTTCCCTTTCCCCTCGGCCAGTGCAAATTTCCCCAGGAAATATTCATAGACACGCCCCACAACATCCTGCTGTTTGTCTTTCAGGGTGTCGATGTTGTTAATGGTGTCGAGCAAAGCGGACAGCTTACTCACGTCCATATTCAACCGGGAGAAATAATTATCAGGCAACGCACCTTTTAACGTCGGATTGTTTTTTTCAACGGTGTGCAGGGCGGTATCAATTTTCAAAGCTATATCATCCTGCTTGGCATTTTGCATGATGTAACTCCACCGGGAAATTTCAGGAAGGAAGAAGACGTTTTTCATGTTGTAGAATTCCTTTATCTCCAGGAATTTCTTCTTCTCTTCATCAATCAATTCCCGCCTGCGTTCTTCAAATTTATCGCTGGTAAACTTCAGGAATATCAAGCCCAAAACCACGTGTTTGTATTCAGACGATTCAACCGTTCCCCTCAACTTATTCGCCGAATCCCAAAGGGATTCTTCCATGCTCTTCTGCTTTCCGTTTGATTTTTTTGCCATTTAATCTATGTAATTTTTTTGCTATAAAAATATGATTTTCAATCTGCTTGTCAAAACTGTTCTTTTTGCTTTATCCTTGTTTTGCTTAATTGTCAGATAATGAAACCAGGAAAGCAGTTTTCCCAAGCTACTTTAATTTAATTCTGATTTGCTTCTTTGAGGTATTTGTTTAATACCGAATGTTGAAAAAGTCCCATAGAAAGGGTCGTTTTTGATTCTGTTTTATTTATTGACGCTAAATTTAGAATATTCCGGTTGATTGATAAAGTTTTAAGCCAAGGTTTTTTACAAAAGATTGTTTTTTGTTTAAGAAAGGCAAGAGTTATTTGTTAACTCCGCTTAAATCCCGGCAAAGTTATTCATCGCTCCACGGAACGGTAAAGGGGCGGTTGCTTTTCGTGGCAACCGTCCTTCGGATGCGTTCAGTTTCCTGTATTGCCAGTTTCCCGTTGGGAAAGGCAGGAAACTGACATGCACCCCGTTGACCTGATCCGTGGCAGCTCAATGTCCGGTACGCCAAAATTTAACCGGCGTGCCAGATAAATCCTGAGCGTAGTCGAAGGGATGCCAAAACAAGTCCGGAGGGCACCGGCAAACTTTATGTTTTCAAAAGATGACATTATTTATTCTTACACAACAAAGCAGGCTGTTGCAGATGGTGTGTTAATCAAAGCTGATTCAAAACTCAGTTCAGAAGCCGCCATCAGGTTTCCGGTTTATTTTACGGATACTGTTTGGAACAGGTATGTAAAAGTTCCCGAAGAGTTTAAAGGTATTCAGGACGAAAATGGCAGGTTGTGGGACATCCTGTTTATGTTTGCTTTTCAGGCCAAAAAGTGTTCCGGTTCAATGCTTCAGTTTAAATTTACCTGTCAGGTCCCTAAATCAGCATCCTGGTTAAAAAACGAAACCAAATCAAACATTTCCTTCCGTCATCGCGAGGTGGTACTTAAAGCAGCTATCGCTCCGCAGGATATCGATGATTTTTCGCCTGCTGTTTTCATCATGTTACCCTGGGAGGACTGATTATGAAACGGACATTAAAACTTCAGTCCCATTACAGACAGATGGGAAAGTACGACAGAAATTTTTACGTGGTTCCCAAACTTATTCTGAGCGGTAAGTGGCTGGAGGATGCAGGTTTTGCAATATCCTCTGAAGTTCAGGTCGAATGCCACAATAAACAGCTTATTATCACTTCAGTTGAATAGTTAACCCGGCGTGCCAGACCCGTCCGAATTAAACCAAAAGGACGGAAGCCAAAATAAGTCCGGAGGGCACCGGCATTTTTACTATGGATTATTTGGTTGTTGGTTCAAACGGATTCGCCCAGGTAGGCGATCCGGATTATTACAAAAAGAACCTTGTTGAAATGAATTTCCTGTTGGAATTAATCAACGAAAAGTTTCCGGTTCCGGGAAAGTTTACGTTTACTTGTTTCTTTGCAAAAAAATCGTTTCCACACGATTTTGGCACTTACCACGAAATTGTATTTTATTTCGATGATGCAGTGCTGGATGAATGGAAAGATTCTGAAGATGAATTTACCCGTAATTTATTCGATGAATTTTGGGATTGGTTCAACCAGGTGGAAGCTTTCGATTTGGAGTCGGGAGAGATTACCAATCGGATTCAGGAACTGTATTGTCAGTCTCTGAGTACTCAAAAAGCGGAACAATTGAATGTTGTCGGTGCTTAAAAAAACATCCCATTGGGCAACTGACTGGATTTTTTGGGTTGTTATTATTAGCTCGGAAAAGTTCTGGCTTCGTTTTATTCGAAATCAATTCAAACTGAATTGTTAAAAGCAAAAAGAAATGAACCTGAATCCTCAAAACATTGCTTTACATGTAACTTTTTTTAACTTCGCTCTCAAATTAAACCTGAAATGGACTTAAACAAAAATATTTCGGACAAAGAACTGGTTGAAAAACTCAGGAAAGGAGACCTCGAAGCTTTCGATGCTGTATTTGAAAAGTACAGCAACCGTCTGTTTGGATTTGCGCTGAAATATTTAAGGTCGAAGGAAGTGGCTGAGGGGCTTGTGCAGGATGTTTTCCTTAAAATATGGGAAAACCGGAACACGCTGAAAAAGGATTCTTCTTTAAAGTCCTACCTTTTTACCATTGCTTACCACAACATTTGTAAATTTTTCCGGAAAAAACAACTACAGGAGAAGCTGGAAGAAAAAATCAGTTTGGTTTCCGACATTTCAGTGGATCCGGAAGAACAGATAGATTATCAATCAACCTTGGAGCAGATAGAAAAACTGATTGAAAAATTGCCTCCGAAACAAAAGACAATTTTTTTAAAAAGTCGCAAAGAAGGAAAAAGTACCCGCGAGATCGCCGAAGAAATGCATCTCGCCCCAGGCACAGTTGACAATCACATATCCGCAGCCTTAAAATTTTTACGAAAACATGTTTCCGGGAATAATCTGGCCCTTTTACTTTTTCTGACTGTTTTTTTTCAATAACCAAAGAGATTCTATTGTTTTACTAAAGGTAGAGCGAAAGTTTTTATCAATACATGAAGTGCTTACTATGCTTGTTTTCAGAAATTCCAATTAGCCTTCTTTTTAAATCAGTACTTTTTTTGTAAATTTTTTACGTTTAAATTTACTGATTTGCAATAGGTTAAATTATCGTTAAGAAAAAACATCGTTTTTCATCGTGAGATTCTGATCCTTTAAGGATATTACTTTTTAGAAGAGAATAGTAAAATATTTTCTTGGTTTAGTTTAGTTAGAAAAAAATCCTCTTTGAAATACAAGAGGATTTTTATAAAGAAGAATAAATGATTCAACAATCCGATATAGAAAAACTTGTCCGTTTCAGCAAAGGGCAGTCTGATGCAGAAGAAACACGATACATTTGTTCCCTTTTTGCGGAAAAAGAAGACACCGATGAATTGAAGTACTATATAAAGGATGAGTGGAATAAGTACCTCAAAAACAATGAAGGTGTAAATTACAATATTTCCCATCTGCTCGACCGCATCCACCACAAACTACATGTGATTGAAAACCAGAAAAAACAATCGATAACCCGGAAAATTTACCGCTGGTATTCTGTGGCTGCGGCTGTTTTGCTGATTCCTCTGCTCATTGCCGGTGGAATATGGTTTACCAAAGAACCTGCCGTTGAAACAGTATATGTGACCGAAAATCCCATTACTTCCACTATTCACGCGCCTCTGGGATCAAGAATCAGTTTTGACCTGCCCGATGGAACCAAAGGCTGGCTAAACAGTGGTTCTTCTCTGGAATATCAACTCCCATTCGGCAACAACCGGCAGATAACAGTTAAAGGTGAAGCCTGGTTTGATGTGGCAAAAGATGCTTCAAATCCGTTTGAAATTTATGCAGGCAAATCGAAGGTGAAAGTTTTGGGAACCAAATTTAACCTGAATGCCTATCCTGAGGAAAATTATGTTGAAGTAGTGCTCGAAGAAGGGAAAGTGGAGTTTGCTGTTACCGGAAGTACTGCTGCAGTTGAAATGGAACCCAATGAAAGGCTTGTTTACAGCAGCAATGCCGTTCATATTGCTTCGACCGATCCCTCCAAATATTCGGCGTGGGTGGAAGGCAAGTTAATGTTCAGGGGCGATCCTATGCCCGAAGTAGCACGGCGTATTGAACGATGGTACAACGTGCAGGTGGAACTGGTAGATAAAGACCTGGAGAAAGACGTTATCCGGGGAATCTTTCAGGATGATTCACTCGAGGAGGTACTTGATTATATAAGTATGACTTCACCTCTCCGTTACCGAATCATCGAACGAAAAGCACTGGAAGACGGAACTTATCAAAAGAAAAAAGTACTGATATATCGAAAAAAGATTTAGAAATAATTTTAATCAAAACCTAAAACAGATTTAAAATGAATTCAAGAGACAGACCTTAAGAATGAACAAAAAAAGGAAATCGCGCCAACGATTTCCTTAAAAAACCTTTTACAATTTTTTTAACGTTTAATTTTACAAATTTATGAAAAAAATCAAACCATTTCATGAATGTGATTTAAGTTGTTTTACGAAAACATTCAGAATTATGCGAATTACGTTATTTTTAATGCTCGCTTTTATA
>Ga0334883_1003139_pt1 | contig 18385 bp, 11 predicted proteins | sample GraSluR1_MG_6_FD_207230 | JGI IMG/M metagenome (GOLD analysis project Ga0334883, IMG submission 207230) | Sludge microbial communities from methane-producing bioreactor in Wageningen University, Netherlands - Granular Sludge_09_05-R1 | ecosystem: Engineered > Bioreactor > Anaerobic >... | reverse complement strand
AATATGTGAGACTATAAACCAATCTCGTTTTGTCGGGCGAAAGATCCATTTCGCCAATACGTCCGAACGACCAGAGCACTTCCGGAGTCATGATATCCGATTCGAGCTGAAGCATTTGCGGACCAATAGGCACTTTAATTTCCTGCTGTTCAGGATTCATCTGCATATCGCAGGCACTAATCAGGGTGACCAGAAGAAATAGAATGATTAGGTGAAAGATTTTTTGCATGATCGTGTACTGTTTTGAAGGCTTAAAATTACTAAAATTCGATTAACTGCTATTGATTGACTTTGAAAATTGTTGGATATCCTGATAATTGCTGATCAGTCCCTACTGTGATAGTTTTCCATTCAGATTCAGAATTACCATTCATCACCATGCATTGGTTTGCAAACCGAAATCGCTCATGTTTCACGGTCATTTCATTTTCCGGATCCTGATCGTGATGCAGCCAGGCAACCAGATAATTTTGTCCTGAAATAACATCCTTAAAATTGTAAATGCTGTGATTTTCAGATTCATCCACTACTTCTGTTAGCATTGAATTTCCAAGGACTTTCATAAGTTTTTCAAAGGCATAATAAGAAGCTTTTGGTGCAAAATTCTGATTGGCAGATGCTGTAAGTCCGCTGCGGCTATGCAGGTAGGAATCGGTATTTTCGTTGGCATAAAAGTACCAGTAAACCCGATCTGCTCCCTCTTTCAAAAGTTTCAGTGCAGCCCTGATGCCCCATGCCGCCTGTTTTTGCTCGCTGATACAACTGCCGTGGGTGCAATCCTCACCGCCACCATTGCTGTCGTAACCAAATTCGGTAACCCAAATCTCCGCACCCGGAGCATATTCATTGCGGAAGCGGATCATATTTCTGATTCCATTCAATTCGGCGCGGGGATCTTCCGGGGCCACTGCGATCAGTTCGCCATTGCTGTTGTTGGTGTAGGCATAAAGGTGAATATTCAAGGCATTTATTTTTCCGAAAACGGATGGATCAAGAAAATCGGCCACGAAATTATTGTGGTCGTTGAACGATCCTGCAGTAAAAGCAGCTTGAAAAGCAGCCGGTAACCGCATTGTTGTAGCATCGCCATCTTCAAAACCTCTGATCATATTATTGGCAATATTCCTGTAAAATTCAGGCGGGTAATCCCAGGGTTCGTTGCCGGCTTCTACTGCTTCCACAGATTTGTTCCTGCCAAAATGCGAGACGAAATCATTCCCGATGGCATAAGCATTCTGTGACGGATTGAGCCAGGTGGAATCAGGAAAGGTATTGTTTTTAAAAAGTAAGGTGGCTAAAATGTCAAAGCCTTTTTCGTTCAGGAAATCATACTCCCGATCCCAGTCGAGCCACCAGCTGGCAGCTGTTCCGGACTGTTTCATATTTTCGTAAGCTGCTGAAACACCTGGCTTTGGGATGTCCCAATAAAGAAAATGATAAAGCCGCAGCTTTTTGAAAACAGATTGAAACTGTCTCCAACCAGTATTGGTCTTTAGCTCATCGCTGTAGGAATGCTGTCCCCAGCCCCAAACCATATTCATTCCGATGCGGTTGATCAAAGGCTGGGGTGAGGGCTTAAAAATGTTTTCCTTTCCGAAAGGACCAGCTTTGTCGAATAATTTGAGTTCCCAAAGACTTGCCTTCACATAATCTTTGTTTTCTGTTAAAAACCTTATTTTGAAATATTTAGTTAGATTCTCCTCTTGAATCACCAAAGGAACTAACCCGATTGCTTCAGGATTTGCCGTGCCAAGAATCGTCCATTTTTTGGTATCAGCATAGCTCAGAAACTGAATCTCGTCAATCATTTCTCCGTTAAAGTGTCTGCTGTAAATCTGACCGATGGAAACCGGTTTTTCGAGTTCGAGCATAAAATCTACAAATGGTTTTTTGCTTAAACAGGCGATCTCGAAAAGTTGAAAAGGAGCAGAGCTCTCCAACGAAATCTGTTTGACAAGCTTGTTTTTTTCTGGAAAAAAAGCAATCAGACTGTATTGATTTTCAGGCAGGATATTTGCCAGAAAAACGCTTTCGTCAGTGTAGGTTAGTGTGATTATTACGGCCTCATTATTTCCGGTTTTGATGCTCAGGCGGTTTGATTCAACAGCTTGTAACAGCTTAAAAGTAAGGCCATAAGCAGCATCCTGATTTTTATCGTTGAAGGTGACGGCCGTGTTCAGGTCGGCATCGGCAAAGGCAGCATTTTCGCGCAATATCCTGGGATAAGCTTTGGGATGAAAAGCATTTAAATCACGGTTGTAGATATAATTCTCGGGCAGGGGAGCTTCGGATTCCCAAAAACTATGTAGGTTTTGATCCACTGCCTGGTGAGGTGCCACACCATTTGTGGTGAGTATTGTTGCTGTTTGCGCATAATCTGGTGGGATAAAAGCCTGAACCTGAGCAAAAAGCTGACAGGAACAAAATACAAGACCTAAGAGCAGGAGCTTTTTCATCATAAGATTTAGGCCTGCAAAATAACGAAAAAAAGCCTGCCGTAAAACTCGACAGACTTTGTTTGTAGCGAGACCGAGAGTTGAACTCGGGACCTCCGGGTTATGAATCCGACGCTCTAACCATCTGAGCTATCTCGCCATAATTTTGAGGTGCAAAAGTAGTATTTTTATGATAAATGACAAATGCATTTTGAAAAAAGTTTATAGATCAGGACACATCCTTTTACTGGCTTATAATCACTTGCGTGTCACCAAAAACTACTGCCAGCCAGGAGGATCATTTTGTGATTTTCAAAACATCAGACAATTTGATCATTCATCTTACTGCTTTAAAAGAGAATGTCCGAATCCATTTTTTATGATACCTTCGCATAGAATATTTTGCATCAAAGCTTAAACATTTATTCAATCGGCATCATATGAAGCATTTGGTTGTTACTAGCCCTCTTGTACTCATTTTATTTATAGGTTTACTTAGCTCTTCCATTTCACTAAACGCAAACAATATCACATCGTACGAGTCTGATTCAATGGCCATTGCCAAATGGGTTGAACCCATCAAAGACTCCCTCTTTATTAAACCCGATGCGGTATTGCCCTGGCTGGATTCGTTGGAACAATTTGCTGCCCAACATGATGTGCCTTATATAGGCTTCACTTACAACAATATGAAAGCCAATTACTTTTGGGCTACCATGCAATATGATTCCGCTTTAGGTTATTATCGTAAGGCATACCAATTTGCGATGACGGGTAATCTGAAGCGGCCTCTTGTTTTCGTCCTCGGAAACCTTGGAATATTATATAATTTTCTTGATAACTTTGATTCTTCCTCCTATTATTATACACAAGCCATCAACAAAGCCAAAGAATTTGAATTTTATGACACCTATGTACGCAACATCATAAACCACAGTTTCGTACTCAACCAGCAGGCTCAATATACCAAATCAATTGTCATGCTCCATGAAGCGCAGCAGATTAGTGCGGGTTTGAACAATGCCGAGCTTGATGCCTTACTGGCTTCGGCTCTGGGTAATGTATATTTCTCCTTAAATGATATTAGTCAGATGCATAGGCACTTACGGGAAGCAATTACCTACTATCAGGCCACGCAGAACCTGCCTATATTAACCACCCATTATGTTAATATTGCTGAGTCATTTTCGAGCCTGGAGTTTAATTACGATTCTGCATTTTTCTATTTTAACAAGGCACTGGCCATCAGCAACGACCGAAACCGGCCAAACATTTTAAATGTAATTGATTTTACGAAAGGAAATCTTTACTACGATGAAGGACGATACGACTCTGCTGAAATTTACTACAAACGTTCATTGCAAAATCCTTTGACAGAAAAACATTTGCGGCGTAAAACCGCATTGCTCATCAACCTGGCCAATGTTTACAGAAAAACAGAAGACTACAAGGCTGCAAGATATTATTATACTGTTGGAGAGCGTTTTGCAGATTCGCTAAACCTTATCGAATATCAGTTGAATGCCATCATAGGTCAGGTAAAGATTGACAGTGCCCTTCGAAATTATGAACAAGCTTTTTACAGCTATCAACAATACCAGCGATTGAAGGAATCGCTCAACAAAACAGAGATTGCCAATAACCTGAAAGTGATGGAAGCCGAACGTCAATTGGAGGTTCAAAAACTTCAAAATGAATTACTTGAAAAGGAGAATACGCTGCAGCAGAATCAAATTCTGAATCAGCGGATTCTTGTCATTTTTATTCTGCTGGGTTTTGTCGGCTCCTTGATATTTACCATTGTTCAGCTGCGAAACAGTAAAAAGATCAGGCAATTAAACACTTTATTAAACAGCAATATCGCCAGGCTTGACGAGCAAAATGCAGCCCTAGACAAAGCCAGCAAAACAAAAGATAAGTTTTTCGGGATTTTAAGTCATGATTTGCGTAGTCCGTCGGCTACACTGCAAACCGGCTTAAGTATGCTTAACAAGGAATGGGATGATTTTTCGGTAGAGGAGAGAACCCATCTGATTCATCAACTCGACCAAACAGCTAAAAACACACATGACTTATTGGATGATTTGTTGCAATGGGCACGTATTCAACAAGGTGGAATCAGGGTGAATAGAACCAAAGTTCGACTGGCCGATCTGGTGGAGGAGCTCAGACTGCTATTTTATATGGCATTATCGCAAAAACAGCAGACTTTGACAACGAGAATCAATCCGGATATCGAACTGACGACTGACTACCAGATGTTCAAGCAAATATTGCATAATCTGCTAGCAAATGCCATTAAGTTCACTGCCCGGGGAGGGACAATCCGTATTGAGGCTTTAACAGACGAAACCGGACTGAAGATCAGTGTGATTGACAATGGCATTGGGATACCACAGGAAATGCTTGGTCGTTTGTTTGACCTTGATGCTGATTTTGGAAGACCCGGAACTGAGAACGAAAAAAGTTCGGGTATGGGGCTGATCCTTTGCAAGGATTATGCTATGCTGCTGGGGGCAACGCTTAGAGTTGAATCGGAAAAAGATAAAGGCAGCAGTTTTAGTTTACATTTTCATTACGATGAAAAGAATACTAGGCCTGATGAAGTGTGATTTGTTTTGGGTTCGCTAAAAAACTTTTATCCGATTGGATTTGTGGTAATTAATAGAATTTTTATCGCAAGTTTTGCAAGGTATTTGCAAGTCTGCGATAAAAATCCAAAGCTTGCCAAAGAGCCAAATTTCCCTTCGCAAATAAGACAGGGAACAAAACATTCTATATCTTTGACAAAATTGTCCAAACAGATTAGTCAAATGACAAAAGAAACTTTTGGTGAATATATCAGACGATTAAGAGAAGAAAGAAATCTTCCACTTAGAAAAGTTGCAGCAGAACTCGATGTTGACACCTCAACGCTTAGCAAGGTGGAACGTGGGGAAAGACCTATGTCAATTAACTATCTCAAACCCTTATGCCAAATCCTGAAAATTGATTACAAGGAACTTCAAGTACGATTTTTGGCAGACAGCATTAACGCAAACTATGGCAAGTTAGAGTATTTAGAAGAAGGTTTGGGCGAAGTCATTAATCAATTAAAAAAGAACAAGAAGTAATGCCAACTAAATTTTTTACTAATCAGGACGATAATAGTTTACTCAAAAAGTTTGAAGGAGTATTTACAAATATTGAAAGCATCCGTCATTTTGATGCATTGGTTGGATATTTCAGGACTTCTGGCTATTTTAAAGTTCGTGCATTCCTCGACAAAATCCCAAAAATCAGAATACTTGTAGGTATTAATGTTGACCAACTCATTAAAAAATATCACGACAAAGGGCAGCTTTACCTTGAAAATCCTGGTGAAACAAAAGCTAACTTCCTTAAAGAAATCATCAAAAATATACAGGAAGCCAATTATGACGAAGTTACGGAAAAGGGAATTCTGCAATTCATTGATGATTTGGTTAGTGGTAAAATAGAACTGAGGGCACATCCAAAAAAGAAAATCCATGCAAAGGTTTATATTTTCAGACCTGCAACATTTAACGAATATGCACCTTGCGAAGTAATTACCGGTTCATCTAATCTGACTGATGCCGGACTGGGAGCAAATCCCGAATCAAACTACGAGTTTAATGTTAGTTTGCGCGAATATGAAGATGTAAAATTTGCAACCGAAGAATTTGAGCGACTATGGGCTGAATCAGTTCCAATTTTACAGGCAGAAGCCGAAAGAATAAAGAACCAAACCTATTTGCGTGATGACTTTACACCTTTCGGGTTGTACATAAAAATGCTCATTGAATATTTTGGCAAACGTGTAGATTACGACCCATATAATATTGATTTGCTTTTGCCTCCCAAATACTTTCGGCTAAAGTACCAATCGGATGCTGCCAATCAGGGCTATGCAATTATGATGAAACACAACGGTTTTGTTTTGGCTGATGTTGTAGGTTTGGGCAAAACAATTATTGCCTGTATGATTATTAAAAAGTTCATTTACGAAAATGGTACTCATACAAAAATTTTAGTTGTTGTTCCCCCTGCAATTGAGGATAGTTGGAGACGAACAGTAAAAGATTTTGAACTGGATAATCATTTCACTTTCATTACTCTTGGAAGCTTACATAAGATACTCGATAGAAACAATTATACTTATCCGAATCCTGAGGAGATTGATTTAATTGCAGTGGATGAATCCCATAAATTCAGAAATGATTACACCGAAATGTATTTGGCTTTGCAGGAAATATGCAAAATGCCAAGGGCAAGAGCTGCCGAAAATGGAGATTCAAGAAAGAAAGTAATATTGATTTCGGCAACTCCCCTAAACAACCGCCCACAGGATATTGAAAACCAACTTTATCTTTTTCAGGACAGAAGAAATAGCACCCTCGAAAACATCAGAAACCTTCAGGAATATTTTAAACCCATAAATGAGCAGTATAAAAAACTGGCTTACGAGAAAAAACTCAACATCAAAAAACTGAAAGCTTTATTTCAGAAATTACGAGATGATGTAGTTGAACCACTTGTAATACGCAGAACAAGAACTGATATTGAGAGCAACAAGGAATATCTGGAAGATTTGGAAGTGCAGGGCATTAAATTTCCCAAAGTGGGCGACCCTTTTGCACTTTACTATGAATTAGAGGGAAAACTAAGCGAATTATTTTTCGATACTGTTTCACTCATTACCAACCTTGATGAAGATGGAAATAAAATTGATGGTTTAGGATATTACCGTTACCGGGCCATTGAGTTTTTAGCCAAGGAAGAAGACAAGAAAATATATGGTAATGTAGAATCCATATCAGGTAGGTTATCAGCAATAATGAAAACACTTTTGGTTAAACGCCTTGAAAGTAGTTTTTATGCCTTTACCAAATCCTTAACAAGATTCCAGAAAGCAATTGATAATATGCTTGGAATGTTTGATGATAACAGGGTATTTATCGCACCAGATTTAGACATAAACAAATTGCTGGAGGAAGGTTTAAGTTATGATGAAATTGAAGCTAAAATCAACGATAAGGGCGGAAACAACAAGGAGTATAAAAAAGATGCTTTTGATAAAAAGTTTGTTGCCCTTTTAAAGCAGGACAAAGAAAAAGTTGATGATTTGATTGAACGCTGGAGCAAGGTGAAGAAAGACCCGAAACTGATTGAATTTGCAAAACAAATTCGGGAGGAATTTTTTAAACCAAACCAAAACATTAGCGGCAAGCTGATTATTTTTTCTGAATCAAAGGAAACAGCAGAAGAACTCACAGCAAAACTTTCTAAGATTACAAAGAAAAAGGTTCTTACTGTTAGTGCAGAAAACAGAAAATATGTCGAAAACACCATCAGGGATAATTTTGATGCAAATCTTGAAGAAGAAAAGTGGCAGAACGATTACGATATTATCATTACTACAGAAGTGCTGGCAGAAGGAATAAACCTGCATAGAAGTAATGTAATCGTAAATTATGATGTTCCCTGGAACTCAACCCGTTTAATGCAGCGTATCGGCCGTGTGAACCGTATCGGTTCAAGAGCCGACAGAATCTATGTTTACAACTATTATCCGTCAGCTCATGGAGATGCTCAAATCCATTTGGTAAATAATGCTTTGCGCAAACTTCAGGCATTCCACACGGCTTTTGGCGAGGATAACAAAGTATTCTCCATACTCGAAGAAAAAGGCGAGGGTGCTTTGTTCGGGAATAAGATTCAAAAAGAGGAAAGCGAAATTTTAAAATACCTGAATGAATTACGTGATTTCAGAAAAAAGCACCCCAAAATATTCAATGATATATCTAAAATCCCAAACAAAGCAAGGTGCGGGAGAAAACTGTCTGAAAGCAAACAACTTACTTTGCTCGATACAGAAACAGGAGAAGTCAACTATCCTTTGCAAAACACATCGCTTACATATCTGAAAAGCGAGAATCATCCGGGAATATTTTGTTTGATCACACCCGAAATGAATATTATTGAGATGAACTTTTTACAGGCCATCAAACTGTTTAAAGCACCTGAAGCCGAGAAGGCAATTGCTCTGCACGAACTGCACCATAAACAAACGCTGGCAGGACTTGAATACTTTAAATCGGAAAAAAATCAGGAAAATGTAAAAGCGGTTTCCCGCAAAAATCTGAGTCCGGCTGAAAACAAAGCCATTTCAAATTTAAACGCAATAGTGAAAATTGCACCTACTGAACAAAAAAGAATGGCTTTAATACGTGCTTTGGACATCATTAAAAAAGGAACATTTGCATCAAAAGGATTACCAAAATCCATCAACGATTATTTTACTGCAAATGCCGGATTACTTAAAGAACCTGACAAATTTATTGAACAACTATTTATTAATGTTCTTGACAGGTACGACCTTTCTCCCGGCTCTGAAGAAGCAACCCAATCAGATAAAGCACACAGGGGAATTGTAAATCCTCAAATTGTAATCACTCAAAGTTTTAGTTGATTATGACAAAGATTAAAGGAATTAACATTGAAGGCAATCAAATCACCATCATTCAAATAGATAATGATGACTATATCTCTCTGACTGATATGGCGAAAAGTCAACATCAGGAGGTTGTTATTTTTAAATGGATGAGTTCCAAGAGCACAATTGAATATTTAGGCGAATGGGAGTTGCTTTACAACCCGAATTTTAATTATACCGAATTCGGTATAATTAAAAATGAGGCAGGAACCAATAGCTTTGTTCTTTCAACAAAAAACTGGATTGAAAAAACCAATGCAATTGGAATCATTGCAAAAGCAGGCAGATACGGTGGCACTTATGCCCATAAAGATATTGCCTTTCATTTTGGGATGTGGATAAGCACCAAATTGCAATTGCTTTTAGTTAAAGAATTCCAACGGCTTAAAGAAGATGAAAACGATAAACTGAAGCTCGAATGGAATCTTCAGCGAACACTGGCAAAAATTAATTATCGTATTCACACCGATGCCATTAAAGAAAACCTTATTCCAAAGGAACTGAGTAAGAAAGAATTTAATTTTGTGTATGCAAATGAAGCCGAAATGCTCAATATGGCTCTGTTTGGTAAAACAGCCCAGCAATGGCGAAACCAAAACCCCGATGCCATTGGAAATATCCGCGATATGGCAACCATTGAGCAACTGGTGGTGTTGAGCAACCTCGAAAGCATAAATGCTGTGCCCATTCATCAGGGATTACCACAATCTCAAAGACTTCAGCAACTCAATCAGGTGGCAATTACTCAAATGAATTCTCTGTTAGGAAGTACGCAATTAAAACGTCTGAACCGGGATTCATCAGATTAAATGATTTATTATGATTGAAGAAGAATACAAGTATTCAGAACTTACAGGAAAAATCATCGGTTGTGCGATGAAAGTTCATAGTGCTTTAGGAAATGGTTTTCAGGAAGTTATTTACCAACGGGCACTGGAAATTGAAATGATTGACGAAGGGCTGATTTTCAACAGGGAGTATGAAATGCCTGTTTTTTACAAACAACAACAGGTTGGAACAAGAAGAGTGGATTTTTTGGTTGAAGGAATCGTTTCGGTTGAGTTGAAAGCAATTATTAAATTGGAAGATGTCCATTTGGCTCAGGCTATTAACTATTTAGAAGCTTACGACATTGAAGTTGGATTGCTTATTAATTTCGGAGCCAGAAGCCTTCAATTCAAACGTCTTGCCAACAAGAAATTCAAACAAAAAAATCAAGGAAATCCAAAAATCAAATAAATCAAAGTTCAGACAATGGCAGCCAACAGAATTCAATTACAAAACGCATTACATAAGCCTTACGACAGGGTTTTATTTTCCCGTGAAGTGTTAAGCCCTGTTTTTGGCTCGGGATTTACGCTTAATTCCTCTTTAGTTCCGGCTGGTGTTATACCAAACAAATCAGAATCGGCAGCAATTGATAAAGTATGGATTTATGGGAATATTCAGTTAGACGATAACACTGAAATAACCTGCTATGAAGTTTTTCTTCAACCAAAAGTTCGTATTGAGCAAAGTAAAGTGGCCATTCAGCAATATGTCCGCAAATTGCTAACTGCCGGTCAAGGTGCATTAATCAATTTTGTTGCTCCTGCAAATAAAAATGTATGGCGTCTTACACTGGTTGCCAAAGACAGTGTGCTTACCGAAAAAGGAGTAAAAGAAAAAACCACCAATGCCAAACGCTACACATTTTTATTAGGCCCTTCCGAAACCTGTAAAACAGCTGCCGAACGCTTTGAAGTGCTGAGCACCGAAAGGGAAATAACATTTCAAACCCTTGTAAATGCTTTCTCAGTCGAAAAGCTCAGTAAAGCATTCTTTGATGAATATACCCTGCATTACCAAAACTTTTGCGATTATTTGCAAGAATCCAATTACCGAAAATCAGTTTTCAATATAACTTTCCCTGCCGGTGCTACAAAACAGGAAAAAGACAAAGCCAGCAAACCAATCCGTGATTTTGTTAAGAAACTGCTTGGTCGTATTGTATTTCTGTATTTCGTTCAGAAAAAAGGCTGGCTGGGTGCAAGCGATACGAATTACACCGATGGCCTTGGCGATTTTATAAAACAACTCTTTAATAAATCGGGTGGAAACGATACTTTTTACAGCAGCTGGTTGATGGTTCTTTTCTTTGATACGCTCAACAAGGAACGACCGAATGATGATTTCACAATGCCCGATGCCTGCCTGCCGGACAGGCAGGGAAAAACCGTGAAAGTTCCCTTCCTCAATGGCGGTTTATTCGATAAGGAAGAGTTTGACGAGCATATCCTTACTTTCAAATCAAAACTCTTTCACCATCCCGATTTTGAAGATACCATACTTACATCCAAAAATAATGGTTTTGCCCGCGGGTTCCTCGACTTTCTGGACGCTTTTAACTTTACCGTGTACGAAGACAGCCCCGATGACCACACCGTAGCGGTTGACCCCGAAATGCTGGGCCATATTTTTGAAAACCTGCTCGAAGACAACAAAGACAAAGGCGCATTTTATACGCCCAAAGAAATTGTGCATTACATGTGCCAGGAAAGTTTAACAGAATATTGTCTGAGCCTTGATTTTTCTGATTATGGGATTACCATGATTGATGAAGATAAGAGAAAGTTGATTGAATCCATCATTAAGAAAAAGGAAGTTGATTTTGAGTTACTCAAAAAATCCTGTCAATCAGAAGAATCCTCCAAATCATGGTTCAGACAACTGGAAATGCACCTTGACAATGTAAAAATCTGCGACCCCGCCATTGGTTCCGGTGCGTTTCCAATGGGTTTATTGCAGGAAATTTTCAGTATAAAAGAACTCCTTGCTTACGAAACGGGTAAAGCATGGAACCCTGCCGAAACCAAACTGAACATCATCCAAAACTCCATTTACGGGGTGGATATTGAAAAAGGAGCGGTTGACATTGCCCGCCTGCGCTTTTGGCTGAGTCTGGTGGTGGACGAAGAAAAACCCAAAGCCCTTCCAAACCTAGACTATAAAATTGTTGTAGGCGACAGCCTGATAAGCAAATTTGATGGCGAAATTGTGGAGATTGACTGGGAACGCAAAAGCAGCGTGGGCAAAGCCGATGAATATGTAAGGAATGTACAACGTTTATTGGTAGAAGTTGCCGATAAGCAAAAAAAATACTTTAGCCCCAACAACAAAAACAAGAAAAAACTGCAAGCCGACATCCGCAACCTGAAAATTGAATTGCTGATAAACCAACTATCGTTTAACAAAGAACTTTATATAAACAAAACTGAATATAAAAGCAGCCTTATTCCTTCTGCTGCTGATATTAAACACAATACCGAACGGGAATTTCAAATTAAAGGTTTTGACAATCTGATTGCCAAACTGAAAAGTCTGCTTAAAAACCCCGACGAACCTTTTAACCATTTCGACTGGAAACTCGATTTCCCCGAAGTACTGAATCCTTATCTGGTGAATGGGAATGGGGGGTTTGATGTCGTTATTGGGAATCCACCATATTATCAATTAAGAGAGATTGATGAAAAATTACAAGAAAATTACAAATCAAGCAGATATTTTAAATTTGCAAAGGGAGGTCGGTTAAATGTTTTTCAATTCTTTATTCCATTTGCTGTTCAACATGCAAAGAAAGAAGGAATTATATGTCTAATCACCCAAAATTCGCTGCTTGGGGAAGATACCGCAATAAGTAACCGAAAATATATTTTTTCAAACTCTGAAGTTATTCGTTTTGATTCTTTTCCTGAAAGGGACAATATAAAAACAAGAGTCTTTGAGTCAGTTAAAATGAGTGTGGTTATTTCTCTACTAAAAAGAAAAATAACCCATGATAACACTTTTAAAGTTTGGGTATGGAAAGACAAATACATGTCAAGTAAATCAGACCTTATTATAACTAAAGATGAAATTAAAGAATTATATCCTGAAAATATGATAATTCCTATTACGTCTCAAAAATCGCTTAACATACTTAAAACAATTAAGAAATTACCAAATTCATATTTTTTGAATAGTTCTGCTGGCGAAATTGATATGACCAAATTCAAAGATAAATTTAACATTCAAAAATCTGGTTACAGAGTATATACAGGTGCTCAGATACATCGATATTGCATTACTGATGAACCACAGCAAGGTAGTGTTCTTTATTTGAAAGAAAGTCTAATTCCCAAAAGTGGCAAATTTAAAGAAGTTGCAAATGAAAGAATTGTAATGCAAAGAATAACTGGCGTTGATTCGCCTGTAAGGTTAATTATGACGCTTGTTCCCAAAAATTCACTTTGCGCTAATTCCGTAAATTTTATAAGCAATTCCAGTCCAAATAAACTTAGATATGAATTGGGAGTGTTAAATTCAAAACTTCTTAATACATATTTTAAATACACAAGTACAAATACAAATATTACTACTTCTGAAATAAATGCTATTCCGCTGCCTTTTGCAAACAAAGTAATAATTCAATATTTTGCATCATTTGTCAATTATGTGCTTCATTTAAAGAGTATCAAGCAAGTTGATTCTGGTTTAATGCCTATATATTTCGAGCAAATCATAGACGGAATGGTGTACGAGTTGTATTTCCCTGAATTACTCAAAAAACACAACCGTGAAATCATTAAGCATTTGGGTGAGTTGCCGGAGTTTACAGACAGTATGAGTGATGAACAAAAAATGAAGATTTGCAAAAAGGTATTTGACCGTTTGAATGAAAAAGAGCATCCGGTAAGGATTAATTTGGAGAAAATGAAGGAAGAAATTAAAGAAATTCGGATCATTGAAGGAATAGAAAACTGAAAAATAAAATGATACAATCTACTGTAGGACAGCCTGAATTGCCCTCCACGAAAGGTTAAAGCAAGATATCAGCAAGCCGGGCACAGTGGAGCACTGTTTAGGTAAAATGAATGCGTCATCAATTAACTCTGATTGAACAATGAACAACACTGAATCAAAAATCATCAATGATTTTGCCGACAGTTATCTTTCAAAACTGATAGATCGCATCATAGCCCAATTGGACAAATCGCCAAATGATGCTGTCGAAAAAAAAATTAGCAGCTGTTTTGGCAAGCATCCGGGAGGCAATTTGCGTTCAGCTGCAAGGTGATTATTTTGTCAATCGGGAGGATTATGAGATTTTTATCAGCGAGATATGCTTTAACGAAATTGAAAAAGAAACACCAGAGGTAATTTCAATTTTGTCGTATTTTGTGTGTCAGCAACAAGAAATACCATTTAATCAAACTGATAGACAAAATCATTTAGTAAAACCTTTTAGCCCTAATTTTTTGCCTCCGCTTATGCGAATTTTCGGTATGGGGGCAGAGAAAATCAGCGAACACAAAACCAGCCACCCAAACAACACAAATAAAAAAAAACAACAAAAACTACAAGAGGAACAACGACAGCCATGACAACCAAATCAACCCACCCTTCACTCAAACATGTTTTCATTCTCTAACAAAAAAATGATTTACTTTGTGTGAAATTTTTGTATCATTATGCATCTGGCCTATGACCCCGGAGCCTATTCCGGTTTGTTTAGTTTGTCGGAAGAAGAATCGCGACATTGTATAAAAGTGTTGAGGATGAGGCCGGGTGATGCTTTTAGAATTACGAATGGTAAAGGCTTAATCTTTGATGCAACAATAATTGATGCTAATTCAAAGCACTTACAGGCCGAATTAATGGAGGGCATAAAAGGCTATGATCACTGGCCTTTCAGACTTAGCATCGGCATTGCGCCAACAAAAAACAGCGACCGGCTGGAATGGTTCCTCGAAAAGGCTACTGAGATAGGGGTGGATGAGATTTTTCTGTTTGAATCCTTCCATTCAGAGCGAAGAAAAACAAAACCGGAACGGCTCGAAAAAGTTATCATTGCGGCCATGAAACAGTCAGTTAAATCCAGATTGCCTAAGCTTTACGATGTCCAAAAGCTATCCACGCTTTTTCAGCTTCCTTTTGAGGGTGATCGTTTTGTCGCCTGGATTGATGAGGGAGTAACACAAACATTGGCCAAAGCAGCTGCGCCCGGGCGTAATACCTTCGTTTTGATTGGGCCTGAAGGTGATTTCAGTCGCGACGAAATCGAGGAATCGAAGCTTTCAGGTTTTATTCCGGTAAGTCTTGGAGCAGCGCGCCTTCGCACCGAGACGGCTGGTGTGGCCGCAGTTCATACGATTCAAATAATAAATCAATTACAATGAGAATATCAGCTATTTTGTTTTACGTTTTTGTTTCGTTGGCAGTTCAGGCACAGGATATGCAGCTGGCCTTGATGAAGTACCGTGGTGGAGGCGATTGGTATGCCAACCCGACTTCTTTGCCAAATTTAGCCCGATTTTGTAACGAACAAATTGGAACAAGCTTTTCAGATCAAATTGCTACTGTTGAACCAGGCGATCAGATCCTGTTTAACTACCCTTTTATACATATGACCGGTCATGGCAATGTGATTTTTGATGCCGAGGAAGCACAAAACCTACGTAACTATCTGATTGCCGGAGGTTTTTTGCATATCGATGATAACTATGGCATGGATCCATACATCAGACCACAAATGAAGAAAGTTTTTCCGGAGCTGGATTTCATCGAGTTGCCAAAGTCGCATCCCATTTTCTCTCAAGCTTTTAAATTTCCAAATGGCATTCCCAAGATTCATGTGCACGACAACAAAGCTGCCCAGGCTTTTGGTTTAATCTACGAAGGCCGGTTGGTTTGTTTGTACACTTACGAGACTGATCTGGGCGATGGTTGGGAAGATCAAAGGGTGCACAATGATTCGGAAGAAACACGATTGAAAGCATTGCAAATGGGAGCGAACATAATAAGTTATATATTTGCTCCTCAGCGGGATGACGAGCTTTGAGAATTTCAATTTACACTTATGACTAAACCTCAAATTCTATGAAATATTATTTTGCTCTTGCACTCTTGCTGTCGTTGGCATTAGTGGGTTTCACACAGGAAGCTTTACCTCAGTTGCAACCTCTTTCTGAATACGACAAAACGATGCTTTCGCAATTACCTGAATTGCAACTTACTGAGCAAACTTTACGACGAACTTTGCCTGCTGTAGTGGATAACTCAGAGACTATTTATTTCAGGCCTTTGGTTGCTCAGGTCGGTCTCGAGTGTGGTCAGGCCAGCAGTATTGGTATCATGTTTACTTACGAAATAAACCGGAAAAGAGTCGTCAGTGGTAGCCTTCCTGAGAATCAATACCCAACACATTTCGCCTATAATTTTTTAAATAACGGAAGCGATGCCGGAGTAAATTATTATGAAACCTTTGAGATATTGCGACAAGTAGGAACCCCTAATGTTGCAGATTATGGTGGAATGGCCTATGGAGGACCTTCGCGCTGGATAAGCGGTTATGATGCATATTATAATGGAATGTACAACCGGATCCATCAGGTCTATTCAATAAAGACCAGCACTGAAGAAGGGCTGCAAACCCTTAAAAACTGGATTTATGATCATGGAAATGGGGCTGTGCCCGGAGGGATGGCATCTTTTTATGCCGAATTTAGTTATCCTCCTCAAACCCTTCCCGAAGGAACAGCGGAAGCTGGCAAACACGTCATAACTCAGTGGGGAAATTCGGCCAATCATGCCATGACAATTGTTGGATATCATGATGATATCCGTTGGGATTATAACAATGACGGGCAATACACCAATGATATCGACATCAATATGGATGGTGTTGTGGATATGCGTGACTGGGAAATAGGTGGTTTTAAGATGGCCAATACCTATGGATCCATTTCTGGATGGGGCGATAATGGTTTTTCGTATATGATGTACAAAACTGTTGCTGATCGTTTTCAGCAGGGTGGTATCTGGGATAATCGGGTAGCCATAGTAGATGCTAAGGAAAACCATAAACCACAACTTACGGCAAAGGTCCATCTGAATCATAATTGTCGCAACAAGATTAAAGTGAGTGTCGGGATGTCAACGGATATGCAAGCTACAGAGCCTGAATTTATTGTGGATTACCCTATTTTTGATTTTCAGGGGGGATGTATGCCCATGCAAGGTAATAGTGGTGTAGCAGGTATAGAGTTTGGTTTGGATATGAATGCTTTTCTTATGCATCTTGAACCGGGCCAGCCAGCGAAATATTTTCTTATCGTATATGAGAAAGATATATTGGGTCAGTATGATGGTGCTGTTAACTCCTTCTCTCTGATGGATTACACAAGTTACCCAACAGAAATACAGTGCTTAGAGTCAGATGTTCCAATGGTGAATAATGGCACTACAATGCTCACCATTGATGCTGCTATAAACTTTGATCCCATACTGATAAATGAAGAATCTCTTCCGGCACTAAAGCTTTACGAACCCTACGAAACCCAGCTTAGCGCAAGTGGTGGTAGTTCACCTTATTATTGGTCGCTTACAAATGATCTTCAAACTACTGTAGATGATTATACGTTTCCGGTGTTGACGGATGAAATACAGTTAACGCCTTCCAATAATAATAATGGAACCGTTGGTTTTGACTTACCTTTTGGTTTTCCGTTTTATGGTAAAAACTATGAAGAAGTGTTTATGAGTGTGGATGGATTTTTGCGTTTTGAAGCCGGATTGTCCCCCTGGCCTTATTATATCGATGGACGTACTTACCTTAAGCAGAATAAGTTGATTGCCCCGGCACTGTCTAATCCTTTTTATGTGGTGCCTGCTAATGGCGACGGCCTTTGGGTTGATTCAAAACCGGACAGTGTAAGTTTTAGATGGAGGCTTTCCGTTTACGGGCAATCCGGAACGAGTACTGTTGAGATGATAGCATCCTTGTTTCCGGACGGAACAATAAAACTATTTTATGGCGATCATCTGGCAGCTTCCTATATTAATCGCTATGGCGGAATCTCGGCCGGCGATGGTGAAAACTTTATTGACCTGAATCCGGTAGGAGCTTTTATCCCCACAAAAGATAAACGTTATACATTTGAAAATGAACAAAAGAATATAGGCGTTGATTTGTCGGAACAAGGATTACTCAACCTGTTGCTTGATGAGTATGTGCCTGAATTAAATATTAAAGTCCAGGCGATGGACCAAAACAATGTACGTGCGCAAAAGCTTCTCTCTTTTGCGGTTGAGGGTGTCAGGATGGATGCTATTCCCATCTCAGGTGGTGATCATCAGATCGATTTTGGGGAAACTTTTGCGCTGGATATTACCCTTCAAAATTTGAATCCATACAATATATCAGCGGGCACTTTGACGCTGACAACGGAGGATGAGCTGTTCACAATAGTGGATCACCAGGTGAACATAGAAGCTTTGGTATCAGGAGAAATTTTCGAATTGACTGAGGCTTTTGCCGTGGAGGTAAGCCATGAAATTCCAAATGGATACCAGGGTATGTTTTTGCTTAGTTTTTCTACTGCTGAAGATAGCTGGGCGCGAATGCTCAACTTTGAGGTATTTAATGCAGAACTTA
>Ga0334883_1003137_pt1 | contig 18391 bp, 17 predicted proteins | sample GraSluR1_MG_6_FD_207230 | JGI IMG/M metagenome (GOLD analysis project Ga0334883, IMG submission 207230) | Sludge microbial communities from methane-producing bioreactor in Wageningen University, Netherlands - Granular Sludge_09_05-R1 | ecosystem: Engineered > Bioreactor > Anaerobic >... | reverse complement strand
GCGTTGCAGATCACACCAGCAGCGGATATTCCGTCAGCATCGTTGTGGGAGATTACTCTCACCACATGATCCTGATCTAAGTGCTCTTTTAAGAGTTTATGGGCTTCTTCAGCTCTATTTAACAAGTGATGTTGTTGATATGCATCATTTTGGCTTGATTTTGACATACAAATTTCCTAGTATAGTATTACTGCTTGTTTATAATTTGAATAATTCAACATTCTTTATTGTTTGGAATTTTCTTATTAATCTTCTGGTTTTTTTTGGATTATTATAGTTCCCATAAAAATAGGCCTTTTAGAGGCCCCTCCCGGGCTGGAGGTTAAATATTCCTTTTTTTATGAATTCCCTTGTTCTACTGTAGAAAAAACAAGGATCTACAATTAAAGAATAAAGTCTTATCCCCGGGAGAGGGTTATTTATAAGCCTTAACCTGGGGCCCCCTTTTACAGCCCCATATACATAATGAACCTTTACAGAAATAAAACGACCAGTTAATGGATTATTGCTTGAGTGTTGCTTTAGTAATGCTTGAGTAGGATCGGAGATTTTTTCCGGAAAAATTCCGGAATTTAGAAAAAAATCCGGATGAATCTAAATAAAATTTTCATCTTTTTTGCACTGTTAAACTAATTTTCTCTGATTTTTTGACAATAATTGACATTTTCTTTAAACTTTCCAATATTCCAAGGTCGAGAAGATATTTTTTATTAGTGGTTTTACTGATATTTTGGTGTTTTAGATAATTTACATATCTTTCGAAGTGTATAAGGAATTTTTTTGTTATTATTTTTCTGAATACTTGTGGTATATTGTTTATTTCTTGTTTTAGTTTGTTAAATAATTTTTTTGATGTTTTATAGTTTTTAGAATCTATTATTTCAAATATATGTTTTTTATAATGCTGTATTTTGTTTAATTCTTCTTGGTTGGTTTTGTTTTTTCTTTTTAGTTTTTTTATCCATGTATTTATTTCTTTTTTGAAGTGAAATATGCATAATTGATGTTTAACGTGTAATTTGTTTGTTATATTTCTATAGTATGGTTTGGAATCTGTTGTTATTGCTATTACGGGTATTTTGGTTTGTATTTCTTTTAAAAAGTTTTTAAGGACTTCAAACTCCATCCGCACCTTTAACTTTAGCTTCCACGACTTCTTTGTACACGTAATCGGTGCCTTTTAATTTCAACATCTAGACGGTCCTGGAAGCCACGATTCTTAACTAAAGCCCTTATAAATTCAGGGTCATCTGCATTTTCCTTCATCAACCGAGCTAATTCCCGTTCATCTATACCTTCAGGTACACCATCAGGGAATCTCCAATTGTAATCTACAGTAATCCTTTCTTCAACCACTAACGGCTTATCACTACTTGATGAAGTGTCATAACCACTGAACGTTTTAGGCCCGGGTCCTGCATGAACCTTCGGAGACGACCAGCCATAGCCACCCTGGAACGCCGTAGTATCTCTTGTCTGGCCATTCACCACAGCCCAGACATGCCCAATATTACCCCAGTAGCCATGAGCCATATAAGCCGGAAGTCCCAGAGCATTCGCTAAGGCGATCATTATCATCGCACCATCCCAGCAATTATATGCTCCGTTCATAGCGTTCTGATATGGCGAAAGTCCGTTACTGTCATAATAGAAACTGTAATGAGAGCGTCCAACAATTTTAGCTGCTAGGGCATCGAATAGTTGCATGTTACCCGTCACGGGCCATGTGCTATTCTCGAAATCACCCACCTTAAGTCCTAGGCTTCCCATGTCATAGAAGCTTGGACGGTAGCCATGAACTATGCTCATGATTTCCTGTATCCATGGGTCACTGTAATCCCAGGATCCCGCGAAGTGGCAGTCATACCAAGTGTCGCAGGGTATTCCAGGACTCGTATCCAATCTCCGGATTTCTTTATTTGAAATTCCGGGTCCTGCGAATCCACCAGCACGACCACCTACTGGGTGGGTCCACCATGGTTTGTTACGATACCTGGATGGCACAGGCCCCGCAAGCAGCATCGCCGGGTTCTGTATCTTCCTATAGAACACTGCAATATTACCAGACAGGCGGTTTATTTCGTTAGTGGTCTGACTGCGGACCTGGCTTGCAGCACTGATGAGACTGTTACGCATTCCATTCCAGCTGGTTTTAACCTGGCCCATGGAATCGTTAGTTTTACTTTGTAACGTGTTCAGCGTGGTCTTGGTGGTGTTTAAGATGCTGGTGTATTTGCTTTTATTATCGTTGGTGATTGCGGTTAGTGTATTGCTCATATTTTTTTGCATGGTGTTGTAACTGTTCTTATTACTGGTCACCATGGCTGTAACCGTTGATGCGGTGTTATTCTTAAGTTGAGTGTAACCAGCTTGATTATTTGCTACTATCTGGGTTAGCGTGGATTGCATATTCGTTTGTATACCTTGGAAACCGGTCTGTGTGGTCGTGGCCATACCCTGCCAGGCTGTGGCCACGTTTGTTTGCATCAATCCGTACTCTTCACTTGCAAATTGAACGGTGCCTGCTACGATGCCTTGAGCCTGCTGATTGCCTTCAGCAAGCGCAGTGGTATCCAGGCCAACACTAGCAGTTACTGGCTGCGTTGGTGTAGTTGCAGCCATGGCCCCGGAAGCAGGAGAACTAACAGGTGTAGGTATATCAAACGGTCCAGTTGGTGGTGTGAAATCACTGAATACTTCACTGGTAGTGTCGTTCACACCCTCTGCGAAGGATTTACCCAATGATTCACCATATTTGTACATTCCCTGCTCAGTCACTTCACTGAGTGGCCCTTCCTTGGGTGGGCTCCGGGGGAATAGGCTGGCAACCATGTCCAAAGCACCTCTTAGCCCGGGTATGGCATTTATTATCGAGTCGATGAAACTCTGAATAGCCCTGGAACCCCAATCCCACATCTTACCCGGTAAACCAGTCAAGAAATCAGCGATATTACTAATTATAGTACTTCCTGCCTGTCTTGCCTTAGCTCCAGCCTGAGATACAAAAGAGCTAAGCTTAGCTATCGTATTAAGTAACCAGGTCCAAACCCTACCCGGGAGTGTCTGTATGAAGCTGATCACGTTATTAATGAAATTACTACCCACTTCCTTGGCCCTTGCAATCATCTGATTTCTCCAAGCCAAAGTCTTAGATATAACTAGCAAGAGTAATGCCCACATTTTTCCAGGTAACTGAGTAATCCATGTAACAATACCATTAAGGAAATCCTGAGCCGCTTTAACCCCTTTATTTACAAGGTCTAATGCAAATTTACCAATACCTGTGAGGATAGAACCAATAACAGTCCAGAAGAGCATCTGAACAGCACCCCATATCTGCTGCATAAACTGCTCAAAGGTAATATTACCAGCAATTAGATCCGCTAATGCATTAATAAAAGTAGCAATGAAAGTGATGATACCACTAATGATGCCCACTATTGTCTGGAGCATAGCACTAAGTCCAGCCAGGACTGTGTTCACGAAGGGCTCAATAACACTCCATACCCACATTATAGCTGATCCTATCTGGTTGAAAATGTCCCCTGCACCTGATGAAGCGCCACCACTAAGACTTGCAAAGAACTCTTGTATTGCTGTTATAACTGGTTGAATAGCTTTTACTAAACTATTCCATGCCTGCATTAACCTCCCAAAGATAGCTCCGCCAAGTCTTCCCAATGCATCAGTGATCGGTTGCAATGCTGATGTCAAAGCATTCCAAGCAGCCACCAGGCCACCCCAGATATATGCGCCTAGGGCTTGTAATCCCTTCCAGAGTCCATCAATCGCGCCCCGAACAGTTTCATTAGTATTATATAAGTGCCAGAGTATGGCCACTAATGCTACCACAGCCAGCACAACGATCATAATAGGATTCATACTCATGATCAAATTCAAAGCTTGCTGTGCCATAGCAGCTGCATTAGTCGCTACTGTTCCAGCTACCATAGCAACTCTCTGAGCTATTAAACTCGCAGTTGCACGAATATAAGTCACTGCCCCCGCATTCTGTGAGGCGGTATTTACATTCGTCGCTCCAGTCATTGCTGCCAAAGTTGTAATACTTGATGCAGTCATGCCTGTCTGGATAGCCGTCGCTTGGGTTCTTATCGCTGTTGCAGCAGCACCTGCAATATCCGCGGCCCGGGACCTAATCTTTGCAAGTGTACTGGTGTTCTCTGCAGCAGTTTCCACACCTAACGTGCTTGTGAATGCCATTTTTGCTGTTGAAACAGCTGTAATTGTACTTGTCAAACCACCAAGAGCACCTCCAACACTTCCAACACTTCCTATTAAATCCCCATACTTAGTTGATAAATCTTCTAACCACGCCGTGGTTTGTTCTATTATTGTGGTATGCTCCCTGCTTATCTGAGCATTCTTTTCCAGTTTTCCACTATATTTCTCGGTTTCAGCACTGGCATTAGCTAATGCCCCGGGCTGCATACCTAATTTCTCTTCTAATACACTTAAATCGCCACTACTCTCCTTTATGGCCTCGTTTAAACCAGTATAAGCAGCACGACCACCACCAAACTTTTTGGTCGCAGCAGATACCAATACTGCTGCTTGATCGATGTTCAATCCCATCTCATGGAAAGTTGAATCGTATTTCTGAAGCCAGTTAATCAGAGTTGAAAATCCCCCAATCATGTTCCCATTCGCGTAGGCAATAGCATTAAACGATGCAGGGATGTTATTCAGGTCCATTCCCATAGCAACCATGGAATTACTGAATTTCACAACCTCATCACTACTAACACCAGCTCCAACTGCTATGGTGTTAAACGCCTTAGCTCCAGCTTCCTGTGCCTCTATTGAAGTTATGCCTGCCTGTCTTAGTGTTCTGATGTATAACAGAGCATCTTGTAATGGGAATTTAACATTAGTAAGATTAGCAACCATGCTCCGGAGCTGCTCCTCTGGAAACTTAACACTCGCCATCTTCTCAAAAGTCGCGTTAGTATTATTCGCCTCGCGGGCGGACGCTTCTAAACCAGCAGTCATAGCACCCAAACCCAAGGTAATACTTGCCATACTTGTAAGGCTCGTTTCCTCAGCATTTTGAGCTGCCGTACCGATTTGTTCCGTTTTCTCTGCAGCCTCATCTGCTGAATTGGATACTTCATCCAATCCACTTCCCAGGGCTGATGCACTGCTAGCCGCCTGGTTGATAGCTTGATCACTTATGCTTTCAGTGGCAGCTCCGGCCTGGTCTGCTGCCATGGCCGCCTCATCAAATGATCCGCCCAGGGCAGTGGCACTGCTCGCAGCCTGGTTAATGGCCTGGTCACTTATACCCTCCGCCGCGGCTCCTGCCTGATCTGCAGATGTTGCGGCTGTTTCCAGACTTGCGGATGCGCCTTCAGCTGATGCTGCAGCTTCATCTAAACTGGCACCGCTGACACTGTCCATGGCGGCCCCGGTTTGTTCCGCAGCGGCTGAAACATTATCAAGCCCGGCACTTGATTGTGCTGCTGCAGATTCCACTCCCGCAAAGGCGGTTTCAGCGTTCTGATGGATGTTACTGAGTGATTGTGATGCTTCGTCAATGATCTTTACCAGGATCTCAGTCATCGCGGACATATATTTTTCATCTCCCTTGTAAGGTTCATGTAGTATTTTTGAGTATATTCCTTTATTTTTAGTTTTTACTGATATTTTGTATCTATTTCATTATATAAATACTTTTTGGTCATTATTTTGAAAATAAAGTTTAATACATGCTAATAATCTAAAAACAACATTTTAAACAAGCTATAAATTTTTAAATTTATGTTGCATATAAAAAGAAAATTAAAGGTCCTATACATTTTTAATTAACAGGGATGTAAGGAAAATCAATTTAAAACAATGAACCTTAAACATTATTTGTTTTAGGTATCTAAGATAATTAATATAGTTAAAAAGAGATTAAAAAAAGTTATAAAGTGTTATTCGACGGCGAATAACTAAAATGATTAATTCTGGTTTAACTCATGAATCCTCTCTAAAATCCGGTTGTTTTCATCGTATAATTCTTTGAATCGTTTAGATCCTTTTTTTAGTTTGTCGAGTTTTTCTATGTTTTTCCAGAATATAGTTTCCAGTTCTTCAAAGCTTTTATTCAGAAGATAATCATTATCAATCATCTGGGTCCACCAACCTTTGGCGATCCTCTCCAGGAATTCCATCATCCCCAGGGAATCCGATTGTTGCCATGATATCGCCTCTACCATCTAGTTTAAAGAATAGATCAATTATACCTTTTTCTAACAGTTTTTGGGATTCCGGACTCTCCACTTCAAAATTACATTTGGTAAAAAATGTCATGGAAAATTCACCCTACAATCTTTGGGTTGTCAATTATAGGCCCATATTTTTCTAATCGTTCTTCATCTTCAATCGTTGAACACATATTTATTACCCATTCCGCGTCCTGTTCCATCATTGCTAAATCTACATTAATGCTTAAAAGTTCTCCATCTATTCTTTCAGGTAATTTTTTTTCCATACCAATATCAACTAAACAAGGATATTCTGATTCAAATGCATCTTTAGTAAAAAAATCAGTCAAATATGCATTATTTCCTTTGACTGTTAATTTACTTCCTCTTTCTTTTATTTCTTTTTTCCAAATGTCTATGCCTTTTTTTAAATTATTTAAAGTAGTCTTATCCAAGCCTGTTACTTTAAAAGTGGCATAATATCCGTTTTCAGTTTCCTCAAATTTAACTAAATTTACATTTTCTGGTTTCATTTTCTAATCTCCACATTTAACACCCTGGAATTATCAGCTGATAATAAAGTATAGCAGCCAGATTATATCCAGGTCCTTAATACCTGGTCCTCTAAATAATTTGACCAGATTATCCCCCCGTTTGTTGTAGATGGAAAGGTTGCTCTCTTATTTTCCTAACAATTCACCCTTCCAACTCTCCCCTTTTCTTTGGAATTAAATGATTCCAAAGGCCATAAATTCAGTGAATGATTTTATGACTGTGATGCACTTTTTACTTTCGTATGAACTCTTAAAAATCTTAAGGTACTATAAAAACATCTCCATTACATATTTAAGGTAGTCCAATTTGGCTCCATTTAACACGTCTCCCGGGATCGGCCTTTAAATCTCTTAAGAACTCTCCCATTTCCATTGTTTGGCAAGGGTGCATATCTCTATAGGTTCTACGGATCAGTATATTATTTATTTTTAACAGAATAGGTAAGGTTGAAATAACATTAAAAGCATCTAATACTTCCATTATTTCATAAGTTATGCCCATGACATCTAGATGAGCATAATTCCTCCATATTTGCCAGGGTTTTAGTTTATGGTCCAATATTTCAAAATCAGTTCTAACTTCCAAGGGCTCAAGATCTTGGATCATTTTCACGATATCAATACCGCTCAAGATTTCCAGGGAGCGTTTATTTAGCCCTTTTAGGTAACTATCTAAGTATCTTTCCAGGATACTTTCAGTGGCGTCGGGAAATGGTTTTGGTGGTTCAAACCGTTGCCTTATTTCTTGTTTTACTACTTTAAATTCTTTTTCGTATTCTTTCCATACATCTTCTAACATTTTAGAATACCTCCTATCATGTATGATTTCATGTAGTATAGTATAGGATATATATTTTACTATATGATTATATGCAAATTAATATATAGGATAAAAGGAAGAATTATATACAATTAAATGGATAAGGAGGTGTGATGTTGCTTGAATATGAAAGTACAATAGGGAAAGCTGATGTAAAAGGCAAATCCACTCGAGTTATAATTCCCAGAGAAATAATAAAAATGTTAAATCTAGAATGGGGAGATAAAGTGGTCTGGAAAGTAGATATAAGCAACGATGAAGTCACTGTTATTTTTGAACCTAAGAAAAAAGAATAAATTAGACAATTTTTCAACAAATCAAAGTTTAACAAGTATCCTATAAAAAATATATTTAATGTTTGGATAAAATTATTATTTAACAATTTAAATAGGGATGATTTAAATAAAGTGGACAAATCTATTTCTAATACTATTTTTGATTGCAGGAGTCATCGCTTTTTCAGGATGTACCACTACAACTACCAATAACACAAATTCAACTTATTCCAGCGATCAATCCAACTCAGCATCTAACACCTTTGAAAACAAATTTGTAAGTTTCACTAAACCAAATGGTAATCTAAAAATCGAGGACCAATCAACTGATAATAAAGTGGATGTGATGTTTTACGATGGCGATAAATTAATTGGTCAAATAGTAAGTGCTACAACCACAGATGAGAACATCGAGGGTATGATTACCCTTTCCAATGGTAACACTACGATTGCTGGACAGAATGCAGCAACCTATTCAGATTCGGCTGCTGTCGGGGCTTATATCTTCATCCCGGATAATAGTAATGGTGAGAAGATGATAATTCACATTGACTTCGACCCGTCGTTTTCAACAGCGTTCAACACTATCAAGGATAGTTTGGTTATTAAGCAATACCCCAATGAATAAAAAAAGTTCTTATTTTCTTTTCTTTATTTTCTACTTTTAACTTTTCTAATAGTTATTTCCAAGTAATCCCCTACTTCTATTTCAGCTACATCAAGTAAAGTATCTGGAATATAAACTTGCTTACCCTTTCTCTGAATTGTCGAAGTGTAACTTTCATTTACCATATCAAACACCCTTTTAATCAGTTATTTACCTAGTTCTATTTATTAATTTGGTATTATATCTATAAAAACCATTTCTTTTATAAGTAATCTGGTTTGCTTCGTTAAACCAGACTATAACGAAGTAAAATTTTTATAAGTGGATCTGGAGCCTTATTTTTTTACTTACCTGGTAAGGCCCCCAGGGTGGTACCATGAGGTGTATATAAGAGATCCTCCGTTTTCCTCTGTTTCTCTCCTTTTCTGTAAAGGATCGGTTTATTTTTGTAAGAGTTTGTAAGGATCCAATACCTCCAGATAAAAGCCCTTTTTCCAGGAGAGCCCTCTGAAGACGTCCTTTTATACTTACCTATAAAGGTATAATCATGTTTTTTGTAAAGGTTGTAAAGGGTTACCCATCACTTGGAAAATCTTAGAAAAACTTAGAATTTTATGAAAATTTGTCAAATTTTGTCAAAAAATTAGAAAAAATTAGAAAAAATTTGGAAGTTATTGGAAGAAATAGAAAAGAAAATAACACCTTTTAAAGGGCTTTCCCGGGCTTAAGGTCCATAATTTAGAGGTTAACGAAGGTATAGTAATTAGGAGTATATTACTCCCAGTTAGGCTTTATCGTTCCCAGAGAATAAGCACCATGAAGGGTATTATGGCCTATAAATGTATTTCTCAGGTTCTCTTAAGTCATCTCTAAAATACTTACCAAGACCTCTAGGATACTTATAAGGAAAATGTGAGAAAACCTGAGATTATCTGAGATTAAGGGTCACTTAATATAAAATGTTCAATTTACAGTAATTTTGAAACAAATTAAGGAAAGGTTAGATTTGGTTATCTTGTTAAGGTCCTTAAAGAATTGTTGAAGTTTATGCAGAATAAATACCAGCTCTGTAAAATCAACACCTTTTTATAACCCCAAATAAACATAGTAGAACGGGCGTTTATAACCCCCCTCCATTTGAAATAAATTAAATGGAGGTTTTAAAGTGACTATAAGTGAACTATTACTCTTAATTTTAATCCACATTATAGCAAATATAGTATATGATTTTTTAAAGTAAGAATAAGCTAAAAATAAAGGAAAAAAACCGGGAGAAGATCTCCCGGAGCTCCCTTTCCCCATCTGGTTGTTGCTAGATTTGGGTTGACCCTTTAATTGATAAATCCGGTGCAGACGTTAAAGGGTTTGTATGTTACACTTGCCATGTGTTTCTATATAGGTAATTCTATACTAAGATTTTTAAATATTTAAATCTTTACTAAACACCCCCTCCCGGGAGGAGCTCCTCCTTTGATGGTAGGGATCCACCGGTTTTTCTACTGTAGAAAAAAGGAAGAAAATAAGATCTATTCTTCAACGCCTCCAGCCCGGGAAGACCCTTTAAAGCCTTCTTTTTAAACATCGGGGAAAAACCAGTACGGGGTTTAAAATTTTTTTAAATAAGATTAAACTAAAATTTTATATTTTAAGACATTAATAGTCTTAAACATCAATTAAGAAAGGGGGAAAATTATGGAAACAACATTTGTAAAGGTTTTTTATAAAAACGGTACTGAAGAACTATTTGAATTAGGAAAAAAAGGAGTAAATAAGATTGGATTTGATCCATTAATAATTTATTTCGATGATGATGGAAGGACCTGGAGAAAAGTAATTAACGAAAATGAAATGCTAAACTATGAAACCAACTTCTAAAAAGTCGCATGATTTTTTTAATTTTTTTCCATGAATAATTCACTGTTTAGAAAATTAAAGAGATTATTCTAGTATTTTCCAGAATGGAAACAACTTTAAAAAGATTCTTTAACTTCTTGGATCCATTTGTATTCATTTGTAGTTTTAAATCTCTCGTTAAAATCATCCCATTGTTCTGTATAATCTAGATCATTGGACATGTTCGTTAGATATGTATCAAATCTCAAATCCTCGTCATGATGTTTTATGATTTCATCTCGAACTCTTTTAGATAGTGGATCCAATATTTCAATAGCCTGATTTACATTTCCCTCTTTTACGGCTTTCTCGTATTGTATGTATTCTGGCTGTTTGTCTATTGTGACCAGGGCTTTTTCCTTATCAGTTAAGCCTTTAAGTAGCTCTGAAATTCTTTTATCATCTCCATCCATTTGAAGGAAGAGATATTCAATTCGTATGGGGCCCAAATTGCTTTTATCCTTTTTGATTTCCTTTTTCAATTCTTCCAATTCTTTCCTAAATTGCCTAACACTCATTTTGATCCAATCCTATTTAATTGAATAATTTCATTTCATTGTAATTTGGAACACCTATTATTTCATGCTTCTTATTTCTTCTCTTAAAGCTTCTATCTCCTCTTTAAGCTCGTCAAGGTCTATATCCCTTTTTATCTGGTTATATATGCTACAGGTATAAGCAAGTACCCGGAACCATTGTATTCTAACTTTATCATTATCAGGGTTTTTAATTCTGCCCTTAGTGGTTTTTTTGTATAAAATTTCTATAACATTATCAAGATTGGATAGAATAGATTCCCTACTATCATATCTAATATTTAAATTATCATCTGGCGTTGTTGTTGCCGTGTCTTTTGTTTCTGTCATTTCATTCACCTCAATTTTGTTTACAGGGGGTGGGGGTTTCCCTTTTTAGATGTCTTTAAATTATCTTAATATGCTTTCTAGGTATTCTCATGGTCTTTTATTGTAAGGTTACGGGGCCTTTATTAGGCCCTTAATCCTGCTATTTTTCATACCAAAACATGGGTGTTGTGCTCTGTTTTATTTCGCTTCTCTTAAAATTCATTAACTCCTTATATTTGGGTAATGTTTGATTTATCTTCTTAATTGTCTGTATTAGATTATCCCAGCCTTTTATGGTCTTTTCAGCTTCTTTCTGGGGAAAGTGGTGGTGTTTTGTAAAGCTCTCAGATGTGGTTTTGTTATATTTACATTCAGTATCAAGACACCATTCTGAATCTGAACATTCACCATCAACTATTAGAATATCTGAGACCATAAGGGGCTGTAATGGGTCATCATCTAAGAAGGCCAGGTGTCTTGAATAGCCACATATGCACATATTCGATATTTTATCCTTGGCATGTTCAAGTCCATCTATAATCCATAAGGTGGGGTAGCTTTTTTTATTTCTAATCAACTTTTATCATCTCCTATTAGGTTTATGGGGTTTTGATTTGTTAGGTTGTAAAGGTTTGTTATTTGGGGTTCTATTGGTAGGTAATTTACACATTTATCCCTCCAAAACTGTTTTTACTTATTTTAGATTTCAAATGAGCTTTAACCTGTTCATTGGACCAGTTATTATAGTCTTTTATAAACTGGAAATAGTTCCCTTTCTTTCCACATCCATAACAACAATAACCAGTCTTATGCACTCTGAAACTAGGTTTATTATCAGAGTGTCCCGGGAAGGGGCATTTATACATAACATACTCTTTATCAGGATATTTCCTTTCAGGCTCTCCAAGGATGGATTTAAAAAATAAACGGTGATCTTTAACTTTACCTCTACTCCCAGATCGGAGTATGGTAAATTTTTTTACTTCTTTACGGACCTTATCATTATACTCTTCTATCCTGTCTATTTCTGATAGGTGTAAATTAAAATCCGTTAGATGGTCCTCCCGGGTGAAAGGGTCAATCCCGGGAGATAGTGATTTGTCCATTATTTCATCATAACTGTCATCTACCTGGAAGAGTATAACTGTTAAATCAGTATATTGGTGTTTACTATATGGAACCCGGGAGAGCCTGCTTTTAGCGTCTTTATTAACAGACAAATCTAAGGTTTTATAATTATAGGCTGTTTTTATTTTATCTGCAAAATAGGAGAGAGCCCGGTTAATATCAACAAGATCTGTTGGTTTGAAAAATAGATATGCATGGGCCCCTTTACATCCACTGAAAAATAATATAGCTTCTCTACCAAAACTTTCTTTAAATCGCTTAGCAAAGTCTTTAGCTTCATTGATGGCGGGTTCTGCTATCCTTTCATTTATGATTAGGTTTCGAAGTTTTTCCTTGAGTTCAGTCTGTAATTTCTCACGATCATTAAGACTATGATTTCCCAGATTTTGTAACTGCTTCTTGATCTGATGGGCCTCTTCATTGTCTATATCAAAATCAAAAAAAGCCCTATCATATACCATCAATTGATTGGAATAATTCCTCTTTAAATTACCAAGTAATCCATGATTATAAACATGGATTAAACAGGGGTGAATACCACTGTTCTTATGTACATGTAGATATAATTGTTTAGGATTTTGCACTATAAATTGGATCTTAAATCCTTTAACTTGGAAATTAGGAGGGCGCCGGAAATGTCTAAAAAATTTAAAACCATAAAACGATTTATAGAAAGATGTAATGGTGGTTTTCATAGTTCACCACCTGGAAGTATTAGACCTTCATCATCCTGTTTTATCAAACCAGTTTGTAGCATTTTATGAGCTACACTGGTAACTATGTCTTGGTCGGTTTCGGATCCTCCCCTTCTAATGACATCGCTTACTATTTCTGTGAAATATTTTTCTCCTGGTCTGGCCTCTACTATCTGTATAATGTCTTCTTTGATGAAATTTTCTGTATGGTTGAATTTTGTTTCTTTTAATAGTCTGTTATTTAAAATTTCTTCAGCCTTTTCTCTTTCTGGCCCTGTTTCGTATTGGGATACATTGTAAAGCTCTTCATTGGTCTTTTTTTCTAGACTATTTTCTTCCCGGGAGGGGTCTAAAAAATTTTGAGTGTTGTCTCCTAACCCCTTTTCAGGGGTCATAGTAGGATCATCTTCATAAACATTACTTTGTTTGTCCCCATTTTGGGGGTGAGGAGACAAGGTTGATCTTGATCGACGGTGTATTTCGAGAATTTGTTTTAGAAATTTAATACCAAATGGAGTTATAGCAGCTGGTCTTCTGGAGGTGTCAATCATATTCAGATCTTTAAGAACACTATACCTTGATTCGACCTTCTTTTTATTAACATCAAAATCACTAGCAAGGGCCCTTATACTTCTAGCCTTTTCTTGGAGCTTTAAAAGTATGTTTATTGCCAGTGTATCTAATTCCCCTAATATCTCCAGGAAACCCTTATCTATATTGTTACCTTCCCTTTCCTCAATGTATTCTGCTAATTCCCATAGACCATAAGTAGTTTTTAAAATATCAGATGCCATTTTGACATGATCTTCTTTAACAATTACCAGGTCATGAGTATCATTGGTGGAGTGTAAAAGAGTTGCATATGCTACAGAAAGTCTTAAAATCACATATTTAATAGCAGGGTGGACCAGTGGGATTTCAGATGTTTGAAAATTACTTATTTTCTTATAAGCCTCAATAATTAATTGTTTAATGTTTTTAGGATAGATTATTTCTTCTGGTTTACGGCTCCAGGCCCAATAAACATGTCTAATAAATATGTCATCAGGTATGGGCCTATCTTGAGGTTCAGCATTTATTATATCATCAAATTCCACATCCTCATTCCGGAATGGTAAAAACAGATCCCACCTGGTTATATCCACCGGGTCCTTGAAAACCCAAGTATCCTTAATAGCCTGGCATGCATGTAAATACTGATTCATCGGATGATTAGGATTAATAATCCCTATTATCCTGGTCCTGGCCAGTGCGTCACCACTTACTGAACGTCTTACCACCACCATGAGCTGTTCTAATACTTCCCTCATTCCTTTAACCTCTTCTGAGTGGAGGGAATGCATTCCATCTAATATAACTAAGCCCATGTCATTTAAAACCAGAGACCCCCAGGATAGTGCCTTTTTATCAGTGTCAATAGTATATAGTATCCCGGTCCTGGATCCAGTTTCAGCACTAACAAATTCCCCAAAGGGATATTTGCCCCCAATGTTTAGTGGGGTTAAATCCTTTGCGGCTGTGGATTTATTAGTTTTAGAATCTCCTAAAAAGATTATTCTTAATAATCCTCTCTGTAATGAGCCTTTTGGATGGATATCTGGTATGTATGGTGGTGAATGGAGTAGTAGTAACATTGTTTCACGTACTGAGTCCCTTCCCACCATCCCGGGAGCCATTTGATTTAAGGGTATTTTCTTAAAGTGTCTATCAAATTTAATCTTATCAGAATCAGTTATCTTGAATTGTGCCAGCTCATCCTCAAGAGGTTTTACACTATCAGAGATTACTTCGATGTTCCTCTTTTGGGGCGTATCGTCATACACCACAATACCATTTAGAGATATTTTCTTAGCATCAGGTATATCATGGTTAACCAGGTGTATCCATTTGGGCTTATAATCCTGGATATTATATTTCTCATCATGCCTAATCACATCCCGGACCTGGAGAAGAGAATAATCAGCATGGTCTTCTGTCTCAAAATCAACATAATGGGAACCCTCCCCATCCTTTGTATTAGGGCATTTACCACCAAGTAATGGAGCTAATATCGTCCTTGTATTCTTTTTGGAGAATAGAAGTTCTCCCATTAGCTCCTGGCTATCTCTTATATCGAGATCTAAGCTTTCATCACAGTTTTTGCAGAAGATATGGACCTTACCAGGTATGGCTTTATGCTTTACCTCCCCTAATATTTGTGCCTCGATATTTACGAATTTATTAATCTTTTCAGCATTCAATTGGGGGATGCTGGTTTTTATTGGGTTCTTTTTGGAATTTAGTTTAGTAGGTTCTGTAACGTCCTTCATTAAGGGGGTTATATTTATATCATTTGGAGAACCATCTTTTATTGTAGAGGGCTGTCTATTCTCTACATCTTCCTTTTTATTCAAAATTATTATCCCCCTTCTTCTTCTAGGGGGATCCCCTCAAATTCCAGGAATTCTTTAATTGTTTTTAGGGGTACGGGTGGATCTGGATCATCTTTGTATCGGTGGTAAGCTTTTTTAAGTAAGTTATTCAGTTGTTCTGACATCTAATCACTCTTTAAGTTCATTTTTAATTGCTTTTTGGACAAAATCACTCAAATTATTGGCCTCTCCATCCTCTATTTTTTTCTGGATTTTATTTAGATCATCCAATTCAAATGATACTGTTCTTGAAACCATCAACAAAATCACCTCGTAGTAGTAGTTACAGTTAAATAGCCACCCCGGAATATTATATTTTAAAGAAAAAAAGTATCATTTTACCCCGGATAATAAAACTAGTGTGATCAAACATGATAACAAGAAAAGAATATAAAAGTAAAATATTAAAAAACCTTATAAGATCGCCCCTAAACGTTAAAAAACTAGCTAAAGAAATTAATGCAGATATAAAAAACCAAACATTTAAAGAATCAGTTATGGAGTTAGTACGTGCTAGAGAAATTAGAGTGATAGGCTATGATTTCTCTGTTCATGAAGTTAAATTGCAGGAAGGTGAAAAAACCAGAAGAATACAATCAAATTTCAAATTTGAAGGAATTATATTTAGAAAGGTAATTAGAGAAGAATCACATATTTATTCTTTATTAAACCAATTAGATGATAATAAAAAGTTTGAAGAGGCTAAAATCGAGCTTGAATATATTTTTAAAGATAAATTCGAGGAATATCAAAAGCAAGAAGAAAGTTTCTATAAGTCATTACTTCCCAGAGTACAATGCAGCTCTGCAAAAGAAATTTATGAAAACCATAAAAAACACTTGGAAAATATCATGCAGGGATTATATGAAGATGACAAAGAACTATTAAAAAACAATCTTCATCCCAATGCAAAACTCGGAGAAGAATGGAGGCATATAATTCCAATGATTCAGAGAAAAGGTAAAACATTAAAAAGTAATGACATTCCAGCTGTAAAAAATGTTATTAAGACTATTAACAATTTTAAAATGGAATTAGACGATCTACGTAGAGAATTTAAAGTCAATGAATTATCTGATAAATCAAAAGTATGGACCATACCAGATATAACAATGAATGAAGCTTGGAAAATTGTTATAAACAAATATTCTAAGAGAAGAGGCTTCAGTGATCCCATTCTGGATATGTATGATGAAATTATAATAGAAAAAAGGAATAAGATAATTGGAACTCAATTAAGGGTCGTGGATATTAAAGGAGAATTAACAGCTGAATCTTATATTAAAATATGGGATTATAGTCTAGAATTATCAGAAGAAGATCAATATGAAGCATTTAATAGGATTTTATTTTATGTGAATACCCATGAAAACTATGAAGTATTAAAAAATCATCTTTCATTTGCATTAAGTGATCGGGAAAATTCGCTTGATTATTTTGAACTATTCTTAAACCTTGCGCTTAATCAACCCCGTTATTTGAAGTTTCAAAAGGATCTTGGAATTAAATAAATTATTTTTCTAATTGTTTTTCCACTAATTCCTGGATCAGTTTATCCATTTTCTCCATTCTCTCTTCTAGTTCCATGTTTTGTTTTTTATTTTTTTCTATTTCTTCTTGTTGTTTAAGGTTTTCTCTTTTTTGCGTATCTAATTTCCGTAAAACTGTCCTGAATTCCTCTGATTCAATACTAAATGTTTCTACTCTGTTAATCATTAATTTATTGAGGTAGGGTGTATATCGTTCTCTCAATCGTTTAGGATTTTTTTTAAAATAAGATTCTTTAATTGGATTAGATTTTCTTCCCTGTAATGCATTGGCCAAATCTACATCTTCAATTGTTGTAGCATGAAACTTTCGGAGAGCGTGGCTGTGGAAAAAGTTTGTATGTGGTCCAATCTTCTCAAATCGATTCTTATCATTTAATCGATTGAATATGGCCTTCAAACCACTGTTGTTTACATCGAATAGTTTATCATCCTTTTTTATCTTTGAGCGTGATTTTAAAAATTTAACTATGGCCATGGTAGCTTCTGGACTGCAACAGGTATAATAAAGATAACTAGTTTTTGCCCTGATAATTTCAAAAATAGGAATAACTTCTTTTTGTCCATCTAACTCATCCAACACATCTATTATATTAGTTGAGTTATGATAATCCTTAGTAGCATCTATAAAGTCCTGTACTGTAAGGTTTGTTGTTTCATTCCTTGCAGTTCCACTACTGGACATAAAAAGAATAATTGCTTTATGCTTCAGATTACTTGTAGATTCAATGACCTGGCGTATATCATCTATCGTGGGAATATCACTATATCTTTCATGCCTACCTGTTGGCATCTTTGCAGGTGGAATATAAGGGATTTCAATCCCAAAATGCCTGTAAAATGTTTTAACCTTTGTAAAATAGGTTTGAATAGTGTTTGCTGAAGCATCATTTTTGATCAAATCTGACCTGAAATTTTTCAGCCTTTTTACTATTTGCCTATTTTTGGGCCTAATCCCTTTTTCTTCCTCTTCATCTGCTTCTTTTATTAATTCTGTTAAATTCTTACCGTTAAAAACAGAATATTTATCTAAAGCCCATTTATAATGTTTCACGCTACTTTCTGAAAGATTTCTCTCATTACAAAATTCAATTAGTAACGGATCTGTTTCCATATTCATTAATTATAGCATACCACATATATAAAAGTGCTGCATAACAGCTTTATTACTTAACAAGTAATGCTGCTTGTTTTGGTTCATATCTCCATCCTTCAGGAAGTACGCCTTCATTCCTGTAGTATCTCACCAGTCTCCTGATCTTGGATTCCACGATACGCAAGCCTCTCCTGGTATGCAGGTCTTTGGGATTCTCTTTCAGGTGGTCCCTGATGTTAACTGCTTTCCGGATGAGGTTCATTAGGTCCTCTGGGTATTCCAGGCCCTGGTTGTGCTTTTCCAGGATCTGG
>Ga0334883_1003135_pt1 | contig 18412 bp, 13 predicted proteins | sample GraSluR1_MG_6_FD_207230 | JGI IMG/M metagenome (GOLD analysis project Ga0334883, IMG submission 207230) | Sludge microbial communities from methane-producing bioreactor in Wageningen University, Netherlands - Granular Sludge_09_05-R1 | ecosystem: Engineered > Bioreactor > Anaerobic >... | reverse complement strand
GCAGGGGGGCACCGTGCTGGGGTCGTCTCGTGGCGGGGCTCGAACCGCGGCCATTGTCGATGCGCTCGAACAGCTCAATGTGAACATGTTGTTTACGATCGGTGGCGATGGTACGCAGCGCGGCGCCTTGGCCATCTGTCAGGAGGCGGCGCAGCGGGGCAGGGTCTTGTCCGTGGTCGGGATTCCCAAGACCATCGACAACGATCTGAGCTTCGTGCAGCGCTCTTTTGGCTTCGAGACGGCGGTGGGTCGTGCCGTGGATGCGGTATGTGCCGCCCATGTGGAGGCGACGGGCGCGGTCAATGGCGTCGGTCTGGTCAAGGTCATGGGGCGGGAGTCGGGCTTCATCGCGGCGAGCACGGCTTTAGCTTCAAACGATGTGAACTTCGTTCTGGTGCCAGAGGTACCCTTCGATTTGGAAGGCGAGAACGGTTTTTTGGCCCATTTGCGCCGGCGTCTGGAGCGGCGCGGCCACGCGGTGGTGCTGGTGGCTGAAGGGGCTGGCCAGCACTTGGCGCAGGCCGAGGGTCATGACGCGTCAGGGAACAGAGCGTTGGGTGATATCGGCACCTTCCTGAGAGATCGCATCATCGTGGATGCCAAAGAGAAGGGCTGGGTGGCGAACCTCAAGTACATCGATCCGAGTTATATCATCCGGGGGACTGCGGCCAATCCGAACGACTCGATTTACTGCTCTCGCCTGGGTGCGCACGCCGTTCATGCGGCGATGACCGGACGGACGGCCATGCTCGTCAGTTTGGTGAACGATGTTTTCGTTCACATTCCGATGGCGCTATCGGTTGCGCAGCGCAATCGCATCGATCCCGAGTCTTCTCTGTGGCGGGACGTGGTGATCGCGACAGGGCAACCTGCCTTGATGGTCAACAGCCGCTGAGTCGTGGCGATGGCACCGGTTGTCGTGTAGCCATGGCGGCGCGTTGGCGTTTGGTGGTTCAGCGGCGTAAGAGGGTGGACATCTCTTTGACGCGGTCGATGTCTACCGGGTTGGCGACCTTTCCCTCTTCCTTGAGCCAGGTGCCGACAATGAAGGCGTCGGCGTGAGGTTTGAGCACCGGCAAGGTCTGGGGGCTGACGCCGGAGCCGATGATGACGGGACAGTTTTTGGCTGCCGCGCGTACTTCGGCGAGGCGTGCAGGATCCACTGGGGCACCGGTGGCTTGTCCGGTGACGATGACGGCGTCAGCCAGGCCGCGCTCGAGGGTGTCTTTGGTAGCGCTTTGGGGATCCAAGGGGGTGAGAGGTGCGGCGTGCTTGACCAGGATGTCGGCACAGATGGTGACGTGTTCCTGGCCCAGTTGTTGGCGGTAGCGCAGGGAAGCGTAGGCTTCGCCTTCGATGATGCCTTGATCCGTGAGGTATGCGCCAGTGTGGACGTTGACCCGGACAAAGGCGGCGTCGGCAGCGGCGGCGATTCCGAGGGCCGAGAAGATGTCGTTGCGGAGGCAGTTGACACCGACAGGCAAGCCGAGGTGGGCGACGCAACGCCTGACGAAGAGGGCCATGAGGGCGCACTGGTGGGGCGGAATGCGGTTCTGCGGATCGCCCTTGGGGAAGGGCGCCGAGCCGAAGTTCTCGACGATGATTGCGTCGCAGCCACCGCGGGCGAGGTGTTCAGCGTCGCGCCACGCGAAGGCCTCGATCTCGCGGAAAGATGCGGTGGCTCGAGGATCTCCGGGCATGGCCGGCAGGTGCACGACCCCGATGAGGCCTTGGGGGCGCCATTGGTTGTGTTCCATGAATTAGTAACCTAAGCCTTGGCACATGGCGATGGCTTCGGCGCGGAGTTCGGCAGAGACCAGGGTGCCGCTTTTGCAGCGGATTTTCCCGCCTTCCACTTCGCGTTGCACGACGAAGCCGAGTTCTTTGTCTTCAGGATCGTTGAGGTCAACGACGACGCCTTCGATGATCCAACCGCCATCGACGCCTTCCTTGCGGGTGATTTCCTCGTATTTGTAGCCGAAGTCCTGGAAGTTGGGTTCGAGGAGCTTGGCAGCATAGGCCTCGACATCGGCGGGGTTCTCGGCGTCGAAGGCGTCGACGTAAACCCGATTGGGATCGTTGAAGCCCTCTTCGTTGGGGGTGTACTTCTCGATGGTCCATGAAGAGAGCATCTGGTTGAAGTCCCCTTCCCACCCTTCGGCGCTCACTTTGAGGTCAGCCATGCGCACGGCGGCAGCCGGGCTTGGATCGGCGGGCGGTGCTTCGGTGCCTGGCTGTGGCTCTTGGACGGCTTCTTTTTTTGCGGGTTCCTTTTTCTCATCCTTGGGGGCCGCTTTTTCCTCGCAGGCGGCAAAGGTGAAGGCAACGGCGATGGTGGCAAAGAAGCAGGCAATGAGACGGATGTAAGGCACTGGGAACCTCCTTGAGTCAAGGCGCATGGGGACAGGCCGTGCTCGGCACGGCGACAGGGCTAACCGTTCATAGCCGAGCGCGTTTTGAGCGTCAACGTGGGGCGTGAAGCGGCGGGTCAGGAAGTGTCGCAGACGGCGCCGTTGCCAGGAGGTCTTTGGGCTCTAAGTGGTCAAGTCCGCGGTGCTATCGAGGTTGCGTACCAGCACTTGGTCGGGACGCTCATCGCGTGGCAAGGTTGGTTCCCACTTTCCTTCCCAAGCGAGGCGGGTGTCGATGGCTTCGAGTAGGGGTTGGGTGCTGTGAGGGTCCGTGGCGGAGATGAGGAGGGCTTCGTGTTGATGGTGGAGCTCGGTGGCGCGTTCGGGGGGCAGAAGGTCGGCCTTGTTCAGCACGCGGATCACGGGCTTGGTGTGCAGGTCAAGGTCCTGCAGGATGTTTTGGACGGCTTTGATGTGTAGCTCGTGGTCCTTGTCTGCGGCATCGACGACTTGGATGAGGAGGTCGGCGTGATCCAACTCTTCCAGGGTGGCCTTGAAGGCAGCGACGAGATCTTTGGGGAGGTCTCTGATGAAGCCGACCGTATCGGTGAGGACGACTTCGCGGTCGTGGGGAAAGCGCAGGCGTCGGCTGGTGGGGTCAAGGGTGGCAAAGAGCTTGTCCTCAGCGTTGACGCGGGCTTGGGTGAGGGTGTTGAGGAGGGTGGACTTGCCAGCGTTGGTGTAGCCGACGAGGCCGATGATGGGGACATCACGGAGGTTGCGTTGTTTGCGACGTAGTTGGCGTTGCCGTGCGAGCTCTTGCAGGAGCTTTTCGAGGCGATGGATGCGGTCACGGGCCCGGCGGCGGTTGATCTCCAGCTTGGTTTCTCCGGGTCCGCGTCCGCCTATCCCACCGGTGAGGCGACTCATGGCGGTGTTCTTCTGGATGAGCTTGGGCAGCATGTACTTGAGCTGGGCGAGCTCGACCTGGAGTTTGCCGTCGTGGCTGATGGCCCGCTGGGCGAAGATGTCGAGGATGAGTTGGGTCCGGTCGATGACTTTGAGATCGGTGCGTTCAGAGATGGCGCGCGACTGGGCTGGGGTAAGATCGCGGTCGAAGACGAGCATCGAGGCGTCGAGGTCGAGACAGAGCAGCTCAATGTGCTGCAGCTTTCCACTTCCGACGACGAACTTCGGGTCGATTTTGGCGCGTTTTTGCTCGACGATGTCCAGCACCTCGAGGCCGGCGCTCTGGCAGAGCTCGATCATCTCACGGCGGCGGGCGGGGGCGTCGGCTTCGCCCGTGTCGAGGTGGACCAAGACGGCGGGGGTGCCGGTGACGTCGGAGGCGGTCCCGGCTTTTCTGGCGAACTCATCGTCCAGGGCTGCCAAGCGGGCCGTGAGGTCGGCGGGTAGCTCGGCGACGGCGCGGGCACGGGTCGAGACCCAGGCGATCTCCTTGCCCTGCGGGATGAGATGCGCAAAGTGGGCTTCCCCAGGCTTGGCTCCAGGCACGACGGCGATACTGACGATGAGGTCGAGGCGCAGTTTGAGGAGGTCCGTGTACTCGTCGGGGGTGATGAGTTCACCCTCAGGGGTGGGGTGAAAGGCGGTGAGGACCAGTCGCAGGCCGCGGAGGCGATTCCTGGCGACGCGTTGGCGTCCGACATCGGCGAGAAAGAGACGTTCGGCGTCGCCGACCATGACGCTGTCGATGTAGCCGCGGCGATCGATGAAGACGCCGATTTTGCGCCGGGTTTCGGCGGAGATGGCCGTCAGTTGTTGGGCAAAGTCAGGGCTGACCATGAGGTCGACTCCGACTCTCCTGGTGTAGAGTTTTTCGAGACTTTTGAGGAGTCGGCTGTTGAGGCCCGAGGTGTTGCCGGAGATTTTGGCGGTCATGGTTCTCAGGGGAAAGCGGGTGTGGCTGAGTACAAGGGCAGTTGTCGCGGCGAAGGCCCGCCGAGTTGGTGACGGCGGCGGCAGGTGACTCATAGTCAAGGAAGGGAGGGCTGACAAGGTGCCCATGGGTATATTCGTCGACGCAGAGCAACGCATGGCCCTCGTGGGGCAAGTCGTATTGCAGGAAGCTCGCAGAAAAGCCGCTGGATAGGTATCCTAGCGGGGCGTAGACATGACTTGGCACGAGATGTTGGCGTCGAGGTAGCGCAGTTTGGCAATACGTTGACGATGGCAAAGGATGCTGGAGGGCACATCGAGAATGCCCGCGCTTTTCTCGCTGAGGGAAACCTAGATGCGGCGCTGGCTGCCTATACCCAGGCGTTGGAAGAAGACCCGGACGCGGTCGTCGCACACTATGGGATGGCCAAGGTGAGCGCTCTGATGGGCGACACGGCGCGGGCCATCGAGATGTACCGCGCGGCGATCAAGCGGGAGCCGTGCTGTGAGGGTGTGACCGGGTTAGGGGAACTGTTGCTCGACCTTGGGCAACCCGATGAGGCGGGTGAGCTCTTTCGCGAGGCGCTGCGGCTCGATGCCGATGCGCCGTTGGCCTATGTATTTCTTGCAGAATTGGCGAGTCGTCGCGGTGACTACGACGAGGCGGCCGAGTTGCTCCGCAAAGGCGTTCGGCGCGGTGCCGAGCTGCCGGCGCTGCATGTGGTCCACTTCTACCAGCAGTGGGTGCAGTCGCTGGTGGGGTTGGGTGAGGTCGACAGAGCGGGTGAGGTCTCTATGCAAGGGGCCGAATTTTTTGGAGATGTCCACGTGCTGCTGATGAGCGCGCGCTTGGCGGACGGGGCCGGGGCGCGGGCCATTGCCGTGACCCGTTACAAGCGCGCCCTCAAATCCTTGCCACCGGGCACGATGCGCACGGAGGTGCTGGAGCGCATCGCCGAGCTTGCGGAGTGAGGGTGATGGGACGTAGCGCGGTCTCGCTAGGGTTTTTGTTGCTTCTGCAGGTCGTGTTGGTGCCTGTTTCTTTTACCGAAGGGCCGAGCGGCGCCGGCAGATCAGGATGGGTAGCGCCAGAGGCTTTGGTCACGGTACCGGGGCGCTTTGAACGCCGACGCAATCGCTTCTTGAGTGTGTGGCCGGCGGTACACAGCGCTCAGGATGTGGTGAGTGTCGATGGGGAGCCGGTGGCGCTGCAGGGCAAATTTGCCTACGGCCCGTGGTCGCGAGATCTGGAAGGCGAAGTGGTGGAGGTCTTCGTTCACGACGGGCAGAGGTGGTTGTCAGTAGGGCAAGCGGTGAGCGACAGGGATGGGCGAACCTTGCTGGTCTTCGAGCCCCAGTCCCTAGTGGGGCCAGGTCACTATTGGGTGGCCCATGTCGTCGTTGGTGACGGGACGGTGGTCTATTCGACGCTGAGTTGGTGGCCCGAAGGTCTGCCCGTGGTGGTTTTCGACATCGACGGGACGCTGACGACGGGCGATGACGAGTTGATGCGCGAGTTGATCAGCGGTGATTACGATCCGGTGTCCTACCCAGCGGCGGCCGAGTTGACTCGCCATTATTGGGATGAGGGCTACGGGGTGGTCTATGTCACGGGCCGGCCCTACGTGCTGAGCGAGCGGACGCGGTCGTGGCTGAAGGATGGCGGCTTTGCTCCTGGGCCGCTGTGGCTGACCCAGAGCCTGTCGGCGTCGCTGCCATCGGCGGCGGGGGTTGCCGCGTACAAGACGGCCGTGCTGGCGGCGTTGCAAGCGCAAGGTTTGGTTTTGGTCGCAGCCTACGGTAACGCGATGACGGACATCACAGCCTATGAGGCCGTAGGGATCCCCAAAGCTCAGACCTTCATCATCGGCCCCAATGCAGGTTCCGGTCAGACCCAGGCGCTGTCTAGCGCCGGCTATGGCGACCATTTGCGGTCGTTGCAGGCCGCGTCGCCGGCCTCTGAGTGAGGCTTTGCTCGCTCCTTCCGGGGGGCAGGACGCCAGCCCCTACCGCTCGCTAGGAGGCTTTTTGGGCGAAGACGATGAGCGGCTTACGCGCACCGTTCACGACGTCTTCGTTGATGATCACTTCCTGAACGTTGGCCAATGATGGCAGCTCGTACATGATGTCGAGCATGACTTCTTCCATGACACCGCGCAGCCCGCGCGCGCCACTCTTGCGTTTGATGGCCTCTTTGACGATGGCGCGCATGCCGTCATCGGTGATCTCGAGTTTGACATTTTCGAACTCGAAGAGCTTTTTGTATTGTTTGAGGAGGCAATTCTTAGGTTTCCAGAGGATCTCCAAGAGGGCTTCGTCGTCGAGTTCTTCCAGGGCGACCACCACGGGGAGTCGACCAGTGAACTCTGGTATCAGGCCGTATTTGATGAGGTCGTCCGTCTCCACCTGGTGGAGCAAGGTGCTCTGCTGGTGCCCCTTCTTGGCGATATCGGCATTGAAGCCGATGGGGCTCTGGCCAATGCGGCGCTGGACGATCTCCGTCAGGCCGTTGAAGGATCCGGTACAGATGAAGAGGATGTTGGTGGTGTCGACCTGAATGAATTCCTGCTGCGGTCGGTTGCGGCTGCCGTCGGGCGGGATCATGACCTTTTCGGACTCGATCATTTTTAGCAAGGCTTGCTGCACGCCTTCGCCGCCCACGTCGCGGGTAGATGAAGGGCCGCCGCCTCTGCCAGCGATCTTGTCGATTTCGTCGATGCAGACGATGCCCCGAGCCGCTTTGGCGACGTCGCGTCCGGCGGCGATCCACAGGTTCTTGATGACGTTCTCAACGTCTTCGCCTACGTAGCCCGCTTCCGTGAGGGAGGTGGCGTCGGCGACGGTAAAGGGCACATCGAGGAGCCTGGCCAGGGTTTGGGCCAGCAGGGTCTTGCCGCTCCCCGTGGGCCCGATCATCAGGATGTTCCCCTTGCTGAGCTCGGTGTCATCGCTGTCATCGACCTGAGACTCGATGCGCTTGTAGTGGTTGTAGACCGCAACGGCGAGGACGATTTTGGCGCGTTCTTGGCCAATGACGTGCTGGTCGAGGAAGTCTTTGATGACCTTAGGGCGCATCTCCCGGGCGGAGGGTCCGGTGTTGCTGGTGTGCTGGAGATCCTCGGCGATGATCTCGTTGCACAGGGTGACGCATTCATCGCAGATGTGGACGTCGGGCCCGGCGATGAGCTTTTTGACGTCTTTGGACTCTTTGCCACAAAAGGAGCAGCGGACGCGGTTTTTTTCTGTGATCCTCGCCATGACCTGTTACCTGCGACGGGGCGCTCATCTACGCCAACCCTTGCTTGTTCAATAGACAAGACGCGAGGGGCTGTCAACGCAGCGTCGCCGATTTCGGGGAATTCGTGGTTGGTTCAGGGCTGAGTCGAGCGACGGACTTGCCCAACGGGTGCGACCAGGAGGATCTCGTTGCCCAGGCTCATGACATCGGCGACGGGCCAGCCCAGGGTTTGCACGGCGGTCTTAGCGAAGGAGACCCGATCTTTGGAATAGCAGACCACGCCGCTGTCGCTCACGGCGACGATGTGGTTGGCCGTGACGACGACGTGACGGAGGTCTGCGTCGGTGTCACAGTCCATGGTCGTCCAAGTGCGACCGCCATTGTCAGTGCGGATGATGGTGCCGTTCTGTCCGACGGCAATGCCGAAAGAGAGGTGCCAATCCCAGTCGAAGAGCTGGGTGGGTGCGATCTCATCGCGCCAGGCTGGGGTCACGGGGACGGTGATGTTGGGCCAACCGTTGCCGCCAGACTCGGAGAAGAAGATCTGGGAGCTCTGGCCGGCGCTGCCAGCGGTCAAGGCGACGACGGAAGGTGCCGCCGTTTGGCCGTACTGGCGGATGGCGGTGAAGGCGTGGGCCGTGGCGTTGAGGGCGAGCTTGGACTCCCAGGAAGCGCCGAGATCGGTGCTGACGAGGATTTCCCCGTAGTTGGTGCCGACGACGATGCGCGGGTTTTGGATGGAGATGGCCGAGACATTGGAAGCCGGGGGCCCGGCGTAGTAGGGCCCGAGGTTGACCGAGAACCAGGCTTCAGCAGGCGCGGCGGTGGGATTCTTGATGAAGAGGCCCGGGAAGACCTCGGCAGGATCCGTGGTCAGATCTGTGAGGCGGGCACCGACGGCGAGGTAGGGATCGGGGGCGCTTTGAAAGGCGGTGACGTAGAGGTTGGCCACATCACAGGTCTGGGTGAGTTGGCAGAGGTCAAGGCTCTGGACGGGCGTTGCGGCGACGTCGAGGACGTAGGCGCTCGCTGTTGCGATGATGCCTTTACCTGCGGTGATCGCCGGGAAGCGCAGGGGCAAGGTGTCGATGTCGTGTTCGACGGCGCTCCAGGTGTGTCCGTTGTCGAGGCTGGTGAAGAGTTGCCCGGCCGAACCGCCGCCACTGTAGATGGCTGCGTTGTCGCCAGCCAGCCAGCGGAGGTCGTGCTCGGGGAAGTGGAATCCGTAGCGTTTGTAGGTGACGATTTCGACGGGCTCCTCCTCGGGTGGGGTTTCGAGGCGCCGCTCGGTCTCGAAGACGTGGCCAAAGGGCAGGCTGTAGCCGAAGAGTCGCGCTTCTTCACCGACCATGAGCAGCCCCGTGAGGTTTTGGGCCTCGAGGACGTCGACGACGGTGAAAGTCTGTGTGGCCGAGCGGCGGTAGGCAAAGCTGTTGCCCGAGAGGACGACCATCAGCTCGCCTTGGGCGGCCAAGTGGGTCCAGGCGCGTGCGGGGAGGCCGTCGACGGGGGTCCAGGTGGCGCCGCGGTCGGCGGTGGTCGCGACGAAGCCGTTGCCGCCGATGATGAGGTGTTGGCTGCGGGGGACGATGAAGCGGATGGCCGCAGAGGTGGGGGAGTTGGCGCGAACCAGGCTCTGTCCAGCGTCGTCAGAGCGCAGGATTTCCCCGTTGGCGCCGCCGATCATGACGAAGTCTCCGGCGAGGTAGATGGCGCGTGGGTCGACGCCGGCCAAGAGGGTGCTGCGGTTGGTCCAGGTGGCGCCATAGTCGTTGGAGGTGGCGAAGGCTTGTGAGCCGACGAGGACTGCGCGTCGGCCGTGGATGGCCACGGCGAGAGGTTGCCCCATCCCGGTGGGTAGGAAGACGCTCTCCCAGGTGAAGCCGGCGTCGAGGGAGCGGACGACGGTGCCGTTGAGCAAGACGGCCATGGCGAAGCGTTCATCGGCGACGGCGAGGGCGCGCACCTCGTTGTCGATGGGGGTGGCGCGGCGCGGATGCCAGGTGAGGCCGCCGTCGTTGGTGAGGTAAATGAGGTGGGCTTCGGCCCCGGCGATGCCGCGCTGGCCGTCACCGAAGAAGGCGGTGGTGCGGATGGCCTTGAGGGGTTCGTCCCAGCACTCACCGAGGGTGCAGGTGTACTCACAGCCATCGGTCCAGTCATCGTTTCGGTCTTGGTGTCCCGGTAGGCAGGTGAGGATGGCACAGCGGTCGCCGAGGCAGAGGGCCTCATCGACGCCCGTGAGGGCAGTGCAGTCAAATTGGCATTGGTCGCCACAGGTGGAGGGGGCGAGGGCTTGCTCGCAGCCATCGATGACATTTTGGTTACAGTTGGCGAAGCCCCACTCGCAGGCGTCGATGACGCAGCCCGCGGCGGCGCAGGAGGCAGCCTTGACGTTGGGTAGGGTCTCGCAGTTCATGCAGGCGGCGCCACAATGTTGGAAATCTTGTTCCCGTTCGCAGCCGTTTTGGAGGGAGCCATCACAGTCGGTGAAGGCCGGCTCGCAGGTCAGGACGCAGACGCCGCTGGTGCAGGTGCCGCCGAGAGAGTTGGGGCGTTCGAGGCAGGAGACACAGCTTGGGCCGCAAGAGGTGTCGCTCTCGGTGATTTCACAGCCATTGGCGACTTGATTATCGCAGTTGCTGAAGCCTTCTTGGCAGGCGACGATGTGGCAGGCGCCTTCGATGCAGGCCGCGTCGGCCACCTGATCGAGGCGGGTGCAGTCGATGCAGTTGACGCCACAGGCTCGAGGATTTTCGGGGCCGCAGGTCAAGTCGTCTTCGGCGTCGTGATCGGGGTCGAGGTCGGGGTCGACGTCTGGGCTGATTTCAACCTCGCCGTCGTGGCTGATGTCAGTGACATCTTCCGGGGTGACCAGGTCGACACCGGTGATTTCCGAAGGATCCTCGAAGAGGATGCAGCCACTGAAGGCGATGGCCCCAAAGAAACACACGACGAGTGTCCAAAGGCAACGTGAGAACATGTCCACTCCTAGCGTGAGGAAGGTGGCTGAGTAGCCAGCGGCATTGGCGGCGCGCGATGTGCTCGCAGCCCGGTCGAGGTTGCAGTATAGCCGTCGCGAGGCTCAAGGGTCAACAAAGGTGGCGGCTCATGCCCCAAGGCAGGGCTGGGGTCGCTTGGCGTTGCAGCCCGTGGTTGGCGCACGCCTAGGGGGAGGTGGATCCCAGAGAGGGGAGACTCGAAGGGTCTTTGATGGGTTGTGCCGCTTGCCAAGGGAAATCGAATTCTATATGACCGGGAAGCAGAAGCGTCGAACAAAGGAAGTTGACTCGGCGGAAACAGCGCTGAAATGAGGTGAGTGGCGACGGATGGAGCAGCAGATGGACGCGATAGACAGGAAGATAGTCGACACGCTGCAGCAAAACGGTCGGATAACGAACGTTGAGCTGGCGCGGATGAATGATCTGGCGCCGTCGTCGATGCTGGCGCGGGTGCGTCGCTTGGAAGAGCGCGGCATCATTACGGGTTATCGCGCCGTGCTGGATCCCAAGGCCCTGGGTTACACGGTGATGGCCATCGTGATGATCAACCTGGATCAGCATCAGGCGGGCTCGATAGCGGCCTTCGAGGAGCGGGTGCGCTCGATCCCGGAGGTGAAGATGGGTTACCACATCACGGGCCGTTACGATTACATGTTGCAGGTGGTGGTGCGGGACATCGACCACCTGGGTGAGCTGATCAAGCATACCCTGGCGGGTATTCCGGGTTTGGAGCGGCAGGAGACCTTCCTGATGTTTTCTGCGATCAAGGACGATGGCGGCTATTCGATGGCGTACCTGGAAGGGTAGGACTGGGAGAGGCGTGTGGGGTTGCGCTTCGTGAGCACCATGGGCGGGGGGGCGTCGGTGTCCTTGAGTGAGGCGCTCTTGAGCGGTCAAGCGCCCGATGGCGGCCTCTTCGTTCCCGCTGAGGTGCCACGGCTGCGTCAGGGTTGGGAGGCGAGTCAGGGTAGCTTCGCCGAGCTGGCGGTGGACTTTTTGTGGCCCTATTGCGAGGGGACTTTTAGTCGGGGCGAGTTGGCGGATCTGTGCGCGTCGGCGTATGATTTTGCCGTGCCCTTGGAGGAGGCTGGCGCGGGGCGCTGGGTGCTGCGTCTGGATCGCGGGCCGACGGGGTCGTTCAAAGATTTTGCGGCGCGTTTTTTGGCCCGGGCCGTGAGCATGCTGCTGGCGCGGCGTGGAGAGACGAGCCTCGTGCTGACGGCGACGTCGGGCGACACGGGTTCTGCCGTGGGTCACGCCTTCAGAGGGGTGGCGGGGGTCAAGGTGCTCATTCTCTTTCCCCGCGCGGAGGTGTCGGAGCGGCAGCGCAAGCAGATGACCACCTTGGGGGCCAATGTGCGGGCCCTTGGGGTGGACTCCAGCTTCGATGGCTGTCAGGAGCTGGTCAAGGCGGCCTTTGCCGATCCCAGCTTGGCGCCGCTGCGGCTGTGCTCGGCCAATTCCATCAACATCGGGCGGTTGTTGCCGCAGGCGGTGTACTACCTCTTTGCGGCGCGGGCTCTGCGCCAGGCGGGCGTGCTGGCGCGGCCGCGTTTTGCGGTCCCCTGTGGCAATTTTGGCAACCTGGCGGCGGCGCTGTTGGCGCAGCGTGCGGGTTTTGCGGTGCGGCGTTTCGTGGTGGCTACCAATGCCAACGACGAGGTGCCGCGCTACTTGAGCAGCGGCGCTTATCACCCGCTGCGGCCCTCGCGCCCGTGTTTGTCCAACGCGATGAACGTGGGGCATCCGTCGAACTGGGCGCGGATCATGGCGTGGTATGGCGGCCACATGTTGATGGATGGTCGGGTGGTGCGGGCGGCGGACTTGGCGGCGCTGCGCCGGGATCTCTTCGCCGTCGCCGTCGACGATGGGGCGACCATGGCGGCGATGCGGGCTGCTTGGCAGGGGGCGGGGGTCGTTTTGGAGCCCCATGGTGCGGTGGCCTGGGAGGGGTTGACGCGCTACCTGGCGCAGGCCTCGGCCGAGGCGGCGGCGGCGCCGGCGGTGGTTTTGGCCACGGCCCACCCGGCGAAGTTTCCCGAGTTGGTGGCCCAGGCGACGGGGCGTTTGCCCGAGGCGCCGGCGTGGTTGCAGCAACTCGACGCAGTAGACGATGCCTTTGCGGTGATCGCACCGGAGGCGGCGGCGCTGCACGAGGCCCTGTGGTCTCTGTAGCGGAGGACAGAGTCGATGATGACCAGGGACGAGGTAGTCAGGCACTTGGCGCTGGCCGAGGCGGCGGCGCGGGCTGCAGGTGCCTTCATCCGCAGCCACTGGGCGCAGCCCGGGGCCATTGATCGCAAAGCCGACGCGACCTTGGTGACCCGGGTGGACACGGGCAGCGAGGCGTTGCTCCGGGCCTTTTTCGCGGAGCACAGCCCGGCTTGCGCCTTCTTCGGCGAAGAGGCGGGGCGCTCAGGTGGCGACGGCAGCGACGGCCAAGCCTGGTGGGTGGTGGACCCGGTGGATGGCACGACCAACCTGGCGCACGGCTTCCCCTGGGTAGCGGTGTCCATCGCCCTCATGCGCGACCAGAGGCGTTGGGTCGGGGTGGTCTACAACCCCATTCTCGAGATGTGCTTCAGCGCTGGCCGCGGCCACGGGGCGCGGCTCAACGGTGCTCCCCTGCGGGTGTCCTCGGGCGCCATCCTGAGTGACGCTTTGGTGGCCACGGGTTTTCCTGTGGGGCCACATGCGGGGGGCGTTCTCCCCAACGGCGATCGTTTTCTCCGGATCGCAGCGCGCTGTCACAACGTGCGGCGGGCAGGCTCGGCGGCGCTGGATCTGGCGGCGGTGGCCGCCGGCTGGCTGGACGCCTACTGGGAGACGGGGCTCAACCCGTGGGATGTGGCTGCGGGCTCCCTCTTGGTGGAAGAAGCCGGAGGTCAGGTGAGCGACCCGGCAGGGGCGCCCTTCGACGCCTTCACCGGAGAGGTGCTGGCCACCAACGGCCACTTGCATGCGACCATGGTGGACGCCCTCGGGGGCTGAAGGCTGCCGTCTCAGTTCACCTCGTAGACGGTGACCTCGATGGTCGGGTAGTAGGCGTAGCCGCCCCAGGTGATGCTCTCACCTACGAGGTAGCGCCCGTTGGGGCTGGGGGTGGGGTTGGTGAGTTTGGGTTCGCGCAAGACGCGTTGGGTGACGAGGTCGCTGACCCCTAGGCCGTTTGGGGTGTCGAAGAGGAGGAGGTTGGCGCGGGGCAGGAAGACGGGGCTGCGGGCGCGATCGGCGATGAGTCGGCTCTTGTTTTCGCCGAGTTCGATGTAGTGGATGCTGCCCCAGTGATAATTGGGGCTGAAAAAGGTGACGTTTGCTGGGGCACGGAGTACGGCGATGCCCGCGCCGCTGGGGTGCCAATCGAATTGGGCCACGTTGCTGTCGACGAAGGTGGTGTCGCCGTTGATCTCCGCGAGGACCAGGGCGCCTCCTTCCTCACAGTAGTTGTTGAAGCGGATGGCGGCGAAGCGTTCGCCCTCGGGGTGCCACTTGGCCCGGCAGAGGTTGGGGTAGGTGCGCTCCTCCGTACCAGAGGTGGAGACCAGGCGTAGGCCGTTGGCTGCTTCGAGGAGGATCTGCGGGTGGCCGGGGCGCGGGCGCGGGTTGCCCCCGGGCGCCAGCGGCAGGGGAGCCACGTTGTTGGAGGTGTCGTGGACGAGGGAGAAGGTCCAGGGATCGCTCTCGGCCAGGGTGGCGAACCAGAAGGGGCCAGTGGCGACTTGGAAGTCGTTGATGAAGGCGGGGCTGGCGACGTTGTAGCGGGCGTCGATGCTGTTGTTCTGGGGGGCGTTGGCCTCGAAGAGGGTCTGGTGGCCGCTGTTGTCGACGTTGAAGAGCATGAGGCGAGACATGTTGGCGTCGGCGTAGGCGAATTGGCGGCTGTTGGGGGCCCAGGCCGGCGAAGGCGAAGCGTTGAGGGTAAAGGAGTTCAATGCCTTGAGGCTGAAGCTCTCCAGGGTGACCTCGCCGCCGGCAGCGGCGCTGGCGCGGCTGCGGTATTTGCCGACGTTGAGCTGTCCGCCACAGGCGTGGGCGAGCATGGCCAGCGCGCAGAGCAGGGGGAGGGCGATGAGGAGGAGGTAAGGGGTCGTTTTGGGCATAGAGACCTCGCGGGCGAAAAGCGCCGGTTGCCCTGGGACGATAGCACGAAAAGGGGCTGTGGGGAGAGGGCGGCGCGTCCTAGGGATCAGGGCTCGACGATGAAGACGACCACTCGGGCGGGCTGGTTGGGGTCGTCCGGGGTGAGTAGCCCCAGGCCGAGCTGGGCCTTGGCAACGGTGCCAAGGGCGGCGGGGATCTGCAGATCCTCCAGGGCGAGCAGGATTTGACTGTGGACGGTGAAGCGGCGGTAGGGGGTGCGCATGGCGTCGAGGAGAAAGCGGGCGTGGGTGTTGACCTTGTCGCCGTCGAAGCCGTCGGCGTGGATGAGCTGGGCCAGTCGTTGGGCGACGCCGTGCAGCTCTTCCCGCGGCGTGGGGGCGACGGGTTGCGCGGCGAGGGTGGCCAAGATTTCGGCGAAGCCAGGGCGGGGCAGGATGCGGGCGAAGACTTGGGTGGCGTGGTAGGTGCGCTTGCCGGGTCCGTCGTCGACGATGGTGATCCCAATGCCGACATGGGTGGCGTGGGGGGAGAGGATGTTGGCGCGGTGGCCGAGGCTTTCCATCAGGTTTTCTTGGGCTTCGGCGATGCTGCCGTTGCGGGCGATGTTCTCGGCGGCGAAGCGCAAGTGGAGCCCGGCGCGTTCGAGGCGCTGGGCGAGGCTGCCCGTGTTGGGGGAGTTGTGGGCGAAGAAGGCGTGACGCTGCATGTCAAGGCTGTGGTTGCGGGCGATGGTGGCCAGCTCTGGCGCGTATTGCAGCAGGGGCAGTCCGTGGGCGGTGCGGTCTCGCTGGAGGAGGTTGAACATGTGGGCTTCAGCGGCGGCGGCATCATGCAGCCACTCTTCGCTCAAGGGGAGGAAGCCTTCCCAGGTGGTGGGCAGGGGGCGACCGACGTAGAGGGGGAAGTGAAAGGCGATCTGGGGCCCATCTGGGCCGGTGGCGAGGACCTGCAAGGTGTAGACGCCCGGGTTGGCGCCGATGGGGACGGTGGCAGCGATCTGATTTCCTCGCGTGGTGAAGGGGACGTTGATGATTTCTTCGTCCGGGGGCATGAGGAGGACTTCGGCGGCTTCGAGGGGGGGCATGAGGGAGAAGCGCAGGGGCACCGAGGTGCCCGGTTGGGGGGCGCGGGGGAAAGGGTCGAGGGTGGCGTTGCGTTGGGTCAGGAGGAGGACCCAGGTCCATTCGAAGGGGTCGCCGTCGCCGGGGGCGCTGCCGAGCCCGGCGTGGGTGTAGGCGGCGAAAGACGCCTGGTGGTTGGTGAGGAAGTTGGCGAAGTCGTCTGGGGTGGCGCGGGTGGTGAAGAGGAGGCGGACGGCGGCGGTGGCGTCTGGGCAGCCGCAGTGGTGCAAGAGGGCGGTGAGGAGGGCGCGGGGCGGATCGCGCAAGGGCTTGGCCGGATGATAGGCGGCGTAGCGGGCGGCGGCGGCAGAGAGGCAGGCCGAGGCTTGGAGTTGGGGTAGGGTGTGCCAGAGGTCGAGGCCGAGGCCGCGCTGGGCGGCGTCGGGTGTGGCTGGGGCGTGATAGTGGGTGGCTGGGGCGGCGGCGAGGGGGTAGGTGGCGAGCTCGCGCCAGCGTCCGTCGAGGGGATCCTCGGCCAGGCGCAGGGTGGGCTGGATGATCTGATGCGGTGTAGGCGCGGCCGGCGGTGGCCCGGCGTTTTCGCAGGCGTAGGCGCTGCCCATGAGCAGGGCGAAGGCAAAAACGCGGAGGGTGGATCGCAGAGATGACATAGCGTGACTCGCAGGCAGTGTGGCAGAGGGCGACGGATGCCACTCTCAGGCTAGCACAAAAGGGTGGGCGCGGTAGGGGGCGGTTGCAAGGGCGCTTGGGTGGTGTGGCGTTGCGTGGTAAAAGGCGGCGGCTTGGCCCGTGGCGGGCAGGAGGTGGCAGTGGACGAGGCGAGGGCGAGGCGTGGCTGGGGTGCGTTGGCGGCGATTTTGGGGCTGGCGGTGCTGTTGCGCTTGCTGGGGCTGACGGCGCAGGGGATGTGGTTCGACGAGCTGTGGACGTGGCGGCAGATGCAGTTGGCTTGGGGGGCCTTGTTGCAGGACATGATCCACGAGGACGTGCATCCGCCGCTCTATCCGTTTTTGCTGGCGGCGTGGACGCGGCTGTGGGGGGGCAGTGATGCGTTGGTGTTGCGGTCTCTGTCGGCGTTGTTGGGGGTGCTGACGGTCGGGGTGGTGTACTGTTTGGGGCGCGATCTTTGGGATCCACGCACGGGGAGGTGGGCGGCGCTGTTTTTGGCGGTGAATGTCTACGCCATTTTTTATAGCCAGGAGGCGCGCTCCTATAGCCTGTTGTTGCTCGTGAGCGCGACCACCTTGTGGACTTGGTGGCGGCTGCGGGCGCCCCATCGCTGGTGGCACGCGGCGGCTTATGTGTTGAGCGGGGCGGCTCTGGCCTACACCCACGTTTTTGGGGTGCTGCTCTTGATCTATTTGGCCGGGGCGTATGGGGTGCTGGCGTGGCGGGGTTGGTCGGGGGCGTGGCGGTGGCCGGCGTGGCTGGGGCAGCACGTGCTCATGGGGCTTCTCTTCGTTCCGTGGCTGCCGGCGTTGTGGCTGCAGACGACGCGGGTGCAGGAGGGTTTTTGGATTCCCAAGCCGACGCTGGGCTTTTTGCTGGACTACTTTTCGTCCTACAGTGGCTCGAAGTGGATGGCCTGGTGGGTGCTCGCTTTGGTGCTGTGGGCGCTGTGGAAGCGTTGGCGAGGGCCGGCGCCGGAGGTGCAGGGAGAGCGTGAGGTTGGGCCGCTGGCAGCGCCGCTGTCAGCGCGAGGGCTGCTGCTTTTTTGGTTGGCCTTGGCCCTCTTCATGCTGTTGGTGCCCTTTGTGGTCTCTCAGATTTCGCAGCCCATGATGCACGCCAAGAGCGCCATCGTGGTGTTGGTGTCCATGGCGCTGTTGGTGGCGCGAGGCTTGGAGACGCTGCCGCGACGGGCCCTGGTGGCGACTTGGGTGGTGGGGGCGCTCCTGGGCGTTGGGACCTTGTATTTTGCGCACTACCGCGCGCACTACAAAGAGAACTGGCGCGAGATGAGTGGCGCGGTGGCGGCGCACTTCGAGCCGGGCCGGGATCTGGCGGTGCTCTACCACCCGGACTTCGATTATGGTTTCTGTTACCACTACTATCTGCCAGCGGAGGTGGAGACGCGCACCTTGATCTGCGCCGGTGCGGCCTGTGAGGCGCCCATCTTGGCGCTGAAGGCGGAGGTCGACGCGCGGGGGATCGAGCGGCTGTGGCTGATGCGGATGCGTTCCAGCCATGACTATCCGGCCGCTTTGGCGTCGTCGTGGGAGGTGGTGGCGAGCCAGAACTATCACAACGGGGTGATGGATCTGCTGGAGCGGCGGCGCCGGGAGTGAGGGGGGGCTGCGTGGGATCGTGCTTGGGCTTGATTTGGCGCAGGATGCGTACGGTGTGAGGTTTGTGAAAAAAAAGGCGCAATTTTCCTTGGGCGGAGCCGATAAGGCTTGGTGCGTATGGGTGTTTTTGGTTTGGCATGGCTCGGCCGACACATAGGTCGGCCGGTACGGATTGATTTTGAGGAATGGCATGGGTGTTCTTGGTTTGGCATGGGCTCGTACAGCACTATGTTACGGATTGATTTTGAGGAATGGTATGGGTGTTCTTGGTTTGGCATGGGAGCTTTCTTGGGCTTGATTTGGCGTTGGATGCGTGTGGCGTGAGGTTTGTGAAAAAAAGGCGCAATTTTCTTTGGGCGGAGCCGATAAGGCTTGGTGTGTATGGGTGTTTTTGGTTTGGCATGGGATCGGCCGACACATAGGTCGGCCGGTACGGATTGATTTTGAGGAA
>Ga0334883_1003129_pt1 | contig 18432 bp, 13 predicted proteins | sample GraSluR1_MG_6_FD_207230 | JGI IMG/M metagenome (GOLD analysis project Ga0334883, IMG submission 207230) | Sludge microbial communities from methane-producing bioreactor in Wageningen University, Netherlands - Granular Sludge_09_05-R1 | ecosystem: Engineered > Bioreactor > Anaerobic >... | reverse complement strand
TACCAGGAGATCGGGATGATCGAGGAGCAGCACGTGTCTCATTACGAGTCGTTAGCCGACCCGCGGATGACGTGGTTCGAGCGGCTCCTGATGCACGAGTATAACGAGTGCTACCTGTACTGGTCGTGCATGGAGACCGAGACTAACGAGAGGATACGCGGGATATGGGGCCATCTGCTGGACTGCGAGATCGGGCATTTGCACGAAGCCGCGGAGATGCTGCAGAAATATGAGAAGCGGTCCGCCGACTCGCTGCTGCCATCGGCGTTTCCCGAGGCGACAAGGTTCCAGTCGAACAAGGATTACGTAAGAGAAGTGCTGGCGTCGCAGGTTGACCTGACCACAGAGGGTACGGGATACGTGAACGTTCATGATCTGTCGGCAGATTCGCGGTATTTCAAGTATCAACGGATGGTCAACGAGGACGGCCAGGCGCCGAGCATGCAGGTGATCGACGACCACGTGCACGAGTTCGGGCAGGAATATCGGCTGAGCACGGAGGGAGAGCACCCGGTGGAGCGTCTGCGGGAGAAGCAGACCGCGCGGTAACGGGCGCTTGTCCGGAGTCAGGGGGTGAAGCCGGCTCGAGTGCGCGGCGCCTTCGAGTGATTTTTTGTGGGCGGCGAGGCGTTCGAGACGTCGACACCCCTTTTTGCGCGCCTTGGCGAAACAGCAGGGGATGGGACCCCTGATACGCAATACAATATTATCAGAGAGGTTGCCATGGTTTCTGGAATCGCCGGTTCGCTAAGGTCGTTTGTATGGAGAATCGGGCCCGCACTTGACTTGGTGTTGTGGCCCTTTACCCTTCTCAGTGCGGTATTTCTGCTGCTGCTGCGGAAAGCCGGAATAGGGCATCTTCCTTTCAGCAGGAAGGTTCTCTTTGGGGTGGGAGTATTTCCAATAACAAATCATTACTACGATCCGATGTTCAACCCGCGGCGTTTGCGGGACATGGCGGGGCATGAACGCATTGTGCCCGGCATAGACTTCAATGCGCAGGAGCAGTTAACCGCGCTGCATCGGTTCAGGTACAACAGCGAATTGTCGGCGTTTCCGCGTGAGCCTCAGCGCGCCGGTTTGCAGTACTATTACAGGAACGGTCAGTTCGGCCCCGGCGACGCGGAGTATTACTACAACATGATAAGGCATTACAAGCCTCGCAAGATTGTGGAAATCGGCGCGGGATACTCGACGCTGATGGCGGTTAACGCTTTGGCGGCCAACGGTCGTGAGGCGGCGTCAGGGCCGGGAGAACTTGTGTGTGTTGAGCCGTTCGAGAGGCCTTGGCTGAAACGACTTCCGATCACTCTGATCCGGCAGCGTGTCGAAGAGGTGGACAAAAAGCTGTTCAGAGAGCTTGAGGCCGACGACATACTCTTTATCGATTCTTCTCATGTGATACGTCCCCGGGGGGACGTTTTGTGCGAGGTGCTCGAAATGCTTCCGATTCTCCGGCCCGGTGTTATCGTGCATGTGCATGACGTGTTCACGCCGAGGGACTATCCCGCACATTTTCGGATGCACACGGAGGTAAGCTTCTTCAATGAGCAGTATCTGATCGAGGCTTTCCTATCGTATAACTCGCAGTACAAAGTCGTTGGAGCGCTCAACTGGCTGTACCATAACCATCGTGGTGAACTTCTTGGCAAGTGCCCCCTGCTCACTGAGGAGCCGAGCGAACCCGGTTCACTGTGGATGATGCGGGTGTGAATGCTCACTGTTGAGCACAATCCGAAGCATTTCCACGCGCCATTGTGCTGGTCAGGGGGCTTGGGATTCGGTTTGGAACCGGGTGTTCAGTTCTAGCCAGAGGTCGGCCATTTCTTTGACTTTGTCCGGGAGTTTCTGGGCGAGGTTTTCGGATTCGTCGCGGTCTTTGGCGAGGTTGTAGAGTGACCAGTCGGCGTCGGCCTGGGTTCGGACGAGTTTGTAGTCGCCGACGCGCAGTGCGCGGTTGTTTATGTGGCTGAAGAAGAAAAAGTCGCGTTTGATCTGGCGGTCCTGGGCGAAGGCGGGCAGGAGACTCCTGCCGGGCAGGGCCGGAGGTTCGAGGTCGTTCCAGGTTTTGGGCGGGTCGATCTTGAGGAGGTCGAGCAGGGTGGGAACGAAGTCGATACAGTGGCCGGTCGTATGGCGGAGAGCGCCGCGGGCGGCAATGCCTTTGGGCCAGTGGACGATTAGCGGGGTGGCGATACCGCCTTCGTGGACCCATGACTTGTGCAGGCGGAACGGGGTGTTGGCGGCGGTTGACCAGCCCGGGCCGAGGCAGAGATAAGATGCTGCCGAGCCGGGGGCTGCGGCGGGGTCGTGGCCGTCGCCCCGGATGATCTGTTCGGCACTTGCGCCGTTGTCGGAGAGGAAGAAAACGAGCGTATCTTCATGTGCGTTCATGGCTTTGATCTGGTCGAGGACGCGTCCGATGTCGCGGTCCATACGGTGGACCATTGCGGCGTGGATGGCCATCTTGGTCGCCTGGAAGCGGCGCTGCTCGTCGGAGAGGTCGGTCCAGGGTACGGCATGGCCTGCTTCGCCGGGTCCGATGCGTTCGTGGAGGTCTTTTTCGGGCAGGTTCCATTTGGGGATGGTTTGGGGTTCGGGTTTGGAGAGGTCGCAGTCGATGATGCCTTCGGCGCGGAGGCGTTCGAAGCGCTGGCGGCGTATCTTGTCCCAGCCTTCAAGATAGCGCGTCCGGTAGTGGTCGATATCTTCCTGGAGTGCGTGGAGGGGGAAGTGGGGGGTGGTGAAGGCAAGGTACAGGAAGAAGGGCTTATCGCGGTGGTTCGCGTGGTGCTCTTTGAGGAAGTCGATGCCGTAGTCGGCGATGGCGGAGGTGGTGTAGTAGCCCGGAGAATCGGTGACGGGCGGGAGTCGGCGGTCGTCGAGGACCATGTTGCGGGGCGAGAAGAATCGGTCGTGGTCGTGGAGGACGAATGAGCGGTCGAAGCCTCCATCCTTTACGGGCAGTGGCGCGCCGTTGACGTGCCATTTGCCGCTGTGATAATTGCGGTATCCTGCCGGGGCGAGGAAGTGGGGCATGAGTCGGACGGCCTTAGGGAGGCGGCCTTTGGCGGGGTCCATGCGGATTTGCTGGGGATAGTAGCCGGTCATGATGGCGGCGCGGGTTGGCCAGCATCGCCCGGTGTTGTAGAACTGCGTGAAGCGCAGCCCGGCCGCGGCGAGGCGGTCGAGGTTGGGGGTGTCGATCTCACCGCCGTAGCAGCCGATATCGGAGAAACCGAGGTCGTCGGCGAGAATGATGGCGATGTTGGGGCGTCGCGGTTTGGGGTCTTGTGCAACCGAGGGTGATGCCGCCATGCCGAGGGCGGACATGCCAGCGAGTTTCAGGAAACTGCGACGATTAAGTTCGGTTTGGTTTGTCGTTTTCATGATTCCTCCGTCAGGCCTGTTTGGATAACTGGTCAGTCGTCCCATACGATTACGACCTTGCCGCAGCGGCCTTTGTCCATGAGATCGTACGCCTCGGCGGCCTGGTCCAATGTGAATCTGTGGGTTACAGTGTCTTCGGGATGTATTCTCCATCGCGGGATTCGCTCGACGAGGTCTTCGAGGTGCGGGACCGACGTTACCCATGAGCCGTAGATGGTAATCTGGTTGTGAATGATTGTTGGCGAAGGTTCGAACTCGACCGTTCCTCCTTCGCCGATGAATACGCAGCGACCCCACTGGCGTGTGGCCTTGATGGCGAGCAGTCTTCCGGCGGCGGCGCCGGAGCAGTCGACTGTAACCTCGCAGCCCGCGCCGTCGGTGGCGTCCTTTACGGCGGCGAGGGCTTTGTCGTCGGCCTTTACGGCGAGGTCAACGAGGTTGAGCTTTTTGGCGAGGGCTATGCGTTCTTCGACCACGTCGGCGGCGATGAGCTTTGTTGCGCCCATTGCCTTTGCGAGCATGAGTGCGGCGAGCCCCATGGGGCCAAGACCCACAACCATGACGCGGTCGGCGCCGCTAAGGTTGACGCGAGCAAGTCCTTCGTAGCACGTTCCGAAGCCGCATGCGCAGAGCGCGCCGTCGACGCAGGTCATGTAGTCGGGCAGGAGCACGAGGTCGCGTTCTTCGGCGAGGAGGTAATCGGCGTTGCCGCCGTCCCGCTGCCATCCGTAGGCGGCGCGGAGGGGGCTGCTGCAACTGATCTGGTAGCCCATTCGGCAGTCGTGGCAGACGCCGCAGCCGGAGATGTGGTACACGACGGTGCGGTCGCCTTCTTTGAAGCGCTTAACGTTGGGTCCGACCTTGACGACCTGGCCGGCGGGTTCATGGCCGCAGATGACGCCTCGGTAGCCTTCGGGTCCCTTGCCGAGGTGCTCGCGGTATATCGCGCGGATGTCGCTGCCGCAGATCGAAGAGGCCTTCATCTTCAGCAGGACCTGTCCGTGTCCGGGTTCGGGCACGTCGAATTGTTTGAACTGGACGGTACTGTTGCCGGGCAAGACTACACCAGTCATTTTGGCCATGTCTGATCCTTTCTAATGGCGGTAAGCCTGAGCAGTATGGAATCAATAGTCAACTGATTGCCTGCGCTGTTCCTTTAGTCTGCTTCGCTGTTTCTTGCTTTGGAGCCGGCGTTCGACGGCGGCGCGCGGCACGCGAGTTTTTTTGCGCGGCGTTCTGCGTTTGAGGGCGTCTGCGATCAGCTCGGCAAACCGTTCGGCGGCGGCGGCCTTGTTGGCGGCCTGTGTTCGGTGTCTCTGGGACACTACGCGCAGCAGGCCGTCCTTGCTGATGCGCGTCGGAAGGCGTCTGTGGATTCGGGCCTTCTGTTCCTCGGTCAGAGTGGTGCAGGCGGCGACATTGAACAGAAGGGTGACCCGGGTGTTGAGTTTGTTGACGTTCTGGCCGCCGGGTCCGCCGCTCCGGGAGAATTCGAAGTCCACACTGCCTTCATCGATAAATACGCCGCCGCCGATTTCGATCATTTAATACACCTGAATTGACGATAGTGCCCAAGTCGGTTATTGCCGCCGCCGGCTCTTGCACGAAGAAAACCGTACTTGACTTAATTTTAGGGTACACAGGCCTGCAAATCAAGTTCATAGGGCAATTTAGTTGGGCACTTGATTATATCGGCCTGTGCTGGTATCCTGATACGGTCAGCTAAGCCTTGGGGCGCGAGTACTTGGGAATTATTAATGAGGCGGATGTGGCGAGGCTGGGAACGCCGGACGGGAGCACGGCACTGCAAATCAAATTATGAGGAGTTGAAATTATGACACGAACACGTAGACAATTCTTGAAGCAAAGTGTTTTCGCCGCTGCGGCAAGCCCTGTGATTGCAGGCGTTGTGCGGGGTCAAAGCGCCAACGAGAAACTGCTTTGCGCAGTTATCGGCTGCCGTGGTCGGGGCGGGAGTTTGATCGGCGCCTTCAGCGGGCGTAAGGATTGCGAGATTGCATACATTGTGGACATCGACGAGAAGGTCGGCAAGCAGGTATGCGATTCGCTGGAGAAGAAGGCGGGCAAGCGGCCGAAATTCGTCAAGGATATGCGCGTGGTCTTCGACGACAAGGCAGTGGATTTTATCGGCACGGCTACCCCGAACCACTGGCACGCAATATGCGGGGTTTGGGCGATGCAGGCGGGCAAGGACGCTTATATCGAGAAGCCGATCAGCTATGACATTGCCGAAGGCTCTGCGCTGGTGGCGGCGGCAAAGAAGTATAAACGTATCTGCCAGGTTGGCACACAGTGCCGGTCGAATCCGGCCTTGATAAACGCAATGAAGTTCATTGAGGACGGCGGGATCGGGGATGTGAACTTCGCCCGCGGTCTTTGCTACAAGCGGCGCAAGTCGATAGGTGCATTGGGCGACTATCCAATTCCGGATGGCGTGGACTTTAATCTGTGGAGCGGACCGGCGCCTTATACCGACCCCAAACTCACCAGGCCGCAGTTTCATTATGACTGGCACTGGCAGCGGCTCTACGGCAACGGAGACAGCGGCAACCAGGGTCCGCACCAGACGGATATTGCGCGCTGGGGGCTTGGTATCAATAGGCATCCGAACAGCGTGGTTGCTTACGGCGGTCGTCTGGGGTATCAGGCGGAACGCAAGGATCCCGGTTATGTCGACGCCGGAGACACCGCCAATACGGAGATAGCTATTTACGATTACGGCGACAAGTGCATGGTTTTCGAGACTCGCGGTCTCGAAGTGGACAACCCGGCCGACATGGAGATCAACAAGGTCTTCGGCGGCAAGGGCAACAAGATCGGCGTCATCTTCTACGGCACAAAGGGAACTCTCGTGCAGCGCACCTACACCGAATGCACCGCCTACGACCTCGACGGCAACAAGATCAAAGACTTCAAGGGCGGCGGCGACCACTTCGGCAATTTCGTCGAGGCGGTAAAAAGCCGCAAGGCCGAGAGCCTCAGTTCCGATGCTTTCCAGGGGCATTTGTCGGCGGCGCTGGCGCATCTTGCCAATATCAGCTACTATATTGGCGAGAATAACAAGGTCTCACCGGCCGAGGCCAAGGCGATACTTGAAAAAGTCAAGAGCCGAGACGACAACGTGGAGACACTCAACCGGACCATTGCGCACTTCAAGGACAACGGGGTCGATCTGGACAAGTATCCCATGTCGATGGGTCCGCTGCTGAAGTTCGATCCGGTCAAGGAGGTCTTTACGAACAGCGCCGAGGCGAACCGCATGGTGTCGCGCGAATACCGCAAGCCGTTCGTCTGCCCGACCGGTGACAAGGTATAAGACAAGGCGCGGCGGGATAATCCCGGCCGTGATGACACAAACGAAATGCGCAAGATGCCCGTGAGCGATACGCGGGCATTTTGCTTATTGGGCGCAGGCGTCCAGAACACAAAGGTCTTTTTTAAGATTGGAGGAACTCATCATGAGCCGTTCTCAAAGACGTATTACACTGGTCGTGCTGCTTGTTGCGGCGGGGTTGTTGACGTACACGCTGAGCATTCGCGGGGGCAGTCTTGACCCGTCGGCGGCGCCGGGGCCCACAATGAAATCACTTGGCGACATATACAACGCCATCGCCCCATCACCTACCGCCGACCCGCTGCCCTTGCCGAAGGCCTCGCGTGTCGAGGGCGCCGACTTCGTACACATGAGCCTAACAGGAACGACCCAGGGCGAGATACGGGGCAGTTGCGTGTTCAAGGGACGAGAAGGCACCATCGTTGTCGAGGAATTTGTTCATGATCTGGTATCTCCTCGCGACGCCGCCAGCGGCTTGCCCACAGGCAAGCGCCAGCACAAACCTATTACCATAACCAAGCGCGTAGACAAAGCCACGCCGCTGCTCTACAACGTTCTGGTCAACAACGAAAATCTTACCACCGTGACCTTCCGCTTCTATCGCACAGCAGGAGACGGCGGCGTCGAGCAGTACTACACCGTTGAGCTCGTCAACGCCGCCATAGCGGGGATCGAATCCGCGGGGCGTGATACCGAGAAGGTGTCCTTTGTGTATCAGAAAATCACGTGGACATGGCAGGACGGTGGAATTACCGCAGAGGACGATTGGGAGTCGCCCGTATCCTGATTCTGAAGCGGCTTCATGGAAGCATCGGTCCTATCACGGGCAGGGATCTGAACATCGCTATCGCATCCGGATCGCTTCGGTGCATGGTCCACAGATACGTTCCAAATCCGAACTGGCCGAGGCCGTACTTGCCCAGGACGAACTGGCCGATGGCTACGTAGCCCGTTGCGAACTGACCGAGTGCGAAGCCGACTGCCAGGGCAAGTTGTCCGACAGCGACTGCCCCGGTTGCCAACTGCCCCAGGCCGAACGCCACTCCGACTGCCAACTGTCCGACAGCGACAAGCCCGAGACTGGCATGGCCGATGGCGATGACGCCGCAGGCCAGACGTCCGACGGCGATGATACCTTTTGCCACGCGCCGCCGACCGGTCTCCGGATTACGGCCGTATGTATAGTGGACCAGGGGCAGGCCCCAGAGCGACGTGTAAGAGGTGAATTCATGGTAGCTTGTGCCGTCAATGTAGCCATATCGCCGCCACGTACCCCAGCGGGTGGTCTCGATCTTGTATTCAACGTCTTCAAGAAGCGTGTTGCGCATTGCGGCTCCTTTTGGCATTGACGACGATTATACCTGCACCGCCTGTCAGTGCAAGAACCAACCGGCTTCGAATGCGGTGTTACTACTGCACGCACTCCAGGTAATCGCACAGCACCGTTACATTGCTCGTGAAAGTCTGGCAGGTGATGCTTTCGTCTCGAACCCAGCGTCCCTGTTCGTCCAGGGCGCTGATGATTGAGCGTACGCGCCCGGCGAGGCTTGCGGCGCGTTCGACTCGCTGTGCGGTCGTCGGGAGCGGCGGTTCCTCGAACGCCGCCTGTCCCAGGGACACGATTCTCTCGTAATAACGGATCGTGCTTTCGATGCCGTACTCGCCTCGCCACGCGTAACTGGTGCGTTCGCGCCGGCTGACTTTGTCGTAGTCGTAGATTACCTTGTTGCCGTCCATGCGGTCGCCGTAGATGGCGCGATTGGTGCCCACCTCATAGATGCGTGCCCAGAGATGTTCGCCCAGCATACTGTCGTTGAGCCATGCGATTGCGGCGGGAATCGGTGACAGATAGCGGGCGTCTTTGGTATACAGGTACAAATCGATAAGCGTGATAATGTTGCGGCGTGTTACCGCGCTGCAGACTCCCGGCGGCTCGAAAGCCCTCGCCCATGCGGGCTTCATGTCGTGGCTGTACTGCTGTGCCCAGCCCGCCTGCGGCGCCGGCAGTTGCGAGGCGATGATGAAGTCGCCGCCCTTGACGGCGGTTTGCAGATATACTGCCTTGCCGTAAACCTTGTGAGCCTTCAGCATGAGTTTAATGCAGTCGTTGATTGCATTGTCGTTGAAGGTGTAGTAGTCGTGATAGCCGCCTCGAAGAGGATACCACTGGGGCCATGCGCCGTTTTCGAACTGGCTTTCCATCATGAATTGCAGGCCCAGTTCGATTGCCTCGTCGAGCCAAGGTTCGTCCATGGCGCCGTCGGCGTCGATGAGGAACTCCAGTGCTCCCTGCGTGATCCTGTCGTCGAAAGTGCATCGGCCGGGCTTGCGCTCTGCGCGGGGCTCGTCGGGTTTCATGTGTGCGACGTCGACTCGGTGATCCCAGCCGCCGACGGTGCGCTGACCCCAGGCAAGCGCCTTTGCGACGTCACGGGCGGCCTCAAGATAGTATGCATCGCCGGTGATCCTCCAGGCGCGCAGGTAGCATTGCCCGACCGTGGGCGTACCGGGCGGCTGGACCCATATCTCGGTGGCTCTGGCCTTCTCATAGATCGCCTCGCCGTAGCGTTCCTTGAGATCGAGCGAATAAATGCCCGCATAGCCTCCGTTTGTGGCGATGGACCGAAAATACCCGGTGGCCTTCTTCAATGCCGCTTGCGCCTGTTGCGGCAATTCTGCTTCGGCCCTTACCGTGCCGGTCAGCGCTGCTGCAATCGCCGCATACACAATTCTCCTGTACATCATTTATCCTTTCGCGTTGGGGCTGCTATTTGCGTACAAGCCGCCGGTCGTTTGGATTCTCGATGCGGGTGGTGTACCCCGCGGGTAAGCTCAACTTGTAACATAGGCTGTCGCCGTCAATCCACCAGTGGAGTGCGACCGCTCCGTCAGGAGTAGGCACGGTTCCGCTGCACCAGTCGAGTCCGACCTCTGCGAAGCGCACGGTAACGGTTTTCTTCACCGAGTCAACCCGATACAGGCCGAGGATGTCGCGATAAAGGCAATGGGCAACGTGCGAGGCGAAGCCGTGGTTGCAGCTTGCGTATGCGCCGACGTTTTCCCAGAGCGTGCCCGTCTGGTCGGCCATATAGAGGAAGTAGCCGCCCAGCTCTTCCTTCAACTGTCGGCAGAGGCCCCAGCGGCTGAGCAGCTCCAGGCGCAGGTAGTTGCCGATGAAGGCGTTGGCCGGATGGACGTGCGGGTAGGCCTTTGTCTTTGGGCGGTCCGGTCCGAAGGCCTCGCAGAGCCTGCCTCGCAATGCGGCGTCCTTTTCGTCGTCGGCGATGCCGAAGAAGAACGCGGCGTACTGGCAGATCTCGGTGTGATTCTTTGTAACGATCAGCTTGCCGTCTTTGCGCACCGCGTTGTCGACAAAGAACTGGCCGTCGAATGACTGGCTGCGGACGGTCGCACGCACCTTGCTGGCTTCAGCAACAAGATCGTCCATATTGTACAGCCGTCCGGCGACATCCAGCATTTGGGCATAGAGCATGTTTGACGGGTAACTGACGTCCTGTACGAACTCGTTGGCCTTGGACCACTCCACGAAGACCCAGCTCTGGAGCTTTTCCAGCAGGCCGTCCTCGTTGCGGAAGGGCTTGAAGTAATCGATAAGCGCAAGCACCCTTGGCTTAAGCGCATCGACGAGGGCGCGGTCGCCGCTGCGGGCGAGATACTCCTCCAGTTGGACCACGAACCACATTGCCCAGTTCGGGATGAACACCCGGTCGTTATGGTCGGCGGGATAGCACATCGGCAGCATCCCCTCCGGCAGGTGCTCGAATCGGTCCGGAAGCAGGAAGTTCTCAAGGAAGTTTTTCTCGATCGTTGTCGATCCGGTCAGGTCACTGGCGACCCTGGCCATGAAGAAGCTGTCGCAAAGCCAGCCCGCACGCTCGCGCGACGGGCAATCCATGAAGATATCCACTGCGTTCTGCCGGAACGTCTGACGGGCGGCGTCATAGATGCGGTTAAGCGCGTTGTCGCTGCATGCAAAGGCTGCGCGGTCGGTCTCGTCGTTGGCGTATTCGCGGAGATAGACGTCCCGAACGGTGCATTTGCCCTCCACGACGATGAACTTGAGGTAGCGAAGCGTGTACGGTTCGAATGACTCGACTGGGTACGTGCCCGGCCCGAGTTCATAAGTCACGGCGTTTACGCAGCCCAGGCGCTTGAAATCGACGTCGCCGTCATGCAGGATCTCGTCGAACGTTACGTAGAGTTTGGTCTTCTCGTCGCACGTTACGCGAAAACCCACAAACCCCGTGAGGTTGACTCCAAGATCGAGTATGGCGAATGCGTTTTTGCTCAGCTCGAAGGATGGCTTCGAAGAATAAGCCGTATCATGGCGTGCGGTTATCGTCGACTTGAGCTTCTGCAGGTCGTTAGATACGATGACATCCAGTTCGTCCTGGCGATATCCCTTGAGCTGGTCGCTTATATTGACGAGCGACCGATCTTTCCAGAGCTGTTTGACCTCGATGGGCTCAACGCGTCCCTGCGCCACGTGCATCGTCGGGCTGATACGCTCGAATCGCGGATAGGCTATGCGCCGCGGCAGTAGGGATTTCGGCGACCCAACGGCAAGCGGCACGCTCTCGAACGGTGTCGACGCATCGAAGTGGCATTGTGAACAATCTTTGTTGAGGCGGTAGTACTCTATGAAGGGGCGCTGAAAGCTGTACCGCTGCACCTTCTGTACCCGCTCAGTGAGGATGCGGGCCTCAAAGGGCCTGCCCGCTTTGCCGGTGGATGCAATGACCGCACCGTCGCAAACCACCTCCGCCTGCAAAAACGCCGGCTGATCAAGCAGGTAATAACTGTTGACGTTGTAGCCCGCCGCGTCCACGGTCAGGTAGTTGTCTTTCTTAAGCAGTTCCCGCGGCAGTTCCCACTCGTCCACGCGATAATATCCGTGCGGTCCGCGTGCCGGTCCGTGACCGATGAATTGCGCGTTCAGATAGATCCGGTATAGACTCGATCCCGTGATCCTGAAAAACGTGCGCTGTCCGGCCGGCCGGTCGAATGTCGTGCGAAACCTCAAAGAAAGGTTCTTCTCCTCCGCTCGCCCGTCCACCCAGACGGGTCTGGCGGACACAAACGCCGGCGCCGCTTCGGCGGCATTGACCGGACCGGCCGGCACGAACACGCGGAGAACAAAGCTTCCAATGACTGCAATCATGCTGATTCGATTCATCACGCTGATCTCCTTTGGGACTACTGCTTGTTAATTGCCGTTCCGATTGCGGTTAACTGTTTCAGGTGCGGTGCGTAAATTGTACCGTCATCCGTGCAATTGACGTCTATTGTTACCACGCCGCCCTGACGGTTGACCTGTCGTATGTAGTTGATCATCCAGTCGTCGGGCTTGTGCGGTCCGGTGGCGGCGCCCCAGCGGTTGCCCATGAATGACAGAAGCTGCCACTGAATGTTTGCAGGGCACGGGTTCTCGCGCGGCGTTGCCGTGAACGAATTCAGCTCGCCGGCAGTGTAGTCCTGCTCCGTAGTCAGCGACGTGAATGCCTTGTTGACATCCGCGCCGGGATTGAACGCCAGCAGGCTGTAAGGATTGCCCGCCCTGGCGGCCGCCGCCCACGTGTTCCAGTTATTCGGCTTTGACAGGTCGTCCCAGCCGGCCGTGTTGTATGAGCCGTCGAACCACCAACCCGCAACTTTGGTGCTGTAGCGTTTGGACCACTCGGCGATCACCTCGGACCATTTTTTTGTGAAGGCCTGAGGCGCCGGCTGGCGCTCGTGCACGTCCTCAAGTGCGGCCATTGCCTGCCGGTCCTGCTGCGGCGACCGCGAGGGCAGGTACAGCATCAGCTTGATTCCATGCGGAGCAAGCGCATCGGCGATCTCCATCGGAAGGTCGCGTGCGCTGCAGCGGTCGGTCGGGTCGTAGCCGGCATACCGGCTGTACGTTTCGTTCGGTGAACAGTAGTAGCCTGAGTTCTGTCCCAATGTGAAAATCAGGTAATCCGCCTTGGTCTGTGCGATCTGCCTTGCAAAGGCCGGCACGTTGAACGAGTCAACCTTCTCATTCCAGTCGCTGCCGCCGCCCAGGTAATGCACGAACACGCCGAATTTCGCCCGGCCCATCCAGCCCTTGCCGTCGGTCCGGCCCGCGGCGGACTTTCGAAAATCATCCCTGTACAGTCCGATCTTCTCGAACGGGATATTCTCGAAGCCCGTTTTGTACGCGGGCGAATTGTCCTGTAAGGCGAAGTTCAGCCCTGCCTTGTCGACGAAAAGCGGATCGCCGTCGGTGAAATTGTCTGCGATCTTAATCAGGGACTCCTGTCCGTTGGGCAGGTTCAGCAGCCTGCCGCCGACGGATATGTTTCGGGCAACCACGTTGCCGCGCGGAGCGGCCGGGTCCTCATCGAGAATCCTGGAAAGCGCCGGGTACCGCGTGCTGTACGGTGGCTGATCATGCCTGACATCAGCTAATTTGCGGTACATACGCCAGTCGCCGCCCTCTGCGATATGCCCCCTGGCCCAGCCAAGGCCGCGCGCGTCGATCAGAGCACCGTTGACGCAGTCGACGAACACGTTGTTAGTGATTATGTTGTCGCGTCCTCCGCCGACGTTGACGGCGCACAGCGACCCTGCCCGGTAGAATACGTTGCCGTGAATCGTTGTGCCGCTGGCCGCATCGTCGAGGTACACGACTCGCGAGCCGTGACGGTATTGCTCGGCGGCGCTGTGGATGTGATGAAAGAAGTTGTGCCGAATCACGTTGCCGCGCGTCGTCCAGTCGCGACCCATGTAGAACGCCCCGACGTCGTCCGATTCGGTGCATACGTTGAATATCTCGTTGTACTCGATGATGTTGTCGTTGCCGCCCAGTTGGATGGCGTTGTGCGGACCGTCGTGGATGAGGTTGTGCGATACGCGATTGCCCACGCCGCTGACGCCCACCGCCGGCCGATACGTCAGGCACCAGCGATTGTAATGGCGGATGTGATTATTGTCGGCGTAATTGCCTGACGGTGTGAGCGTCCTGCGGTCTCCACCGGACAGGTGTACGCCGCCGTCGCCGGTGCCGTAAATGTCGCATGAGCTTACACCGTTGCTCCGGCCGCCGGCAACCGATACGCCGGCATTGCCCATGTTGCGGATCACGCAGCCGACGACTCGATTGTCTCTACCGCCGCTGATGGCCACGCCCGTGCCCCGTGCGCACTCGATTGTAAAGCCCGCAATCGTAACGTGTGAAGTGTCCTTCAGCGATATGACGGTATCGATTATAGATACAATCGTCTGTCCTTGTTCCAGCGGCGCAGGCGGCCAGAAATAAAGCACGCCGGCGGTTCGGTCAAGATACCACTCGCCCGGCGAATCCAGCTCTTCCAGCAGGTTGAGCGCATAGAAGCGTTTGCCCTTCGTGTAGCCGTAAACGCCATGCGGCGGCTCCGTGGCGATTATGCGTTTTTCGGTATCGATCGAGGCGACCTTCTCATACGTGTCCGCCCAGTCCTGTGTCCAGAAGCCATGCACCCAGATATCATCGGCGGCGGTCCATCGCTTGGGTCGGTCGCCCTCGTAGGCGAACTTGCCGCCCTTCGGCCCGTCCGGCACATCGGCGATCCTGACCCAGCCCGTGTTGGGCCAGCGAGCCAACTCCATCGGCCGATCCAGGAAGAACAGTTCCAGCCCGGCCGTACCCGAACCGCCGAAACCTCGACGCCGCAGCTTGCCAAAGTCCGTAATGCCTGCCGCCTTCAGGTCAACCTTTACGATCTTGTCGCGGTACTGCGGCTGGATCCGCGAAAGCACCTTCGCATCCCGAACAGGTCCGAAACCCGACACCCGGCGACCTCCGATCAGCCGCACGGATTCATCCTGGTATGCACGATAGGCCACCGGCGTCTGTGCATCGCCGCTGTCGGCGGCTGTTAGCTCGAAGGTCGCATCGAGGAAATAGTCCCCCCCGCGCACCCAAACCTCCACACCTGCTTCCGGAAGCTTGCCCCCGAACTGCCGCACGGCATTCCTGGCACGCTCCAGCGTGGCGAATGGTCCATCCGTGCAGGCTGAGTCGGGTGACGAAAGGCGCCCTGACCATGCGTCATTGCCGTCTGTTGATATATAGAACTTTGCCTGTGAATACCCGATGGCCGCAAGCGACAACACTGCCGCAACTGCCGAACATCCGATCCTGCCCGCCATGCCTTTCATCGATCAGCTCTCCTTCATAAGATACCCCCGCAGGCGCGTTAGCCCGCCTGACTGCCTCCCATTGTAGGCATTTGCGGCGGCAACTCAAGCGCTGCGCCCCCAAGTCGCCTGAACCAGATGCATGGACTGTGGGTGCGAATGCATTTTTTTCCTGATTCTGTAAAAAAGTGGATGATTTTTTTGGGTCCGCTATGTAAAATAGGGGCTATGTATCGAGTAAAGAGAGCTCCTTACCTCTCGGTTGGAATTCGCCCCAAAGTGAGAGAGAGCTGCTTTTCAATCCCTCGGGAGCAGCTCGTTTGGACAAGAGGGGAAGTTTGTGGCAAGGGTCAGTGTTTGGGACCCAGGGAGAAGTTAAGTGAATAGTGGTACTGTGAAGTGGTTCAACGACAAGAAGGGTTACGGGTTCATTACCCCTGACGAGGGCGGCGAGGACCTGTTTATCCACCACAGCAACATCATGATGGAGGGTTTCAAGACCCTGCACGACGGCCAGCGGGTTGAGTACGAACCGGGCCAGGGCAAGAAAGGACCGGAAGCGACGAAGGTCGTACCGGCCTAAGCACTTTGACGGATCGATGCGGCGGGCTGTTTTAGGCCGGTCGCAGTGCTGTTACAGCTTGTTTTCCATCTTCGGGTTGACGGCTCAGAGCGGTTGATCGCACACCTGATTGCGAATTGAGGACCTGGGCAAAGGGGGTTTTTGCGCGCCTTTTCGACTTGCGGTTGGATCAGAGGGGGCTTGGGAGTTGGAGGAGAAAACGCGCCTCCAAGTCATGCACGAGCCGGTTAATGTCGATTTCATGTTGCTTGAAGGACGGGGCTCTACAGAACCAGATTGGGGGCGGCCGTGCACTATCTCGATGAGACGCATATTTTTTTGTTTCTGGCACAGCTCTTCGTGCTGCTTGCGTTGGCACGCGGTTTGGGGGAACTGTTCCGGCGGTTCGGGCAGCCCGCTCTGACGGCGGAGCTTCTCGTGGGGGTGCTGGTCGGTCCGACGGTGCTGGGGCGGTTTGCGCCAGCGGTGCATGGGTGGCTTTTTCCGCCGAATGTGGTTCAGGAGACGATGCTGGACACGGTGGCCTGGCTGGGGCTGCTTTTTCTGCTGCTGACTATCGGGTTCGAAATCGACTTCTCAGTTGCATGGCGCCAGCGCGGCAGGGCGCTGACAATAGCGCTTTCCGACATTGTGCTGCCGATGGTCGTTGCCTTTGTCCCAGCCTTGTTTCTGCCGGCGCATTACCTTGTGGATCCGAGTCAGCGGGTGGTTTTCGCCCTGTTCATGGCGACTGTGATGACGATCAGCGCGATGCCGGTTGCCGCTAAGGTGCTTCACGATATGGGTCTGCTGAAGGCCGACGTGGGATTTCTGATCGTGTCGGCGCTGGCGGTAAACGACCTGATGGGGTGGGTGCTGTTCACGATTGTGTTAGGCCTGTTTATGCAGGTTACGGTGGAGGTGGGGTCGGTCATTGCGATCTTTGCGGGGACGGTGGGTATCGCGGGGCTGGCGCTTTGGCTGGGGCCGCGGACAGCGACGCGGGCGCTGGAGGGGCTTCATCGAAAGAAACTGCCGGAGCCGGGGACGTCGCTGACGTTTGCGTGTCTCCTGGGGCTCTTGTTGGGGGCGGTTACTCAGAGGATAGGAATACACGCCCTGTTCGGGTTCTTTATCGCCGGCGTTGTGATGGGGGAGGCGAAGAACCTTTCCGAGCAGACTCGCGGCATCATTACGGAAATGGTCCATGCGGTGTTCGTGCCTCTGTTTTTCACGACGATCGGGCTGAAGATCGACGTTGCAGCGAACTTCGACCTGTTCCTGGTGGCGTTCATGTGCGTCATCGGAATTTCGGGTCGTTATTTGGGTGCATGGGTTGGGGTGAGCCTGACGAAGGCGCCGCGGATCAACCGTGACCTGATCTCGATATCGCATACTGCCGGGGGGATGATGGAGATCGTGGTGGCGGTCGTTGCACTGGAGACGGGGCTGATCACACCGCCGGTGTTCGTGGCGATCGTATTGAGCGCGGTGGTTTCGTGCGCGATCATGGGGCCGTGGATGCGGCTGGCGATGGTGAGGCGGGCGGCAGTGAGCCTGATGGACTTTGTGCCCGTGGAAGGGCTGATCGCGGAGATGGCGGCGACCAATCGTGCAGAGGCAGTCAGGGAGCTTGCGGATAAGGTTGCGGTCCGCGCCGGGATAGACAGCGACAAGATCGCGGAGGCGGCGCTTTCGCGCGAGGAGGCGTTCGGCACGGGAGTCGGGTACGGGGTTGCCATTCCCCACGTGCGGATGGACGCTGTGAAGAACCCGGTTGTTTCGATAGGCAGGGCGCCGCACGGGTTGGAGTGGAATGCGCCCGACGGTCAGCCGGTCAGCCGCGTGTTCTTCCTGTTGACGCCTTCGGACGTACATGACGTCCATGCTCAGCTCCTGGCGCAGGTTGCGCGTGCGATGCAGGATGAGGGCAGCAGGCGGCAATTTGACGAAGCGCCCGCGGCGGAACTTGGGGGGATGCTAAGGGGCATTTTTCAGAAGAGCGAGGGGAAAAAGAAGCGTAGCATTGGTTTTCGTTCACATTCCGAGACCGGGTAGGGGGGTTTGCCCGCGGCTGCGCAGCGCGGGGGCTTTTTTATTTGCCCTTTTGCGGGTTTCGGCTACAATCCCGACCCGTGAAAATTTTCGGTGGGTTTGTTTGTGTTGTAATTCGGAGTTGATGTGGTTATGGATGTGATCCCTGCAATAGATCTTATCGGGGGCAAGTGCGTTCGGCTGATCCAAGGCGAGTATCACCGGCAGATTACTTACGAGGATGACCCGGTCAAGCAGGCGGGGATTTTTCGTGATGCGGGCGCGAAGTGGCTGCACATTGTGGATCTGGACGGGGCGCGGATGGGGCGGAGCGTGAATTTTGAGGTGATAAAGGCGATCACGTCGCATTACGACATGAACGTGGAGGTTGGCGGGGGTGTTCGGGATGAGGCGACGATACGGCAGATGCTTGATGCCGGCGTGAAGCGTGTTATCGTTGGGACGGCGGCGGTGAGCAAGTTTGGGTGGTTTTCGCAGATGGCGAATACTTTTGTCAACAAGCTTGCGTTTGGGCTTGATGCTCGGGGTTCGAAGGTTGCGATAGCTGGATGGACACAGGAGATGCCTCAGAAATTGTGGGATTTTGCGGCACAGGCGGCGAATCTGCCGCTTTCGGCGATAATTTATACCGACATTTCGAAGGATGGAATGCTTGCGGGTCCGAACCTTGACCGGACGAAGGCGCTGGCGGATGCGGTTAGTACGCCTGTGATCGCGGCGGGCGGGGTTACGCGGGTTGAGGACGTTGTTCGGCTGAAGGAATTGGGGATTGCGGGGGCGATTGTGGGGCGGGCGCTTTATGAGGGGACGATCGATCTGAGGGAGGCGATACGCGCGGGGCGTTAAGGTGTCCTGATTTGGGGAGTGGGTTTGGATGGGTTTGTTTTTGGGGCGGGGTGGGGTGAGT
>Ga0334883_1003122_pt1 | contig 18469 bp, 15 predicted proteins | sample GraSluR1_MG_6_FD_207230 | JGI IMG/M metagenome (GOLD analysis project Ga0334883, IMG submission 207230) | Sludge microbial communities from methane-producing bioreactor in Wageningen University, Netherlands - Granular Sludge_09_05-R1 | ecosystem: Engineered > Bioreactor > Anaerobic >... | reverse complement strand
CTAGAGTTTTTGCTGAGATGCAGGACGAGGGCATCCTTACTGTTAATCGTCGCGAAATTACAATTATCGATAGGCAAAAATTACTGGAAATGATTCGATAGAATTAAAGATTTGTTTGGAAATTCTTTGTCAGGATCAAAAATTTGTTTTTTATAAACATTCTTTAAAACCAACAATCTTCTTTTTTTGCTCATCCCAAAGCCTAAGCCGTAGCGATTTGAAGCTGGAGCATAAAGTTACTGGTTTGATATTCTGAAAGATAGGATTATCATTATGGCACAATTCCAGTTTGTAATTGGGAATTCTTGGGCTCAGGTGATGAATGTGATGGAAACCAATATTGCCACTAAACCACTGGAGTATTTGCGGCAACTTGTAATACGAACTACCCTCTAGGGCAATTTTTTTGTAGTCCCATTCCGCTTGTCTTTTCCAAACCACATGTTCAAACTGATGTTGCACGTAAAACAGCCATACTCCGGCAATCGAAGCCAAATATATTACGGGAAGTTGTATAAGAAGGTATGCTTTTAGCCCAATTATCCAAATTATTAGGAAAACTCCTAAAGCTATTGCAATATTCGACAGTTGAATGTAGATATGCTGTTTGGTGTTCATATATTTTTTTGGAATTCGATGCTGAATTAGAAACAGCAGTATTGGTGCAATAAGAAGAAGAAAAAGAGGATGACGATAGAACTGATAGTTGAATTTACCCCATTTTGATAAGCTTTTATACTCTTCTACTGTGAGGGTTTTCACATCTCCAATACCCCTTTTATCAAGATTTCCAACAGTAGAGTGGTGCTCTTTGTGATCGCGGTGCCACCGATGGTATGGAGTAAAAACAATCAATCCCAAAGGGATGCCAACTAATCGGCTTAAAAGATCCGATTTGAAGAAAGAGCCATGACCACAATCGTGAAAAATGATGAAAATTCGTACTAAGAAACCTGCTGCAAAAATTGATAGGAGTAAGGTAATCCAGTAGGAAATGTTTAAACTGTAGTACATTGCAATCCATAGTAAAAAATATGGACCAACGGAGTTAATTATCTGCCACCAGCTTTTGGGATTGTCAGGAAAATTGTATTTCGAGACCACTTCAACCCATGTTTGATTGGCATATACTTTACTTTGGGAATTATTATTCATTAATAAACAAATTAATTATTCTGATTAAAACAAATAGATGTGGCATAAAGTTTACCCAACATTCAACAATTTGAATTTAAATAAATGAAAAACTGCAAGTCTAATTCACGAATTTCTTTATTGTAATTCTTAAAATTACTCAATATTAATTGAAGATAACATATTAATAATGCAAAGCATAAATCGCAATAACCTTAATAGTTCTGTAAATAATAATTTCGCCGATGGAAGGCCATCGGGGTAAAAAAAAACAATTTTAAAACCAAGAGGCTGCCCTTTTGAGGCAGCCTCTTTTTGCTTCTATTTAATTCAAATGCTTACTTACCAGCTTTTATTGAAGCTTGTGCAGCTGCAAGTCTTGCAATGGGTACCCTGTAGGGTGAGCAGCTAACGTAGTTAAGTCCAGATTTAAAGCAGAACTCAACTGAAGCAGGATCGCCACCTTGCTCACCACAAATACCAATTTTTAGGTCGCTGCGGGTAGCACGTCCACGCTCAACAGAGTACTGAATAAGTTGTCCAACACCATGCTGATCGATGGTTTGGAATGGATCTGCGGCAAGAATCTTTTTGTCTATATAATCGTGCATAAAGCCTCCGATATCATCGCGGCTAAAGCCATAGGTCATCTGGGTAAGGTCGTTTGTTCCAAACGAGAAGAACTGTGCAGATTTTGCCATTTCATTACTTAGTAGTGCAGCACGGGGTATTTCAATCATGGTTCCGTAGAGGTACTTAATCTCTTTTAGTCCAAATTTTGCACAAACCTCACCGTAAACCATATCAACCACAATCTTGGTTTCGTCCAGCTCTTTCACATCGCAGGTAACGGGAACCATGATTTCTGGCATTGGCTTTTTGCCTTCCTTGAGCAGTTCGGCTGTAGCTTCGAACAAAGCACGAACCTGCATCTCGGTAACCTCGGGGAAGGTAATACCAAGTCGAACTCCACGGTGTCCCATCATGGGGTTCGACTCATGAAGTGCCTCACCACGTTTTGCAACATCCTCAGGTTTAATGCCAAGGGCTTTTGCAAGTTCTGCCTGCTTTTCGGCACTTTGTGGAACAAACTCATGTAGAGGAGGATCGAGCAAACGTACGGTTACGGGAAGCCCATCCATTACCTCCATGGTGCTCTTGTAATCCTTCTTCACAAAGTGAAATAGTTCATCCAAAGCAGCACGACGTTCTTTAACATCAGAGCTGAGAATCATTTTACGAAGAAGAAATAGAGGTTTATCAGATCCTTCACCATAGAACATATGCTCTGTTCGGAAAAGTCCAATTCCCTCGGCACCGTAATCGCGGGCAACTTTTGAGTCAGCGGGAGTATCAGCATTGGTACGCACACCTAGTACGCGGTACTTGTCAACTAATGTCATAAATTCTCTGAACCTTGGGTTCTCGGTGGAATCCATAAGTTCAAGGGCACCAGTATAAACGTGGCCTTTTGTTCCGTTTAGGGTAATAACATCTCCTTCTTTGATAACGATTCCGTTTGCTGGAATTTTTGCAGTTTTAGCAGTAGCATTCACGTGAATTCCCCCTGCACCCACAATACAGCATTTTCCCCATCCACGAGCAACAAGTGCAGCATGTGATGTCATACCTCCACGGGCGGTAAGAATACCTTCGGCAGCCCGCATTCCTTCGACGTCTTCAGGGTTAGTTTCTTCGCGAAGAAGGATAACCTTTTCGCCTTTACGATGCCATGCTACAGCGTCTTCGGCTGTGAAGACCACCTTGCCGACTGCAGCACCAGGGCCAGCAGGAAGTCCTTTTACTATAGGATCAACTTTCTTCTCGGCGTTGGGGTTTACAATTGGGTGGAGTAGCTCATCTAATTGTGAAGGGTCAACACGCATCACAGCTTTCTTCTCGTCAATTAGCTTCTCGTGAAGCATGTCCATTGCCATGTTTAAAGCAGCGGTACCAGTACGTTTCCCTGCACGGCACTGAAGCATGTAAAGTTTTCCTTCCTGAATGGTGAACTCAATATCGAGCATATCGGTAAACGCTTTTTCAAGGCGTAAACGAATGTCATCTAACTCTTTGTAAGTATTAGGCATAAGATCCTCCATGCTATGGAGGTGCTTGTTTTGCTCATTTTTGGTGTCGTCGTTCAAGGGGTTTGGAGTACGAATACCAGCAACCACATCCTCTCCCTGAGCGTTGATAAGCCATTCGCCATAGAAGATATTGTCGCCGGTGGCAGGGTTACGGGTAAAGGCAACACCTGTAGCAGAAGTATCGCCCATGTTTCCGAATACCATAGCCTGAACGTTAACGGCGGTTCCCCAATCGTCGGGAATACCTTCGATACGACGGTACGAAACGGCTTTCTTTCCATTCCAACTCTTGAAAACAGCCATAATGCTACCAAGTAGCTGGGATTTTGCATCATCGGGAAATTCTTTACCTAGCGATTCTTTAACCCGTTTCTTAAATTCATCGGCAATAATTTTTAGATCATCTGCTGTGAGTTCTGTATCGGAGCTAACGCCTTTCTTGTGCTTGTACTCATCAAGCATCTCATCGAGTTGCTTACGAATTCCAGTTCCACCAGCGGGTTCTAAGCCTTCGGCTTTTTCCATTACCACATCGGCGTACATCATGATAAGCCTGCGGTACGAGTCCCAAACAAAACGAGGGTTATTGGTTTTTTTGATAATTCCAGGAATTGTTGCTGAACATAATCCAATGTTAAGAACGGTGTCCATCATTCCGGGCATGGAGCTGCGAGCACCTGAGCGACAACTCATAAGTAAAGGATTCTCACTATCTCCATACTTCATTCCCATGGCTTTCTCAACAAATTCCATGGCTTTCCATATCTCAGGAAGAAGTTCAGCTGGAAGCTGGTTGTTGTTTTTATAGTACTCGTTGCAAGTATCAGTGGTGATAGTGAAACCAGCAGGTACTGGAAGTCCCAACAAACACATCTCAGCAAGGTTTGCGCCCTTACCTCCCAGCAGATTTTTCATGTCTGCTTTTCCTTCGGCAGTCTTATTCCCAAAGGTGTAAACACGTTTTACATTCGACATCGTAATTTGTTTTAAGTTGATTTATATTGATTTATATTATATTAACAACACTTTTTTCTGAACTTACAAAATTATTAAAAAAAATGAAACAGCAATTTGGAAAACATTATACCCAAATGAAATAATATGCAAACGATATAGTGATGTTTATGCCATATTAGGGTTTAATGTTTTGTTTATTAATTTACATGATTCTAAAGTGGTTTTGGCACTAGATTTGAAATCCAACGCTGATTTATTTGTCAAACTAATACCTAAATCGTAATGAAACCAAAACTATTTTTAACTGTCTTTTTTATTATTGCATCCAGTTCATTTATTTACGCTCAGGGGAATGACGATGAAAAGATGCAAACACTCTTTGGAAACGAACCTGTTATTGTGGGAGGATATGGTGGTCCACGGGTTGGATTTTCTCAGTTTGATGGCAAGGATATTTGGCTTGTGGGTGGACGTGGAGGTGCTATTTTCAATCATGTTTTTTCCATTGGTGGTGCCGGATACGGAATTGTAAACTCTCCTTATTTTTCAAGTATTACCTTCAAAGACTCAACCTATAACGATGTATATCTTGAAGGTGGATATGGTGGATTACAACTTGAGTATATTCTTAAACCCTATAAGGTTGTTCATATTTCATTTCCGCTTCTGATTGGTGCTGGAGGTTTACAATTCACAGATGAACGTTATATTAACACTCAGGATTATAATTTGAATAATCATATCATTTGTAACAAAGCTTTTTTCGTAATTGAACCAGGATTAGAAATCGAACTTAACGTGATAAGGTTCATGCGATTGGCCATAGGGTTAAGCTACCGTTATGCACATGGTGTCGAATTGCCTGACGTTTCATCAAATGCATTTAATACACTAACTGGTTCTGTATCGCTAAAATTTGGTAGTTTCTAATAATAATTTAATATTATATAATTCACGATAACTGGTTAAAAACCAAATCGAAATAATTCAAATGAAAATTTTTAACAATGAAAAAACTCAATCTTAATTTGATATTGCTTCTATGCTTCATTTTTTCAATTCAAATTGTTAATGCTCAACAAACAGTAGAACCAGAATACCTAATAGATCTTAAAAAGGTAAAACTTTCGGGTTTTGGTAATACCCATAGCGAATTTTCAGTAATGGACGGTGAATATGCATATTCATCGGGTTCAGGTGGTGCATTTCTCTTTGACTACAAATACTTTCTAGGAATTTACAACCAGGATATTCAATCCAAGCATTTACGGGAAGATATATACCCTACTGAACACAACCCTGATACAAATCCTATGGATCCAAAGTTCGTCTGCAATCGCATACGTTTTCATCACGGTGGAATTTGGATGGGGTACATTCATAAGCCCAATAATCTTTGGCACCTGGGAACTAATTTGAGGTTGGGAACTGGAAAAATCGGACTTTTTGATAAAGATCTTGAATTTTCTGCTTTCGATGAGCATCATAGCGATTGGGTGGCTGTAGTAACCCCCGAAATGGACATTGAGCTTAATATTGCACGATGGTTCAAAATTGGAATGAGCCTTGGATATCGCCAGGTTATTGGTGTTGATAAAGATTTGTATACCAACATCGATGGAGAATCGAAACGACTTTTTGAATCAGGGCAGTTTTCTAGTCCAGTTGCATCAATAAAATTACATTTTGGGAGTTTTGGACCGAGACTAAATGGTAGAAATAGAAAAAACAGAACAATTGACCACGACTAATTGTTATTACGCTTCAATCTTAAATAATAATTAAAAATATTTTTTCAAATTCTATATGAAAAGGTTGATAATAACCTTATTAACTATACTTGTAGTAGTATATTCAAGTGTAATATCTTTAGCTGATTCTAATGCTGTATTAAGGTATAGTATTAACGGTTATATAAAAGATGCTTCTAATGGAGAGGAATTAATTGGAGCCACTGTGCTAATAAGGGAGTTAGGAATTGGCACAGCAACAAATGCGTATGGATTCTATTCAATTAGCATTACACCAGGCGATTATACATTAATATTTTCGTTTGTGGGTTACTCCTCTGTTGAAAAGAAAGTTACTCTTAATCAGAATTTAACGTTATCAATTGAGCTAAAGGAGCAAACTACCCTTTTAGAGGAGGTGGTTATTTCAAGCGAAAAGCCCAATGCAAATATTACACGGGCTGAAATGAGCGTGGCTCGACTTGATATAAAAACCATACAACGAATGCCTGCCTTTATGGGAGAGGTGGATGTTATCAAATCAATCCAATTGCTTCCGGGTGTTCAAAGTACCTCAGAGGGTACTTCGGGGTTTAGCGTTAGGGGAGGGGCAATGGATCATAACCTTATCCTATTGGATGAGGCAACGGTTTACAACGCGTCCCATTTAATGGGATTCTTCTCTGTCTTCAATAACGATGCCATTAAGGATGTAAAGCTTTATAAGGGTGATATTCCTGCTTCCAGTGGCGGGAGATTAGCATCATTGCTGGATGTTCGGATGAAGGATGGTAATTCTAAGGAATTTACTGCAACTGGAGGAATAGGGACGATTTCAAGTCGATTAACCCTTGAAGGTCCCATTATGAGTGAGAATACCTCATTCATTGTTTCAGGAAGAAGGACATATGCAGATGTTTTTTTACCATTTGCTGCCAACGAGAGTGTCAGGGATAATCGGCTTTTCTTTTACGATATGAACATGAAACTTAGCCATAGGCTAAGTGATAATGATCGTTTATTCTTTTCGGGTTACTTTGGGCGCGACATTTTCAAAAACGATTTTGCCCAATTTGGATTTGGCAATCAGACCCTTACTTTTCGATGGAACCATCTGTTTGGCTCAAAACTATTTTTAAACACATCTGTAATTTACAGTAGATACGATTATTACCTTGGAGCCGAATCGGGCGAACCCACTTCTTTTATTTGGAAATCGGAAATGGAGGATTATAGCGTTAAACTTGATTTTAACTACTTTTTGAATAGCCAGAATAATTTAAAGTTTGGCATTCAGTCTACTTATCACTACATAAGTCCAGGTAGGGCAAAGGGGATAGGAGATAATTCAATTATTGGGCAAATCTTTATGCCTGATAATTACAGCTTGGAACATGGCATTTATGCTCAGAATGAGCAGAGTATTTCTAAAAATCTTACTTTAAAGTATGGTTTACGATTTTCTGCCATACAGAATGTTGGAAAAGCAAAAGTTTACGATTTCGACGATGATTTTGAGGTAGTTGGTTATTCGGAATATAATAGGGGTGAGATTTACAATACATACTCAAATATCGAACCTCGACTGGGAATGGTTTACGCATTTAATGAAAAGAATTCGGTTAAGGCCAGCTACTCTCGCACTGTTCAGTATATCCAGCAAGCTTCAAACTCGGCTGCAGGAACACCTTTGGACATATGGTTTTCTGCTTCGCCAAATGTAAAACCTCAATTGTCAAACCAATGGGCAATGGGTTATTTCAGGAATTTTCTGGATCATTCCATTGAAACTTCATTTGAACTTTACTACAAAACCGTAAAGAATGTTGTTGATTTCAAGGAGTTTGCCAATATTCTTCTCAACGATAAGCTGGAGGGTGAATTACGGGTTGGCAGTGCCGAAGCTTACGGTTTTGAAACTATGGTTAATTTAAACAGAGGAAAACTAAACGGATGGGTAAGTTATACCTATTCGAGGGTCTTTATTACAGTACCTGAAGTCAATTATGGTAAACCATATCCTGCTTTTTACGATAAGCCCCATGATATTTCAATAGTAATGAATTACGAGATAAGCCCTAAAGTATCCATCTCGGGAAATTGGGTTTACTCAACCGGTGTTCCTGCTACATTTCCAGCAGGCAGGTACGAAATAATGGGCGTTATTATCCCTCTTTATACCCAACGTAACTCATACCGTTACCCCGATTATCATAGGCTCGATTTGGCTTTAACCTATAGACCTAATGTAAATTCTTCAAAGAAATGGCAGGGCGAATGGAATTTATCAATTTATAATGCTTACAGAAGAAAGAATGCATGGGCAATAAACTTTGTGAGTGATAAGGACAACCCTAACATCACTTATGCTGAGAAAACATACCTTTTCTCAATTCTTCCAGCATTAACTTACAATTTTAAGTTTTAAGTAAATTCAGATTATGATGAAAAATTATAATAAGATGCTAAGAAAGTTAGGATTAATAGTTTTGGTACTAGTAACCTTTTCATGTACAGAAAGGATTGATATTGAATTGGATGGAACATATACTCGCTGTGTGATTTTTGGACAAATAACTACAGATACAACTGCTCACAGGATTACCATAACAAGAACAGGAGATTACTTCAAAAACACTCCTTCGGAGGGTATTTCCAATGCAAATGTTAGAATTTTTGATGGGGAAATTGACTATCCGCTTTTTGAAGACATTGAGCAACCAGGAAATTATTATACAGAGCCCAACGTTTATGGGATTACAGGAAGAAACTATACTCTTTTTGTTGATAATGTTGATTTGTTAAGTGATGGAAACCTTACGAGCTATCAAGCTACCTGCGAAATGAAACCGGTTGCCGATCCCGATTCAATAAGAGTATTTTATCAACCCCTATGGCGGGGTTGGGTTGTGCAAGCTTTTGCACAGGACCCTCCGGAAACCAATGATTACTACAAATTTTTAGTTTACCAAAATGGAGAATTACATTCTGATTCATTGCAGAATATCAACTATACCGATGATTCTTTCTTCAATGGTAGCTATACAAATGGGGTTGTAGTATACTACGTGTTTGGTGAAGAAGGCTTTAGTATTGGCGATACGATAACAGTTGGTTTTTGTGGAATTACTGAGGACTATTATAAATATCTTATTGAAGTGCAAACAGCATCTAGGCCATCGGTTCCTCTTTTTAGCGGGCCCCCGGCAAACCCACGTACAAATTTAAGTAACGATGCCATTGGGTATTTCACTGCTTATTCAATTTCAAAGGTATCAACTATTATTAAGGGTAACGACGGCGAACTCCCTTAGTTTCTAATGATTTTTTTAAACTAACCTCCACAAAAAAAGACCTTTTGTAATTAAAAGGTCTTTTTTGAGGGATAATTTTATTTTACTCTTTTATTCCTAAAAGTTTTAACATAAATGCATACTCAAATGCAACTTCTTTCAATGACTTAAAGCGACCTGAAGCACCTCCATGTCCGGCATCCATGTCTGTTTTGAATAAAACTAAATTGTCATCGATTTTTTGATCCCTTAGTTTTGCCACCCATTTTGCTGGTTCAAAGTATTGCACCTGAGAATCGTGATAACCAGTAGTTATTAACATGTTGGTATAGTATTGTGGCTTTACCTGATCGTAGGGAGAGTAGGATTTCATGTAGAAATAGTATATGGAATCATTGGGGTTACCCCACTCGTCATATTCACTGGTGGTTAGAGGTATCGAAGTGTCGAGCATGGTGGTAACAACATCAACAAATGGAACCTGAGCTATAATTCCTTTGTAAAGGTCGGGTCTTAGGTTGGCAATTACACCCATAAGTAATCCGCCTGCACTTCCACCCATTGCAAAGAGTTTATCGGGGTTTGTGTATTTATTATCAATTAAATATTGCGAGCAGGCAATGAAATCGGTGTAGGTATTCATTTTCTTGAGCAGTTTTCCATCTTCATACCATTGTCGTCCCAACTCTTGACCACCGCGAACATGAGCAATGGCAAATACAAATCCTCTGTCCAATAAGCTTAATCTTGATGGGCTAAAATATGGATCAGTAGAAGAACCATAGGATCCATATGCATAGATTAAAGCAGGATTATTTCCGTTTAATTCAATTCCTTTTCGGTATACTAGCGAGATTGGAACGGATGTGCCATCTTCAGCAATCACCCAGTGCCTTTTTGCTTCGTAGTTTTCGGAGGAGAAATCACCTAAAACTTCGCTCTGCTTTTTTAGGATTTTTTCTCGTGTATCCATGTTGTAATCGTATGTTGAGAAGGGAGTGGTTAGAGAGGTGTATGAATACCTTAGCAAAGGAGTATCATATTCAGGATTTATTGAAATCATGGCTGTGTATGCCTCCTCACCAAAGTCGAGGTAGTGTTCCTCTTTTGTATTCATGTTGATTATTCGAAGCTGCTTTAGCCCACCAATACGCTCGTCAACCACCATGTGATTTTTGAAAATTTCTGCTCCTGAAAGGAGCACATCATCCCGATGAGGGATTACCACTTTCCAGTTCGATTTACCAGGCTTTGAAACTGGTGTTTCCATTAGCTGAAAATTGGTTGCATTAAGGTTTGTAGTAATGTAAAACTTATCTCCATAGTGAGTTACAAAGTATTCTAAACCTCTTTCACGGGGTTGAATGAGTTTGATTTTTCCGTAGGGATTATTGGCATCAAGGTAGCTAAACTCTGTTGACATTGTACTTCCCGATCCAAAATATATAAATGCTTTGGATTTAGATTTATATGTGAATGCTCTAAAGGTTTCATCCCTCTCTTCATATACCAAGACATCATTTTTAGCCGTGGTTTCATCAAGCGAATGCCTGTAAATTCTATAGGGTCGTAAAGAATTATCAATTACAGTGTAAAATACTGTTTTATTGTCGTTTGCCCAAGCTACTGATCCTGTAGTTGTGGATATTTTGGTATCAAGGAGTTTCCCAGTGGCTAAGTCCTTAAAGTAAATGGTGTATTGCCTTCTGCTAACAGTATCAACGCCATAGGCAAGTATGTTGTTATTTGGTGAAACATTAATCCCAACGGCAGAATAGTAACTGTATCCTTCTGCCAGTTGATTAACATCAAGCATGATCTCCTCATCTGCATCAATGCTTTCTTTCTTGCGACAGTATATTGGGTATTCTTTTCCCTCTTCATATCTGTTGTAATAAAAATATCCATTTTCAAAGTAGGGAACTGACTCATCCTGCTCCTTGATCCTTGATTTGATTTCGATAAAGAGCTTTTCCTGCAAGGCTTCGGTTTTTTTCAATACCTCCTGAGTATAAGCGTTTTCAGCATTAAGATATGCCAACACCTCCTCTGCATCACGTTGGTTCATCCAGAAATATGGATCTATTCGAGTATCTCCAAACATTACCAATTCTTGAGGCTTCTTTTCAGCAATGGGAGGAACTGGTACTGATGTGCAACCACCAATTAATAGAGAAATCAGAATTGCAATTGCAAATGATTTAATCGTGTTCATTATTCCAAAAATTAAGTTTAATATTAATTCAACAAATAGGGGAGAAATATTTAAAAAAACATTCAAATATATTTTAAATATTTCACACTCAAAACAAAAGTTAAATCTTTTTGTTTCGTTAATGAAGAGTAATAATGAACATTAATATTATTAAAACGTTATCCATTTAAGCATGCAATTTTTTTGAAGTTGTAATTGTTTATTATTTTGAGATATTATGAAAATCAAGTTTGTGAAGTTTTTTCTGGTCGTATTTTCCGGTATGTTCTTTTTAGTATCATGCTCTTCTTCAGTTCAGGTTAAAGATGAAAAACTTGTTGTTCCAGTAATTGATTTTGAAGGTTTCAGACCTGCACTTACCAAGCAGAATGATACAACCTATGTCATTAATTTTTGGGCTACTTGGTGTGCCCCTTGCATAAAGGAGATACCATATTTTGAGAAGCTTAATGCTGATTATGCCAATGAAAAATTATCAGTAATTCTTGTTAATCTAGACTTTCCAAACCATTACGATTCCAGGCTGATCCCTTTTATTAACGATAATAACATCAAATCGAAGGTGATCATGCTTGATGATCCTAACTCGAACTATTGGATCAACGAGGTTGACCCAACATGGACAGGTGCCATTCCAGCAACCCTTATCTACAACAGGAATAAGAGAGAATTTTACGAGAAAGAGTTCTCCTATGAGGAACTCAAAGAAATCATCGATAATTTTCAATAACAATAATTAATAAAAAACTAAAATGCTATGAAAAGATTTTTGTTTACACTGCTTGTAATGGTTGCAACCATTACCATTGCCTTTTCTCAAGGCTATAAGATTGGAAATAAAGCCGCCGACTTTCGCTTGAAGAACGTTGATGGCAAAATGGTATCCTTGGCCGATTACGTCGATGCCAAAGGTTTTGTGATTATTTTTTCCTGTAACCACTGCCCATATATTATTGCATATGAGGATAGAATGATTGATTTGCATAATAAGTATGCTTCAAAAGGCTATCCAGTAATTGCAATCAATCCCAACGATCCTGCTGCTCAGCCACAGGATAGCTACGAGAAGATGATTGAAAGGGCCAATGAGAAAAAATTTCCCTTTGCTTATCTCTTTGATGATGGTCAAAAGGTATATCCGGTTTACGGTGCAACCCGGACGCCCCACGTTTACCTGCTAAACAAAAAGGGAGGAGACTTAATTGTAGAGTATATTGGTACAATAGACGATAACTACAAGGATGCTTCACAGGTAAAGGAGAAGTTCTTAGAGAACGCCATCGATGCGCTAATCGCAGGGAAGAAGCCTGCTGTAACTGAAACCAAGGCGATTGGATGCACGATAAAGGTGAAGAAGTAGATTTAAATAATCGCATAAAACTAATGATGCGGGTTTTCGACCCGCATTTTTTCTATAAATATCTTTAAGAGGATTTAATTACTTATACAAAGAAAAATTATTATACAAACCAAAGTTTGCAATTATTAAACGTTTGAGAGTTAGGGCTTCATACTATTCCATAATAAAATATGCTGATTTAGAGAAGAAATGAAGAATTAATAACTTAAACATCAATATATGTGCAATCTCTGTAAAAGCTATCTTAACTTAATTTTCCTATACTTAATTTTAAAACAAAACCAAACATTGGTCTCTTTGAATTCAATTCCGCAAAGAATACAACTCCCAATCCCAAATAATTAAGCGGTTTTATTATAAAATCAATTTCCAAAGGAATTGAAGGTGAGAAAAATCTTTCCTCTTCATAATATCTTCGATCACCAATATGAAACCAACTAGAACTAGAATACAAGTATTTTCCACGCTTAATTCCTCCTGTTATTCCTAATCCACCAGATAACTGTAATCTTACCTTTTCCCACATAAATCCTTTTCCAAGCATTATTCCTGAACAATAAAATTTTTCTGATGGTGTTGGTCCAAACATATTAAATTCTTCCTGATACAAGAACCTTATCTTGTAAAGTGTCCTATTATTAATCAAATTTGCACTGAAGTTATACGATAAGCCATCCGATTCATTTGTTGAATAGTAATACCCGGCACCAGCATCAATCCAATATGAATAATTCTTAAAATCAATTTCTTTAATTCTCAGAATAGAGCTTCTGTTAATAGTAAGTTCGCTTAGAAGTTCGGTTTTAATAATAATCTTCAAACTATCTTCCAGCACTATAGTGCCTACAAATTTATTGCCATCGCGAGTTTCTATCTTGAAAAGCGATTGACCTTCTTCTACTTGAGATAGTGCAATGAGAGAAACAAAAAGGAGCGAAAAAAACGAAGTTAGGATTTTCATAGTAATTGGCTTTAGGTTTAATTAAAAACAAGAACCAAATAACGTTGTTGCTAAAAGAAAAGGCATAGAGCTAATTAGCAGCCCGTACGCACCTTCAAGAAAATTCTGATCGCATACTTAGGCTAATGCTCTCGAACATTCCACTATATACTAATAGTTGCCTTCTGAAAGCAAAATTTGAAATGCCATAATTATTTGGCCATGCCGATAATGATAAGAGCGATAACCAATCAGAATATGAGTACTTAATAAATTTTGATGCGATTAGTGAGAATAGTAAACTTAGTGAAATCACGAGAGTCCACTTTGTAAAAGGCAACCCTTTACGGTATTCCTCGAAGTATGCAATTGCTATTGCAAGGTAAACCCCAAGAAAAAAAAGAACCTAGGATTTATGGTTAGTTCAAATGGGTTAATATTAAATAGTGCATCCATATGTTTTTAACCAAAGGTAAAACATATGGATGCAAATGTCAATAGATTGTACTATAAATAATTATATTTCTTTCGGTAAATAGAAATTCACTAATAAAAGAAGCAAGGATAATTCACTTCGTTCATGAAAAAGTTAAAGATTTAGTAAGTGATTACGGTTTTCCCAACTTCATAAATCGAAAATCTTAAATCCTTGTTCGATATTCCTAATAATTTTCGGCCAGCACCTCAAAGTATTCCATGGGATGCTGACAAGCAGGACAGTTCTTGAGGGCTTTTTTACCCTTGTGGTGATAACCGCACTTGCGACACACCCAAACTACCTCCTCGTCCTTCTCAAAAACTTTTCCCTCCTCAATATTCTTTAGCAATTTCAGGTAACGCTCTTCGTGATCCTTTTCAACCTTTGCAATCATCTTAAAGGCGGTTGCAACTTGTTTGAAACCTTCCTTTTCGGCCACCTCGGCAAAGTGTGGGTACAAATCGGCCCATTCTTCATGCTCGCCCATGGCGGCAGCCTTAAGGTTTTCAGCAGTTGTGCCAATCACTCCCGCTGGGTACGATGCGGTGATCTCAACCATTCCTCCCTCTAAAAACTTGAAGAACACCTTTGCATGTTGCTCTTCTTGCATTGCAGTTTGCATGAAAAGTTCAGCAATTTGTTGATATCCATCCTTAATCGCTTGCTTCGCAAAGAATGTATAACGATTTTTTGCCTGCGATTCACCTGCAAAGGATTTAAGCAGGTTCTTTTCAGTTTTGGTTCCTTTTATACTCTTTTCCATGTTATTATTTTTTTAAAACACTCAAATCTAATTAACTTTTGGTGTATACCAATCACCAATATGTAAATATGGTAATATTTAGAATGGTTTTAATTATCACAGAATAAAAGCCGGGTTGATCATTTCACTTTTACCCATATCTTTGGCAAATAGTTTTTAAAAGTATTTATATGGATATTGATATTTGGATGTATGTTTTGGTTATTGTTGCAGGAGTTTTTGCCGGATTTATTAATACTCTTGCAGGTAGTGGCTCGTTGATTACATTACCCTTGCTTATTTTTCTTGGATTACCTGCCAATGTAGCCAACGGTACAAATAGGATAGGTATTTTACTTCAGAGTTTGGTTGCTGTTGGTGGTTTTAAGCAAAAAAAGGTGTTTGAGTGGAAAGAGGGAATATGGTTAACAATACCTGCAACCATTGGATCCTTTATTGGCGCAGCAATGGCAGTTAATCTTAACGATCTGCTTATGAATAGAATCATAGGTGGATTGCTCATCTTCATGTTTTTTATAATCCTCTTTAAACCCGAGCAGTGGATAAAGGAACATGCAGGTTTGGTGAAGGCAAAGCCCAGCATAATGCAGATAATTATCTTTTTTGGTATAGGTTTTTATGGTGGTTTCATTCAGGCAGGGGTTGGTTTTTTCTTGCTTGCAGGCTTGGTGCTTGGAGCAGGTTTCGATTTGCTGAAAGGGAATGCCATTAAAGTGCTTATTGTTTTAGTATATACTGTAGCTGCTATTGTTGTTTTTATTTATAACAATCAGATTAATTATCAGATTGGTCTTATACTGGGTCTGGGGAGTATGCTTGGGGCCTGGATTGCTACACGGGTAGCCGTAAAAAAGGGATCGAAATTTATCCGTTGGGTGCTGCTTATAACCGTTTTTGGTTTTGCAGTGAAATTGCTATTCTTCTAATATCGTGAAGAATTACTGCTGAAGTTTAAACACGTAAGTGATCGTTCCGGTTTGGAATGCAGGTGCTCCCGGGCTTACATCAAATCTGGCACGAAGCGCAGCAGTTTCAGCGGCTTTTAAAAGATCACTATCAAGGGTTGTTGAACCCCTTACTCCCGGAACAGCCTTAGTTACAATTCCATTTCTGTCAACGGTAACCTCAACCACAACTCGTCCGCTCTTCTGTTTGGGGTAATCGGGGTGGGGTAACGAAAGAGCATTTCTGGTCCCAAGGCTAAAGCTAATACCATCGCCACCTCCCTCAGTGCCACCGGTACGGTTGCCAGATTCGGTAGAACCATCGGGGTCACCCTGGTTTCCCTTAACGTTGCCATCACCTTCGCCAGTATCGTCGCCATCGGTTTTTTGACCGGGGAATAATGTTCTTCTGTCAACCTCACGGGGTTTCACCTCTTCGGGTTGGGTTTGCTCTTGCTGAGTTGGGGTCTCCTGCTGCTTTGTCTCCTTGGGTTTTTCAGGAGTTGGTTTGGGTTTGGTGGGAGGGATTGAAGGAGCTTCTTCGTAATTTTGTGTCAACGGAGATTCTTCTACTCTTTCGTTCGATGCAGGGCTTGCTGGCTGTGATACTTCTCGTGGGGATGGACGGGGTTCGGTGATTCCCATTCCCATTTCATCGGTGCCAAAATTAATGAGAATTCCTTCCTCATCGGGTAAGGGGAGGGGGGTTGAGAAACCAAAGATTATCAGCAGCACAATAATTGTAATGTGCACAAGAAATGAACCGAGTATCCCTTTGGTTTTGTTAGACATGACTCTACTCTTTTTACTTTAAAGGCTGAGTTGCTAAGATCAATTTGTAATGGTTGTCCTTTGCAATATTCATAACCTTAACCACTTCTTCCATAGGTACCGATCGATGAACATGAAGTGATATGGTTGGCTCTTGTTGTCCTCGCAATCTTTGTGCCAACAGGGGTTCTAAATCGTAGAAAGATATGGGTGTTTGCTCAATGTAAAAACGTAAATCCTCGGTTATGCTCACCGATGTTATGGGCTTCGATGGAGTTTGACTATCGCTTTGAGGAAGCAGTAGTTTTAAGGCATTGGGAGCAATTAGCGTTGATGTTACCATGAAGAAAATGAGCAGGAGGAATACAATGTCAGTCATAGACGACATGCTAAAATTTGGGTTAACCTTCGATCCTCGCTTTAGTGCCATTTTATTTTTATTTATAAAATTTAAACAGGTTCGTTGAGAAGATCCATGAATTCAGTGGTATTGGCCTCCATGGTAAATACCACTTTTTCAACTTTTGCAACTAAAATATTATACCCAAAGTAGGCAGCAATACCTACAATCAAACCTGCAACGGTAGTTACCATGGCAGTGTAAATACCATTAGATAAAAGTCCCACATCGATGTTGTTCCCAGCCATGGACATATCATAAAAAGCCCTTATCATTCCTATAACAGTGCCCAAGAATCCAATCATGGGTGCACCACCCGAAATGGTGGCTAGGGTTGGGAGACTTCCTTCGAGTTTGGATATCTCAAGGTTTCCCACATTTTCTATTGCAGCATTAACATCGGACAAAGGGCGACCAATTCGCTGAATGCCTTTCTCTATCATTCTTGCAACTGGTGTATTCTGTGCCTGGCATAAGGCAATTGCTGATTCGATCTTGTCATCGTGAATGTATTCCTTTATTCGGTTCATGAAGTTGATATCTTCACGTGCCGCTTTTTTTATAGCCCAATATCGCTCTATGAAAAGGTAAACAGCTATAAACCATAGAAGCACAATGGGGATCATAATCCATCCTCCCTTTAAGGCAAGTTCCCAGAAATTAAGGGTAATTTCAGTAGGTTGATTGTTTAAAGCCTGAGAGGCAATATCTACCTGAAGAAGGTGCATAATAGTAATTTTATTTAGTGAAAAACTGGTCGAAGTTAATAAAAAAACGCAAATGTAATCCAACTATTTTATTCCTAGAAAAGCAATTTCATCATTCTTTAGGGTATCAACTGGAATAAGGAACGAATCATAATCAGGTATTGGAAAATCATTCTCTTGCGACGGGGTTTGTTTAGGCTTAAAAATATTCAAGTATCGACGCCATAATTCGTTCAAAGAGTTAAAATCTTCGCGGTACATTACACCAGCACCAGTAGTGAAGGGTGATTGCGTGCTTCCGTAGAGTACATCATCGTTTGATCGGGCAAACGCTTTAAGTCGTATTTTGCCGGAGGGAACAATTTTAACATCGATGTTGAAGTCTCCAGCAATTGGACTACTTGAGGTTTGGGTACCCATATCCACGTTTCCATTAATTGTAACCCTATCGTTGAATAGTTGTGTTGATACTGCCAATTCCACTTCGTTGGAGCTTAATTCGGCAGCAGGATCGCCCGGGCGATAGTTCAATCCTATATCGAAAGTGTTACTCCATTGTGAAAGCCAATTGCTAAGCTGATTTGAAAGCATTTCGCTTGCTGTAGATGCAAGCCCCTGACTGAATTGGCCTCCTGCTTGACTATCACCTCCAGAGGGATCAATAAAGCTGTTGATCACCAGTAGAGA
>Ga0334883_1003121_pt1 | contig 18470 bp, 9 predicted proteins | sample GraSluR1_MG_6_FD_207230 | JGI IMG/M metagenome (GOLD analysis project Ga0334883, IMG submission 207230) | Sludge microbial communities from methane-producing bioreactor in Wageningen University, Netherlands - Granular Sludge_09_05-R1 | ecosystem: Engineered > Bioreactor > Anaerobic > Unclassified... | reverse complement strand
GAAGCGCATCTTCCGGCCCGGCATTCGGCCACGGCGCCGCTCCCAGAGACAGGAGCCTCCGGTTCCCCTCGGGGATGTCGCCCGTCATGCGGACGAAGACGTACAGCGGATTCTCTCTTTTCAGCTCCTCCTCCGCCCCGGCCCACGTGCCGCCCTTGTTATAGTCCGCGCTGACCACAAGGGCATAGTCCGAAAGGGCGTAGATCAGCTTGTTGCGTCCCATCGCCGCGCCAACCGAAAAAGGAGCCTCGGGGTGGTACGGACTCAGCAGAAGCAGCGTATTGGCAGCAAGCGCGCTTCGCTCGGTCTTTTGAAGACTCTTTTTCAAGAGGCTGTCGGCGAGCACGGCGAGCACGGTTCCTCCAGATTGCAGCGCGCTCTCCATGGCGATGGTGTCGACCCCTCTGGCCCCTCCCGAGACGACCCGAATCCCCTGCCGCGCGCAGAGTCCGGCGACTGTGCGGGTGAACTCCTCCCCTTGCGCGTCCACGTTCCGGGAACCGACGATCGTCAGCCCGCCCCCTTCCAGAAGCGCGCGGTCCCCGATACCGAAGAGGAGCGGCGGCGCCTTCTCCTTGAGGTGTTTTTTATACCGTGCGGGATACTCCGCGTCGCCCCGGCTGACGATCCAGATCCCGCTGCGCTCCCACCGTTCGACCGCGAAACCAAGCGAAACGCCTCTGTCGAGCAGCGCCCCCAGGCGCGCCCGGTCGATGCCGGCCCCCTGCGCGGCCTGTTCGGCGACCTCGGGGGTCAGAAGATTCAACGGACGTTTTTTCTCTCCGACCAGCCAACGGGCCACGGCGTTGTACTCTCCCGGCGAGAGCGGCTTCACGTTCCTGTCGCCGAAAACGCCGCAGAGAAGCAGAATCGCCTTCGTGTCGTCGCTCATTCGATACGTCATGGCTCAAACCTCCCCCGACGCTGTAAGGGCAAGAGCAAGCGGGTGAACCGCCTGCACTCCGTTCATCCTCAAAAGCGCCGATATAACGGTAAAGGTCCAGCGCGAATCCACCATGTCGTCCACCAGCAGACAGGATTTATAGACCTTCTTCTCTCTGGCGAACGTGAAGACGCCGTCAAGATTCCGGGCTTGCTGGTAGCTGTTCTGCATCTCCTTCTGCGGTTGATTGGATCGCACCTTCTCAATGCACGCGCTGAAGGGAATGCCCAACGCCCCGGCAAGACGCTCCGCGAAATCCGGCACAAGCTCGGGCCGGGACAATGAAGGCACGCACGCCACCCACTGCGGCGCAGGCTCCGGCTTCCAGAGGCGGAGCATCTCGCAGCAGGCTTCAACCAGTTCGTCCGAGAATCTTCCCGTTGTATACTTCCCCTCCGCGACAAGTTGTCCCAGTCCGGAATCGCCCCAGAGCGAAAGCACGCGCCCCTCTGAAAAACGCAACTCTTCGGGAATTTTTCCTGCAAAACCGTGCGAAGGGAGAGCATGCCCCATCGGCCATTTTTTCCGGGGAAGAATCGTATGCTGCTCATTCCTCAGAAAGAGAGCCGCCTTCCGGAGGATCTCCTCGTCGCACCGAGCGAATAGAAAAGAGTTCGAGTCGCAATTGACGCATTTCCCGCAGGGCTGCGGAAGCGGATCATCGAGCGACCTTTCGAGGAACTCCATCAGGCACTCCGAGTGCTCCATATAGCGGCGCATCTCCTTCTGCTCCGCTCTTCGGATGGCCGTGATAGCCTGTATATGCTCTGTATCTACAACATAATTCTGGGCAGCGGCAGTAGAAAAGCATTTCGAGCCGCTTTTCACAACAGGAGATGGAGATTCTACGGAAAGCAGTCGTAATACTTTTTCTATCCGGTTTCTTTGGAGATTCACACCTGCTTCCAGTTCCTCTTTGGAACAGCCTGAGGAGGCTTCCTGAAGGAAGGCGAGCACCGCATCGATATCGCTCTGAGGAGGAAATGCCGAGGAAATGAAGTAGTCGGCGATGGCGTCGTCTTCCGAGCCTGAGAAGAGGACGCCGAACGCCTCGTCGACGGCGCGCCCGGCCCGGCCGACCTGTTGGTAGTAGTGAACCACCGAAGAGGGGCGCTGATAGTGAACGACAAAGCCCAGATCCGGCTTGTCGAAGCCCATGCCAAGGGCAACAGTCGCCACCAGGACTTTCAGCTCGTTCTTCAGAAGGCGCTGCTCAAGCGCTTCTCTTTCCTCCATACCGGCATGATAGGCAGCCGCTTTTATACCGTTCTGCCGCAGCCACATCGCCACCCGCTCCGCATCTCTTTTTGTAAGTGTATAGACGATGCCGCTTCCAGGCAGCTTCGGAATATTTTCGGCCATCCACGCCATTCTTTCAGTCGCGTCTTCCGCGGGAATGTTGCACAGTCTCAGGCTCTTTCTGGCGAGAGGGCCGCGAACAAGCGCTGTAGTATCTCCTATCTGCTGCAAAACGTCCTCGACGACGCGATCGTTCGCAGTCGCGGTTGTTGCCAGAACGGGCACGTTGGACGGCATAGCCTGAAGCACGCGGACGATCCTTCTGTAGTCGGGACGAAAGTCATGCCCCCAGTCGGAAATGCAGTGCGCCTCGTCCACGACGAACAGCCCTATCGTTCCGGCGATAGAGGCAAGGACATCCTGACGGAAGTTTTCGTTGGAGAGACGCTCCGGCGAAATAAGTAGAATATCGGTCTCCCCGTTGTGTACGCTCCGCTGAATCCGCTGCCACTCCTCCTGATTCGCGCTGTTGATCGTCTCGGCCTTCACGCCGATTCTCTCCGCGGCCTTGATCTGGTCGCGCATCAGGGAAAGCAGCGGCGAGACGAGCAGCGTCGGTCCGAACCCCTGTTCCCTCAGCAACTTCGTACCCAAAAAGTAGACCATGCTCTTTCCCCATCCCGTCCGTTGCACAACGAGAAGGCGTTTTCTCGCCAGAAGCGATTCAATGCACTCCCACTGTCCGGGACGAAATTCCGCAGCAGGAGTGTCGAGGGCAAGACGCAGATAGTCCAGAGCTTTTTCCTTCATATTTTCGGCGCTCCTTTAAATCGGGTTGAGCATTGCACGACGCTTCCCTAAAGCGGCTTCGATGCTTTCTCCTGGAAAATATCCACCTTGGTTTCAAGGCATGGCCTTAAATGCAAGTCATTTGCCCCGATGCTGAACCAACTGGTAGGTTTTTGATAGAAATCAAGTCCTCGACCTATTTTGATGATCCAGCCGTTATCAATACGAATCTCGCGGTCATGCATGTTCGGGTTCATCTCGATGTCGAGAACAACATCCATTTCCAACAGACTCTGCTTTAATTCACCAATACGGTCGTTTATTTCCATCTGATTTGCGCCGTCGTCATAGCTTGTGATCAACTTAATCCGTTTTACCGATGAGTGTTTCAAAACGGCCTCACAGAACCGCACAAAGTTTTGTATCTGATGAGTCTGCCTTATATACGGATCCTCGACAACGACCTCCTGAGCATTCTTGGTGTATGGCGCAATAATGGATTCATAGCTATACCCTGTGTCGCCATACAGAATTGTGAAATGCCGCTCACTTGGCCCCGGCTCGGAGAGGAGATGCTCTTGTCCGGACGCAAGGATTGGCGGCAAATCAACCGGACTCTCAATCGGTGGCGGGGAGTCCAAAATCGACGTTGTCACTCTTTCTTTAGAAATGACGGGTTCGAGGTCATTTCCTAGGTCTTTTGCCAGCGCCCTGCGCAATGGATACTGAGTCGCCGGTGCGTTTCTGGATTCCGGGCAAAAGACAACAACCTCCCGTCCATCAGCGGTACTGTAAGACATGTTGATATTCGCGAATTCGTCATCGGGCTTTCGCTTATTCATCTGTTCCTTGACCCGGCGACGGCATTCCACAGCATAAGCCACGTACTCCTCGAACTCTGCGTCGCTCGGCGGACCATCAGGATGAAGAATCTTCAGTAAGGCACAGACAGTCTTCTTTATTCCTTTTTCGTCTCTCCCTTCGACCGATTTGCCGAGTCGAATTCGTTTAGTGACCTCCTCGTAGCGATTGGTATGGGAAAACTGGTAGTGGAAAGCTTCGGCAAGGTAGTCCGTGATGAATCCATAGTTTGAAGTCAAATAGTCGCTGCTGTTTTTCGGCATTTCCCAGCCTGGCAGATAGCAAGCGAAACGGTCCATCACAGCCAGATCGAACTCCTTCGGCAACGGCATGAAAAGGTCGTGTTCGGTGGAGTTCACCACTTGTTCGATGGAATAGTCGATGTTTCCAACAAAGGCCATGCTGGCATCTGCGATGACTTCGACTCCTCTCGAAAACCTTCCGTTTGCAAGGTAGTCCTTCATGATCTGGATGGTGTCCGGGTCTTTGATTTTAATGCCCCCAACCTCATCGAAAGCGACCGTGTCCCAGAATCCGACAAGCCCGATGCGCTTCCGGTTATTATTGTAGAAGAGCGTCGCCTTGGTGGCCTGACCACCGCTGATCAAGGTGGAGTATGGAGAAAACTCGCTAAAGAAATAGGACTTGCCAGTGCCTCGAGGTCCCAGTTCGACGAAATTGAAGTTCTGTTCAACCAGAGGAGCTAAACGGGCCACGAAGTGCAGCTTGAGCCGGTGAGAAAGTTTGCTGCCCTCCAATCCAACGGATCGCAGGACGATGTCCAACCATTCGTTGCGGCTGAACTTCTTCCGCCCCTTGGCATATCCTTCAAAATCGAATCGGCTCAGCTGAATGGGCCTTAAATCTTCAATATAAAAAGCGTAGTCGTCGTCTTCGATATCGTTATAGCCGACGGTCACCTCGGCCCAGATCCCGCCTTCAAGAAGACGATTATTATCGCGGTAAAACTTTTCCGAAATGGCAATCCGCTGGGAGTTGAAGTTTTCCAGAGCGGCCCAGTGCCGCTTCTCATTCTCAACATACCGCACATGGACTTTGTCGAAAAAACGGTGTTTCCCTTTGGTCGCCACCTTCGACTGGGCAGCATTCGCCTCATCGGCACGGACATAGTTCTCTTGTAAAGTGGCAATAACAGCCTCCAGTCCTTCCTGTATCTCGGCTGCTTCGTCACTGGCGCAATAACGCGCTAAGAGAAACTCGAGCACAAATGTGGGAACGTTCGTGCCTTTCTTGATACGGTGTAAAAGATCTTTCCGCACGACCTTCCCGTCAAAAGCATCTAGCAACTTTTTGTCCAGCGCATCATTTGTCATATTCACACCGTATAATCCGTCTCAAGATTCAGCTTGCTGTACGTCGATAAAGTCACCGGGTTCAATGCCTTTACCGTGAAGCTGCCTTCAAATTCCAGATCCATCCGCAAAGTAACTGCAATGGTTTGACCGCACTTGATGGACAATGTGCGGGTGGCGGGATTGACCATACCGCCCAGCTTAATCTCGCCAACAACATTGCCTTGTTTATCGTGGGCCTCGACAAGAATCTCGAATGTCGCATTGTCAGAGAAGAGGTCCGCAGAGGCCGCTGAAATCTCGATTACGGGCAAGCGCGTCGTAATCTTCTTTGCACTCCGTTTATAGTTAATGGTGATTTCCGCCTGTGGAACACACTTGTCTCCAGGCTCTTGCATCCTTACCGCGATTACCGGCACAACAGCTTCTTGCAATGAAACGCCTCCGTGGAAGTACCATTCCCCTGCACGATAGGGCACCATGACGCGAGGCCCGGCACACTGGTTGAAGTCCCCCCGGATACCAAGATTCCCGGCTGAAATGACGAAATTTCCCGTATCGGATACCCCATCACCCAGAAGAAATCTTTCGTGGACGTTGATCCATTTCCCCTGGGGCTTTGTGCACACGTCACCCGCTTCCGAGGCCGTATTGAGATAAAATCCATGGTCGGTCACGACGAAAGCTTCCTTGAATCCCAATCCACGCAGTTTATGGATGGCCACCCGAATCGATTTCAACGACTCATGGATAAGCCTCAATGCCATTTCTGGCGTCGATTCCATGTGCTGATCGATTGTTGTGCTGCGCAGAACAAAAAGCTCGACGCCTCCATCGACCTTACCTTTCCCGCGCACAAACTCGGCCAGTGGCATCTCGGCAAAGCGATCTCCGAACCGTTTTCTCAGCACATCCATACGCTGCTTCACCTGAGGTAACATCTGATCACCTAGGGCCACAACGATCTGGTCGTCTTTTCGAATCAACTTCAATTCATTGCCGGCGCCTGGTAAAAGGCTCGCCATGCCGACCAGAGTTATGCTTGGAAGCTGGGCAAACGCGGCATGCAACTCCACCTGATCATCGTCGGCCAGCTGCTTCACCAGTTCAACTCCGAGTTCATAGCGCAAGGCGTCAATGAGAAGCACGGCGACCCGGCGGCCGCTCTCCTGCAGCTTGGGCGCGACCATTTTGTCGAACACATCGCAATTAGCCAAGCGTCCTGAAGGCGGCCAACCATACTGTTCGAGATGCCTGATAAACACTCGTTGCACCTTGTCGATCAGCTTGCGATATGCAGCCCGGGCGAGAAGAATCACATCATCAACCCCATCATCAACCCCATCCTGCTTGATCGGCAGGTCACGTTCGGCCTGTTCAAATTCCCGCTGCAAACGATCGACTTCCCGCATGCTGGAAGTGTAGAAATCGATCAGTGACTCTTGGGTTTTGACGTGATCCGGCAGTTGACGATCCGCATCCTCGCAGGCTTCCACGAGGCACGCTGCCGCCTGGAGGAGCTGCCAAGGGGCCTGATTTTCACCTCGTCCGATCCAGACCGAAGACTTGTGCCGTCCGAGCATCTGCCGCAGTCTGTCGATGTTATCGCGCTTCAGCGCATCCACAGCCTGGGCGAAAAATGACCGTTCTTCAAACGGAAACGTGTCGCGAACACCTAAATCCTCCAGGTCTCCGCATACATTGAGTAGGCCAAGATCGGCTTCAATTGTCTCCGCCCGTTCGATGTAAAGAGGCATGTTGACCGTCGAATCCCGCAGTCGGTCACACAGGTCCTCGATCAAGGGCCGTGCTTCAGGTATTGCGCAGGGCACATCCGACAAGGCGTCGGGAAGGGTACCCGGCAGATCGTAGACAAATTCACTGAACAGCACAAAGCGCCACAGCTCATCAGCAATGGGTGACCAATTCTTACTTTTGGTCTTCAGTTGAAGACCCAAGGTATTGGCGAGCAGTGTTCTGATTTCCGGCACCCAGGCGTCGCCAGCTTTCAAAGATTTCTGCTGCACTGGCGTCGGAGCCAACATCGCGAAGATGATGTCCCGCGCCGACTCGACCTTCAGATGCGCCTGAAGCGTCGGCCATCCTGCGCCGCCACCTACGGCATCAATCACGTCGAAGGTCGGGTTGGGATTATTGGCAAAGATACGGCGAATCTCTGTCGCGTAGTCCGCCTTGGCTTTTAGGCAAATGCTCTGATACTCGTCGCCGTCTCCCTCGGGAAACTCCGTCCCGACAGCGCCATAGACGGCAAAGGGATCCTGCTGCCGATCCTCGTCGGTCAGAGGTCGGGCTGCCGGGACATAAATCAAAAGATTTTCGAGTATAGCCCCCTGTTTTCCAAGCTCCTGAAGCAACACCAGCGCTTGTTCGCGGCTTTCAATGCTGCTCTCCGTAGCGTCAACAACGGCGCATTTGTCATCGGCCATTTCGCAACAGAGTTCCCGGTAGCGCCGCTCAGGATCATAGACCAGGAGAACGCCGGACTTCTTCAGCCTTGGTCTCAGAACCTCTTCCTGAATAAACTGTTTAATCGTCATGGATATCACGCATCCTTAATTTCATCGTGCCTTGACATCGTCGATGATCCCTTGCAGATCTGCGCTGCTCAAGTCCCGGGGTTGCCACTCTCTCGTCGTAGTCACCCTGCCGCCGCGGCCGACATGCTTGACTTCCACATCATGCCAGAGCTGGTCTTCGAGATCGTGAGCGATGGCGTAACTGCGGTCCTTATGGCTGGCGCGGACGACGCGATCCGGCCAGATGGAAAGGGCCAGGTGCGCCCAGTCATACTCCCCTGCTTCCAGTTTTTCCCAGGTTTCTTTGAGACGTGCTTTCCACTGGCGATGCTGAAAGAGATTCCATAAAGGCGCAGCGGTGATCTGCACGCCATCGTTGAGATTGGGCTTCCAGAACCTGGCAATCCGCAGCAGTTCGTCACGGAAATCTTTCAACTCCAACTCAAGATCGCTTAAGCGTTCGAGCTCCTTTTCCTCGGCGGAGGAACGGTTGGACTTGGTACGCAAACTGGCTGTGTCGTTAGCCACCTGTTTGAGTTTCGGGTCGACGAAGTCATTCACGCAGGTATACAGCGTCTGGTCCGTCAAACGGTGATAGTAAACCCAGAGTGTGTAAGAACTTGATGAGGTTGAGAGAGGCCAGTAGATGGGGGCATAGCGGCGGCTTTTTGAATACACACCCAAGTGATCGGCAAAAAATCCTGATGGTTTACGGATATAGTCCTGTAGAGAGCGTGCTCCGACGATACTGGATACCTTGGCTTCAACGCTCTCGTATTGTTCCCCGAATATCAGCTCAAACAATGATCTACTTCGGCTCACAATGTTCCATGCATTGGCAGGGTCATCGACCAAAATCCCATTCCATGAAACCTGAACAGGGTATTTACTATCCGGAATACTCGCCTCCTCTATTGCTCCTTCCTTCGGCAGAGTGTTGGCATCCGGTCTGGCACGGAGCCATTCCTCGCTGACGACGCAACCCGACTGAGCTGGAAGACCGTCAGGACCAACCAACATCCCAGGAGGGCAAACTGGCAAGGGATCAAAGGGGGCGGGCAACTTCGGGGCAATAGACGGATCAATGGCGATACGAACATCCCAACGCCCGAATATAACACCAACAACATACATCATAAGCCCGACGGCTTTTGCCTCGGGTGTTTCAGAAATGAGCTCAATATTCAGTTCCTGATCATCTTCATTCGATTCGTCATGAGAATCTTCGGATTCATCGTCTTCCGAACGTCCTCGGATTGAAACCGCTTCACGGATATCTCGTTCCAGTTCCACAAGTTGGGGCGAAGTGAGGCCGAAAGCCTCTGCAATTTCATCTTCCAACTCCCTGCCAAAAAGCGTGTACAGATCCCAAGATGTTTCCCCACCCTCTTCCGAGAGAATCCAGGCCGGAAGTAAAAACTCCTGATACGGCTCATAGCGCTGAGCTAAGGCACGGCGTTTGTTCACTTCATCATCAACAAACTCTTTGATCCTCGCCAACGTTTCTTGGGAAAATTCGCACGCGGGCAGCCCCTGGACCATGCTGGCCTGGAATTTAGGCCACGCAAACTTTTCCCCACTAAACCTCGCAACCGCGCTTCCCACGTTGGAGGCACAGATACCTAGAACAGCATATTCTTCACCTTGTTTCGGAAATATCTGTGCCCTGCCTGCCGTGGGCATGACACCCGATGGAACCAAGTAAGGAACCAGTCGTGTCGAGCGAAGCATGTAGGTGAAACCAGGTTTGAAATACTCTTGTTCGCTTCTAAGAGCGGACCGAGGTTTACCAGCATCATTAGTAAAATTTCTCAACTCGTACCCGTTAAACAGCCACTTCGCAACCAAAGTAATAGGCGAATACCAAGGAGACGCAGTTTCGGTCTTCGAAAATGGAACCCATGCTTTTTCAGAACTAAGTTCCATCAGGCATTGTTGTCTTACCGTTTGCTTGTTATCAGATGGTGATGGAGACGGTGATACAAACGTCGGTGATATTTCCCAAAGGGTTCTCAGAAACCTAAAGTCGTCCCCTGTTTGCATTCCAACGCGTACTGCTGCTTTATTTCCTTCAATACAAGGATGGGCACCGACGGTTTCAATGGTAGATTTAGAAACCCAATAGGCGTATGGGTTGCCTCTCAGGATTTCAAAGAGATTGGGGTTTATGACGAAAGCCCTGCTCGAAACATTCCCGCAAATACACTCTTCCTTAAGCTCTTGCAGGGATGCTCCTTTCTCTGTATCGATAAGCAGTCTGAAAAACAGGGATTCTTGTTCGCCACGTCGATGTTTGGTAATGACATAGATCGCCGTCTCCACCATTGCCTCAAGAACTCCATCACCCAAATCGGCCAGTAGGCGGATATGACCGTCTTTTCCGAGAATCTCGGTTCTCAGGTTATCAAATGAACCCAAGAAAAATGGGGTTCTACTTGAGATTGCTCCGACCCGTCCTTGATTCGTAGTGAGTTGCAAGGTACGTTCGATGAAATTGGCGAGAACATCCCCTTTGGACTTGAGATAACGATCATCGATATATTCTTTCGATCCGAGACTTGATGCTCCAAAAGGCGGATTCATCAGAATTGCATCGTACCGATTACGACACATATCGATGAAGGCAAATCCCCTGGCCGTGTCTTTCGCGAATAGTCTACGGCGCGTTGCGTGGCCGTTTTCCGCGACTTCCGAGTATTTTCTCAGAGCATCCAGGATTCGATCTTCTGCCTGCTCCCAGAACCGCTTGTCGGTAATCCCCGTGATATCGAACCTCAACTCCTGTTGTTTCGGTTGCAAATTCTCAAAACCTGTGAAAAGAAACTGCTGCTCGGACTTTGGGTCACTTTTCCACTGCTGCACTGCTTCTGCTACAGCAACCTTTATCTCTTCCTCGATTTTGAGTAGAGACCCGGCTTCACCCGCAAGCGACATACGTTCAAAGACCATAGTTACGAGTTGCCCCAATACTTTAGGCTGAAGTTGATCGGTAAACTCTTTCAACATGTCTGCCTCACCGGGCATAGGCTCGGCACACACAATGTTCGAACGCTGAATCTGCGGTCTGTCGAGGGCTTTAACGTTCCGTGCTTGCCAGGAGCGTTGCGCCCGCAACCAGAGCGACAGCCCGGCGATCTGTACTGCGCGAGGGTCAATATCGATACCGTGGATGTTACGCTCTATAATCAAGCGCGGCATATCTCGCAGAAAGGCATCCTTGTCACTGTAGGTTTCATGGAGCGACTCAAGTCCCTCGGTCCGGACAAAAACATCCGTACCTCGCTGCGCTTCGATCTCCCAGGCTTCCTCATAGATACGCTCAAAAAGATCGAAGGCATAAAGCCCGAAGTGCATGGATCCGCATGCAGGATCGAGCATCTTGATATCGCGAGGGTCTTTGAGCATACGATGTGGTATATAAACGGAACGGTTGAGCAGCTCTTCCTGAGACAGATTTTCACCGGTGTCATCCTGTTCCGGAACCGCCTCGCCTTCCGCCAGAAAAATTTCGTTGGGTCGGCGCACCAGGTAACGGCATGAATTCTTGAGCGAGCTTTCACCCTTGGACATCTCGTACCAGATGCGGCCGAGGGTGTTGTCGGTGAGAAATTCGACGACATAGCGGGGCGTGAAAAACTGATTCCGGACTGCCATCTCCCTTGAGTTCCTGGGAGACCTTGAAGCTTTGCGCATAGCATCGCGTTCAGGCTTCTGATTGAAATACTGGTAGATCCAGCCAATGGTCTCGTCTTCGGCCCAGAGTGGCTCTATATCCGGGTGGTTGATCTCCTGCAGCACATTAAGCAGTGCCGCCTCTCGAGGGAACAGGCGTCCTTGGGGGCTGAAGCGATCAAAAAGAACCGGCAGATCGACGGCAAACTCGTCAAAAACACTGAAGATAAACTGACGGTAACAGGCTCCGGTTTCTCCCAGTGCGGTACCTACCAAGCGCTGATAGAGCTGGAAGCCTTTCGACTGGTACCCCTTGGCGATGGACTCGATCAGCAGCCCCCTCGCCTCGGTCATTCGCAGGGCGCAGAGACGATTGAGGATGGTGAAGGCCTGTTCCCGGACGATGCGGTCGAGAACATCCTGGCGCGCCTTTTTTGCTTTGGCGGGCGTAGCGGTATCGGCGGAAGCGAGGTAATGCTCCATGGTGTTGCGGAGCAGACGGGCCGTCTCGCGACGTGCATCGTCCAGATGTTCAAGTAGGGCTAGGTCGGTCACGTCACCGTTATTGGGGTCGAGGCCGTAGTCGTTCTGCAGTTGACGTGTGAACTCCCCCGCAAGCAGCGAGCGGGTATCACTGACGAAACGGGCAAGCCGGTTTCGGGTTGTTTGATCGAAGGCCATGGCCGCTTAACTCCCAATCTTTATGGTGACTTCGATATCGCTGTAGACGGCCAGTTCGGCTTTGAGGGCCTGAAGAGAACGGATCAGCTCTTCCAGATCGCCGGCGCTGCTAATGGTCGCAGGAATAATCACACTGCGGGAGAGCTTGGTTTGCCCGTCCTTCTTGGCCTCTTTGCGTTCTTCTTCAATCCGGGATATCTGCCGTTCGCGGGCGGTTTTGAGAATTCCGTCGCGAATAGCGGCAATCTGTGTTTGAACATCGAATGACTGGTTGAGCAGCTTTTTAATCCCGGCAAGGTCCTCAGTACTTTCAACGGTGATGCCCTCAATTTGATTAAGCACCTGCGACTGTTCATCGTGGCTCAATTCCAACCACTGAGGCAGACGCTGAAGCTCATCCGCCTTTTCTTTGATTGCGGTTCTCTGGTTCTTTGTCATTTCAATGGCGGCATCCCGGGTACAGGATTTAATCGAGGTGAGGGTGGTGCTTAAGTCCGCAAGGTGAGTGTAAAAGTCGTTTCGTGCAAAGCGCTCTCCCACCTTCTTCAGCTCGTCGTCCAAATCCTCGCGAAGCTTCCCGGGAATTCCCGTTTCGGGCAGAGTTCCAATGTCTCGGCGATGCTGTTGAAGATCACGCACGGTTTGCTCCAGGCCGTTTTTTAGCGCCCGGTCGACCTCGCCAGCCCACTTCATCCCTTCATAGAGAGACGATTCTTCACCGCCCAAGCGTTGGGGTGCATCGGATGCGTCCGTCAACAGCACATCGGCCAGTTCCCGATTAAGAGAGCGGATCACATCGCCGCCCACCAGACCCAGGGCATCCAATTTTTCCGCCAATGGCCCGAACTGATGCTGAACCATTGGGAACTGCTTCGTTGCGGTCTTGCTGATTTCGTCCTCCAAGGGGATAACAGTGTCGCCAACTAGATCGGTTAAACGAGTGGCGGCGCGGACCAGGACTTCGTTTGATGGTCGTCCGTCGCGTAGAGATACGCCAACGACCTTAAAGGAATTGTTGGTACGGAGCGCTTCGATGGCCTGCTGCCCGTTGACCGTCACCTCCCCGCCGGAGACCTTTAGCTTAATCTCTCCGGCAACCAGCATAGCGGCGACAAGGTAGCGCAAGGTATCCTGCGACCACCCGAATGGGGCACCCGAAAAGTACTCCAGCATCCGCTTTCCTTCGACCGTGCCCAAACGGTCAATGTAATCGCGTATGCTGACCACCGCCTTGTGGTCGGTTTGGATATGCGGCGTTCCTCCGGAAATCCGAACAAGTCCCAAGGGATCATGCGTTGAAGTGACGGCCTTGAGGTTTCCAAGCCGAAGAAAATTTTCAGCCAACGCCGTCTCGGCCCGGACAGGGGCTTCGCTATATCGGTCGAACACCTGTTCGGCGACATCGCCTAAATGCTGTTTTGTGGCGTTGAGCACATCAGGATCAAGACTATCGACCGCAGTTGTTTGACCGCGAAAAATAAAGGAACCCTGCGACAAGCAGCGTTTCAGCAGATGCTCAAGCTCGTCGGCCAACTTGGTGGCACGGTTGATCTGGGCCGCGCAGTACTCTTTGACTTCGGCGTCCGGGTCGTTGCGGTAGTGCTGATGGATTTCTCGGCAACGGTAAATTTCAGCGGCCTTTTCATCGATATCCGATGAAGTTCTACCGAGCAGGTAGACTGTGTTCTGGGAACTGCGCTGTCGGGATTCTTCAATAAGCCGGGTTCGGGCCGTGCCATAGTTCTTTGGATCGACGAACTCCACAATCGTCTGAATGGTTTCCCGATCGCCCGCAAGAGGCGACACCATGGAACCCACCATGGCTTTGAGCCCTGTTGTAACAGCCAGTGAACCGTGCAGCCGTGTCGAAGGCAGAGGGTTGAACGCCTCACGGAGAGCTTCGTTTTGAATGCGCCGGGTCTCGATAGACCTCAAAGGAATCTGGGCTCTCTTCTGGTCGATTTCGTTCAACTTCTCACTGAAGAAGCAGAGGTTCCCATCCTTTTCTCCGAACGGGACGATGGCATCGTTGATGAGTTCGGCAATGGCGGCATCCACTTTGTCCCGTTGCGAGGGTGCATCGATATTCGAATGCATGAGGCCGGAGACATTTTGGGCCGTGACCGGCATGTTGCCGAGCACCTGCAGTACGGCGACTGTCTTCGCCACCTCCAGATGGAGTTGGGAATCTGCGAAACGGATTTTAACCTTCCCGACCGCCTTATGGATGGATGGAAAAGCTCGGCGAATGTCTTTTTCGAGGGCATCATAAAGCGTGACCGTTGTGGCCAGCCAACCAACGGGCCGATTGGCAACCGGTTCCTGATCGTCCGGCCCTTCAACCAGAATATCCTGAATGACCTTGATGGCTGAGCGCAGGCCGATACCGCCGGTGGACTTGGCCAGCGCCCCCAGGAGATGGAGCAGAATGTCAAAATGGGCAGGCAAGAATGGATACAGGTTGACAAAAGTGGTTTTATCGAAATCTGAATCGTAATAGCGGGCGTCCTGCAGTTTGGTATTATGGCGCAAAATCGGGCCAAACCTTTCAAACAACTTTTCCAGTTCCTGCTGGCCGGTTGGGGATTTGCCGAGAAGGCGGCGATAACAAATTTCCTTGATATCACTGGATTCGAGGTCGATTTGAATGGGGAAACGGTCTTTGAGTTTATACAGCTCGGGGGAGTTGAGGGCTGTACGCGGATCATCCTCTGTCAAGGTTTGTTGAGCCGTACCGATTATCCACACATTTCCTTCGCCAATGGATTTCAGATTTTTGGCCAAGCCATCAAGGTTGAGTATGAGATTTTGACGCGAACCGACGTACTGGCCAACCTCGTCGATGATGAACACGATAAATTTTTTGCCCGTTGTCTCGCGAACAATATCGAGCATTTCCTTGACGCGCTCGTTTTCAAATCTTACGAAATCGGTCGTTTCCGTGCTGAAAGCTGACGGTGATTTGAAAAGCAGCGGGTACATCTCATGGGCAATTTCAGGAATCAGGCTGTCGATCACCAATGGATCGTTTTGCACATCTCTCCACGGCACACCCGATTCATTCTGAATACGGCTCGAAAACTCCTCATAACGACTGTCCTTCTGAAGTCGCCGCTCAAATGCCGCAACCTTGAGATTTCGGGAATAACCGGCCCACTGCAGCACCTTGTAATAAAGAACGGTTGATACGTCCTCCATGGTTGCTCCGGTCAGCATGTCGCTGGCAAGATCAAGAAGAACCACGGCTGCGGAATGCCTGCCTGCCAGCGCCGCCAATTGCGCCCTTGTCTGAGACTTATTGAGCCTGTCCTGCAGATACTTGAGAAACGGTGTGCCCTCAATCACTACGCTTTCATCAAGGGCAAGCCCAAGATATTTCGTGAATGAACTTTTTCCCGAACCATAGAACCCCGAGACCCAAACACCAATCTCATTCTCGCCACCCATCTCCATTGCCGTCTGCATGCACGTCAGCAACCGTTCAAACTGCTGTTCTATGCTGTCGGTAACGATGTATTCGGTGATTTCAGCCTTAAGCCGCGCCTCTTGAGACGCGCTATAAGTGATGACTTTTTCGATTGTCCGGTAGATATCCTTTGCTGGATCAAACAGCTCTTTAATCTGAATTGGCATGGATTAATCCCTCCGTTTATCCCCCAACATGCACTGAACGATAATTACCGTCTTCAGGGTAGAATCCCATGAACTTCAATCGTGTTTTCCCTGTCCGCTCCCCCGGGTAGAGAAAGACAGTTGGCGCATGGAACTTTCCGTATAGTTGGCTCTCAATCGCACCGATGAGCATGTAAGGATGCAGAGCTTCAAGGTCGGTGACGAGCAACAGAGCGTTCGGAATGTTTTGCACTTTCACAAGCTCGTCCTCAATGCGTTGCTGTAGAGCCCCTCGTGACAGAGCGTTTGTCAATGCATCATTGGTTCGTTTCCATGCCTGGGGAGCCTTTCGATCAGCCGACAGCCAGATTTTTCTTTGGGCGGCTTTCGAAAGTATCGAGATGATGTGTTCCGCAATGGAAAAGGGACGCACATCCCAGCCATTATTGCGAAGCCTTGACGTCCAGGCCGGTAATGCGCGTTTCACGTCCAGAATCTGCGATGGAGGGAAAATAAGGTAGTAAACCGGCTCAAAACTGGCGTGGCCCAGCTCCCGCCCGTGTCGTATCCGCTCTATCAGTTCGTCGAAATTATCCTTGAGATATTGCATTGGTAAGCTCCTCCGGATTTTTGCATTGCCAACCGATGCGGATGACTTCACCCGCTGTCTGCACAAGAAAAACACCCTTCAAAGATAACCGTCTCAATTCCGTGACGACATCGGATCGATCCATGCCCAAAAGCGACCAATCGGAATGAGCCACAACCGTATTATCGCCCAGACCGGAAAAATGAAGATCGTAGGCCAAAACAATGGCAACATTGGGTTCGGTTCGGTAAGGAACAATCTTCCGGTTTACTTTTTGTCCGCGTTCTAACATGCCGAAATCAGCGCATGTACCCGTAAGATAACCTGCAACATTTTTAATTGTTTTTTCTGACCATGGTGTTGTTGTCAAACCCGCTTGAACAGCTTTAGTAACAAAAATCTGCGCTTCACTGTTCGAAATGGACTCATGTCCAGACGCATAGGCGGGCCAGTAAACCTCGCGGACGAAGTCTTCCAATATTTGATTGGCACGACAGGTATAAACGAATAGCAACTGTTCCGCCTCTCGATTTGAGAGGTTTGGGCGCAAAATCTTCAGATACTCGGCCGATTTGCCATTGTTTACAAGCAACCGAGGAGCGAAGCACCCATTAATAAGATTTCGCAGCCGACGGGCTGATATGCCCGGGAAGCTACCGAGCTTCAAAGCCTCATCAAATAATCGGACTGAAGACATCCCCGGGATCCAAACATCGAGAAGAGCATTGGTCTCCTCTATCATGCCAAGGCCGGTCCCGAGTTGGGCCGTATATTTTTTTTGTTTCATGTTCTATCCGAAAAAAACGGGAATGTTTCCCGTTGATGCTCATAAGCATTTAAATAAAAGGCTGCAACATCTTTCCAAGCTGTCGTGTCTCGCAATGCCGACAGGCGACCGACCTTGACTGGCCCTTGCGATGTTTTCTTAATACCGTCCGCATAGTTCCGAAGAAATCGCATTGCGGACTCCACATCTTTCATGATATCAGCGAGGGGCGCATTGATTTCATCTTTGGCGATTGCCTGAAGAGCCTGTTCAAGATCTTCCGGCAAACGAAAAAGGTGAAACACATTGCCAACGCCGATCCTGTCGTCATGAATCAATGCCGCTGCAGAAACAACCCCTTGATATTGCGCATGGATATACGTCCGCGGGAAAACCGGTGCGAGAAACGCCTTGCCGTTATTGCTGCAAAAGGAACTTGTCCACCGCCGAGGAGTGGACTGCTCTCCGAGAAAGCCGACAGCAACGCGCAAAAGCGCGAGCTGCCTGATTTGCTGCGTATTCAGATTCATAACAATCCCACCCTCATCCGCTCCTTCTTTTTCAGAAGGGAGCGATATGATATCCAATTGCGCCTTGAATCATATTGTACGATGATCAGCGAACATTGACAAATGATAATCCGAAGGATGCTTTATGGATCATTCCAGATGCGATATCGTTCTTCGCACTGAAAAGAAGACCTTCGAGAGAATCCGCCGGGGAAAGGTTCAACCTACATTCTGCTCTCGATGACGCCTTTGCAATAGTCGAAGTACGCGGCGGCGATCTCGCGTTCGGATTCTCCCTCGATTATCTCCATCCCGCACGCAACAAGCGCCCTGTTCACATCCGAGAAGGTACGCGCCAACTTAGCCTTGAACTCCGGGGACGGCGCTTTTCGTTCGGCGAAAAGAGCGAACAGATCGTCCGCCGAATCCGCGAACGCTCTTCCAGCTTCCTGCACCCAGTTAACTTCGGATGAACAGAGATGTCGTATCTTGGTGACAATATCCATTTCTCTCCTCCTTTCGATGAAACAATAGCATTCGTACGAAAACCCCCTCTGGGTAAGGAGCTGGATTTGGGGTTGGTCCGATAGCCGCACAATGAGTTACCCGGCTCCTTCACCCATCTACTTTCTGAGGAACATAGGCGCTATATCTTGGTAAAAAAAGTCCTTCCGCTCCCTCTTCGCAAGTCCACGGACGTGACTCGCCACTCGGAGTCGATAGATTCGCGAATCGTTATGCATGAAATCGCTGTTTATTTGGGCTTCGGCTCGAAAGACTCTTTTACTCGATGATATAATATGATAAGAATTTTGTGGCAACCATTCGCAAGCCGATGAGAAAACTGATTTCTGACGAACAGAATACTTTCGCCTCGAGAAGGCGATTCACGCCTGACCGGAACGTTGCACCGGCGAAAATAGACGGAGGGAAAAACGATGAAATGTCATGTTTGCGGA
>Ga0334883_1003117_pt1 | contig 18509 bp, 14 predicted proteins | sample GraSluR1_MG_6_FD_207230 | JGI IMG/M metagenome (GOLD analysis project Ga0334883, IMG submission 207230) | Sludge microbial communities from methane-producing bioreactor in Wageningen University, Netherlands - Granular Sludge_09_05-R1 | ecosystem: Engineered > Bioreactor > Anaerobic >... | reverse complement strand
CAAGGTCAATGAATCTGGGATTCGCATAGGATGTAAGCGAGTCGGAAATTGCATATACGCGTCCATTCTTGACGGCCGGAACATCTGAGAAGGGCTTGTAAGTCTTTACGTGACTTATCGCCTCTTCCTGTCCACCCTCATAGTAGTAAGGGACAAGAATCACATCTGGTTGTGTGTTCAGGACGAATTCGGGACTAACGGGAAACCACCCGTTGTTTCCGCTATATGGGGCTCCGACATTGGCTCCACCTGCATAAGCTATTGCCTGATTGACAAAAGAACCCGTACCGCAAGTCCATATATCGCTCAAGGAACCAGCAGTCATAACAAACATGACTTTAGGTCTCTCGCTCTGCGGAACATTGTAGACATTCTTTGCAATGTCCAGGACACCGTCCCTGAAATTCGTTGCCACCTCTCTTCCCTTGGCGGGAATTCCAAAGATGTTGCCGAGTACCATTAGATTACGGTATATGTCTTCAAAGGAGTTTGGGTTGATCGTGAAGGCTTTAAGTCCTATGTTTTCAAGCTTATAGACTTCAGCTTCCTGAAATCCCCCTGATATAAGCACGAGATCGGGATCTAGGGACAGTATCTTCTCCAGATTAAGTGGAACAAGATTTCCTATCTTATCGACCGTGTTTGAAATGGCGAAAGCATCCCAATCGGTTACCCCGACAATCCTTGATGAGACACCGAGAAGTTCGAGATACTCGGTTATTGCTGGAGACGCCACGACAACTCTTTCAGGGATTCCCCCGATCGATACCAGTCTGCCGAGGTCATCAACCATTTCGATCGAAAGGCAGATCGAAAATAAGAGAATCACTAACAGTGTCAGTAAGTACTTCTTCACTATAATCGCCCCTTTTGCAAGGAATTTCACCATCCCTTTGCCTCGAAAGGATGGTGATATCTTAACTCTGCACAGGTCTCCTGACTCGCGGGTTTACCTACTTCTCCACGCCTTCCCGGTCTCCCAGTGGCAAATGTGGATTTCGTAACCGCTTACAGTGGCGGGACCGTACCGGATTCAAACCGGTTTCCCTTGATGCAGAGTTCTAGTCTCTTCGGGGTCTATCTGGAAAAGTACCTGTCCAGATCCTCCCGTCTTATTACCATAGAGATGGGTCTTCCGTGTGGACAGACCAGCAGTTCTCTCTCTTTAAGCTCGCCAAACAATTCTCGCGCCTGCTCTATATCGAGTTTATCTCCAGTTCTGACGGCTGCTTTGCACGCGATCATCGCAAGGAGATTGTCAAAAACCTTCTCAGGCTCTTCTAACCCCTCAAGCCGCATTTCGTCCAGAATCTCTTCAAGCGTTTCCACCGCATTTCCGGAAGAAAGGGTCTGTGGAATTGCCGTCAAAAAGATTCTATCACTCTCTATCGACAAATTGAACCCCAGTTGCTCAAGCTGTTTCTCTTTTAATAGAAGGAGCTCCGTCTTTGTGCTCTCGAATTTCAGTTCGATAGCCATAAGTAGCTTTTGAGAAGCTTGAGCCGGCCTTTCTCTAAGTCTTTCGAAGAGTATTCTTTCATGCGCTGCGTGCTGATCAATTATCAAGAGCCCGTTCTGAGACTCCGCTATCAAATACCGCTCTCCAAATACCCCGACAAAGGCCGCTTCAAAGGCTTCGATAGCTTCGCGCCTGCTTTCTGCGGAATTCTCAAAGGCTCTAAAAAACCTTCTCTCAATACTTACCGGCATGGCCTCATTCTCGACCGAAAAGCCTTGACGTTTAGGGTAATCCATCTGTCTTATCTTAGAAGCTCCCGAGAAATCTTCTCTGACGCTTTTGTTTCTCTCTGGACGTTCATTAACTCTCTCAGCAATCTTTTCATCGAGACCAGAGGGATCTCTATCCGGTCTATCCAGGATATCTATTGTGAAACTGCCAGCACCGTGTATGGCCGAACGCACAGCCCTCTTCAGATTATCGAGAACGACTGTGTTTGAGGCGAATTTCACTTCAAGTTTCTGGGGATGAATGTTAACGTCTATATCTGAAGGATCTAACTCAATGAAGACTACCGCAAAGGGGAAATTGCCTTTCTCCAGTGATTCTCCATAGCCTCTCTCTAGTGCATAGTTCAGTTCAAATTGTCTTATGTATCTGCCGTTGACGAATATGTTTTCTCCCATTCTGTTGCGTCTAGTCCTTGAAGGAAGAGTTACCAGACCCCTTATCGAAATCCCGTTATGAGATTCACTGAATGATAGCAACTCTCTTTTAGATAGCTCCGGATAAATCATGACAGCTCTTTCTTCAAGTCCTGAAGATCCCCTGGTGTCGTATATTAACTGGGAGTCCCTTTTATAGACGAAGTCAACTTCGACAAAGGAGAGAATGAATCTCTGAACCATTTCGGTAACCATTCTGCCTTCAATAGCGGCCGATTTCATGAACTTTCTGCGCGCGGGCGTGTTGAAGAGTAGATCGAATACTTCTATGCTAGTTCCATTTGAGCCCGTAAAGAATTTCTCGTCTGTAACTTCTCCGGCAACAACCTCCAAAGTAGATCCCAAATCGGAACCTGAGGTTCTGGAAGAAAGCTGTAATCTCGATACGGAAGCGATTGTGGAGAGAGCCTCACCACGGAAGCCAAATGTTGACAGAGACTCAAGATCGTCAATAGCCAGAATCTTACTAGTTGTGTGTGGTCTGAGAGCGATCCGGGCTTCGGCTCCTGTCATGCCAAAACCGTTGTCCTTAATCTTCATGTACTCCTTACCGCCGGACTTGATCTCTATCTCAATAAGAGAGGCTTTGGCGTCGATGCTGTTTTCGATTAACTCCTTTATAACCGAATAGCAACCCGTTACTACCTCACCTGCGGCGATCTTTCTGACAACATCCGACGGTAATTCGTGAATTCTCACGGTTCTCTCCCCTTTGCGATTAACTGGTGCCTCCTGTTGAAAAGGATTATCGCGGCAGAAGCGGCGACATTAAGAGAGTCTACAGAAGGTTCCATTGGTATTGAAACCAGCATATCACTGCGTTCTTTGACGAGTCTCCTGACTCCCTTTCCTTCGTTACCGAAAATTATCGCGGATTTCCTGTCATAATCAGTGTCATAGTAGGGTTCTCCAGACATGTCAGCTGCGTAGATCCAGTAATCGTGTTCCTTCAGAAATCCCTGAAATTGGGCCATGTTTCCAATTCGCATGATAGGTATTCTCAACGCGAGTCCAGCTGACACTTTTATGACTGCGGGAGTGATCTCTGCCGAACTTGTTGAAGTTATGCCAATTGCATCTATACCTGCAGCCACCGAAGTGCGTATTATTGCACCCAGATTATGAGGGTCCTGAATCTGATCTAGCAGGACCAGAGTCGAGCTGTAACGAGATGAGGTCTCTTCAAAAAAGTCAGTGGGATCTTTGTAGGGAAACTCTTTGAGTTCTATCACTACTCCCTGGTGCTTTTTCTCTCTGGAAAGATTGGCTAGTTTCTCCGGTGGTGCTATCTCCGTCCTGTAACCTGCTTTTTTTGCTTCGTCAATCAGAGTTTTCAACTGCCCGTCAACGTTACTCTGATCTGTGAAGAGTATGTTCTTGACTTTTACTCCAGAGACCTTTAGATTCAGTAGTTCTCTAAGCACATTTCTACCGTGCAGATACATTAATCAAATCACCCTCTCCAGCAACTCTTTCAGATGGTTATGGTCACCTTTGAGATAAATGTAACCAACCAGAGCCTCCAGGGCGGTTGCCCTTCTGTAGTCCTCGTCGTCCCCATGTTTCTTTGCTCCTCTGGAATTATAGCCCCGTCTCACAATACTCAATTCTTCACTGTTCAGAAAGGGAGTCAGAATCTCCAGAGCCTTTCGCTGACCACTTGCGCTGACATATTCGGTCACGATATCGTGCTGAAAACCTGCTCTTCTGCGTGCCGTTGAGAGCGTTACCAGTCTGAAGAAGAGAGTGTAAACAGCATCGCCCACAAACGATAGACTGTCAAGCGAGAGGCTTTCCGGATTGGTAGCGTTCGGGAAGAGAGCTCCACGTTTTTCGTTATCTGCCTCTTTATCGAAGATATTCATCAATATTCTGAATGACCCCGCGGAGTTTGTCGATCTCCTTTCCGCCTGCCTGAGCAAAATCGGGACGACCTCCTCCTCCTCCTCCGATTTCCTTTGCTATCTTTCTCGCAATTTCGCCTGCATTGAACCTTTTGGTAAGGTCCTTCTGGACTTTAACAACAAATGAGATCGAATCCTCCATCTCATTGAAAATTATTACGATTCCTCCTCCTTCTTTTCCGAGAAGTACATCCGAGGCGTTCCTCAAGGCGTTTGAAGGAGCTCCTTCTACTTTTCTCACCAGGACATTGGTTCCGTCTATCTGGATTCTTCTGTCATCGGAGATAGAGTCGCCGGAGAGTAAGCGTTCCTTGAGCTGCATTATGAATCTCTCTCTGTCCTTGAGTTCTCTCAAGAGTCCATCCAGTCTCTCTATCATCTTGTCTTCGGGAACTTCCAGCAGTTCTCGCAGGAATCTCTCTCTTTCCGATAATCTCTGCAACACTTCAAGAGAAGCCATTCCGGTGATAGCTTCAACTCTTCTGGTTCCAGCCGCTACCGATGTTTCAGACAGGATTTTGAAAAGACCGATCTCTCCTGTATTTCTAACGTGAGTTCCTCCGCACAGCTCTTTGCTGAAGTCTTCTATTGAGATCACTCTTACCTTGTCTCCATACTTTTCTTCGAAGAGAGCCGTGACATCACTCCCTTTGATTTCACTGAAATCGACTTCTTCGACTTCCACCGGCACAGCCTTCATAATTTCGAAGTTTACAAGGTTCTCTATTTCCTTAAGCTGCTCGGAAGTCAGTGACTGGAAGTGAGAGAAATCAAATCTCAGTCTGTCTGGTAGAACCAGCGAACCAGACTGATGCACATGGTCGCCAAGGATCTTTCTCAATGCCGAATGCAGTAGATGAGTTGCAGTATGATTTCGCATGGTCGAAAGCCTTCTGTCTCTGTCTACTGCGAGCTCTACTTCGCTTCCTATAACTATGACTCCCTTAACGACAGTGACTCTGTGGACTATCATCTCCTGATATGGCGAAAAGACATATTCGACTCTGGCAGATCCGTCTTTGGTCTCAACATATCCTGTATCCGTTATTTGGCCACCCTTTTGAGCATAGAATGGAGTATTAGCCACGACTATCTCACCGGTTTCTCCCTCCTTAAGAGAAGGAACCTCCAGTCCGTTAATCAGAATGGCCTGTATGGTCGAATTGTCGATCATCTTCGAGTAACCTGTGAACTTGCTGTTTCCGGTGCTGGCAAAGAGTCTGGAGTAAGCATCTATGTTTTCCAGATACTCCCTTTCGCCAAGGGCTTCCCTTGCTCTTTCACGCTGCTTGTTCATGGCCTCTTTGAACCCTTCTCTGTCGAGCTTGATATCGCTTTCGCCAACTATCTCTTCTACCAGTTCTAGAGGAAAGCCGTAGGTATCGTGTAAAGAGAAGAGCTCATCTCCGGTAAGTTCCTTCTTGTTCAGTAACATTGTTCTAAGGCGTCTCTCACCGTTTTCCAGAGTGGAGAGGAATCTCTCTTCCTCTTTAAGGGTCATCTCCTGTGTAAATGAAAGGCGTTCAACCAGCTCAGGATAGATTTTTCCCATGTTTACAGTAACCGTTTCGATGATTCTGTAAAGAAATGGCCTGGTATAGCCAAGAAGGGAGCCGTGTCGAATAGCCCTGCGAAGCACTCTTCTCAGAACATACCCTCGACCTTCGTTTGAGGGAAGAATTCCATCGGAAATCATGAAGGCGATAGACCTGGCATGGTCTGCTATTACTCGTATCGAAACATCGGATGTCTTCTTCTCACCGTACTTCACACTCGTGATTTCCTGGATTCTGTCGATTATGGGTCTGAACATATCTGTATCGAAATTGGAATCGACATTTTGAAGAATAGATGCCGCCCTGTCAAGACCGAAGCCGGTATCGATGTTCTTTCTGTCGAGAAAAACAAGTCTGCCTTCTTCGTCCTGATTGTACTCGGTGAAGACGAGGTTCCAGAACTCCAGGAACCTTCCACAGCTACATGCCGGACTACAGTTATCGGGATCCGGACAGTTTTCCCCGGTCCCTCTATCTATGAATATTTCTGAATCGGGTCCGCAAGGTCCTGTTGGTCCTGCGGGTCCCCACCAGTTATCTTCTTTTCCAAGACGTACGATCTTCTTATCGGGAACTCCGACTTCTGTGTGCCATATATCGAAAGCCTCATCGTCATCTAGATATATAGAAACCCATAGTCTGTTCTCAGGCAACTTCAGATACTCAGTGACGAATTCCCATGCCCATTTTATAGCTTCTCTTTTGAAATAATCTCCGAAGGAAAAGTTGCCAAGCATTTCGAAGAAAGTCTGGTGTCTGGGAGTTCGCCCAACATTATCGATATCGTTTGTCCTTACACACTTTTGACAGGTCGTCACTCTAGTGTGAGTCGGTTCGACTTTGCCCCAGAAGATTGGCTTGAAAGGAACCATTCCGGCAACTGTAAACATTAACTGCGGATCGTTCGGGATCAACGATGCACTCGGTAATCTTATATGGTCTTTAGATTCGAAAAATCTGAGATAGCTCTCTCTTATCTCCGCTCCAGTCATGTAACTCACGATGGACCTCCTCAGGTCAACAAAGTCAAAAATATATAGAACATTGGTGTGACAAAAAGCACACCGTCCACTCGGTCTAGCATACCACCATGACCGGGAAGTATATTTCCAGAATCCTTGACTCCGTGATATCTCTTGAATGAAGACTCTGCAATGTCCCCGATGGTACCAAATACGGAAACAACCATAGAAAGAATCATGATTTGAACTATACCGAGTTCCGGTCCATTATAGAGGTTAATCATACTGCTTATATGAATGAACAGAATCATAAACAAAACCGTTGTGAAGTAACCCCCAATAACCCCTTCAAGGCTCTTTTTTGGACTGTAGCTTGGAGAGATCCTTATTCTGCCGAATCGTATCCCCGAAAAATAAGCACCCGTGTCAAAGAGCCATACGGAAGTCAGGCAAAGCAGAGCCAAAGATGAACCGTATCTAAGATATATGTGATAAAAAAAGCTGAGGTCAAAGCCGACATAAATAAGTGCGAAAACAGAATTCGTGATTATCAATTTGGCACTTTTAACATCGGAAACGGTCACTATAACCAGTGACGCTAGAGCAATCACTCCCACGGCAAATATCAACTCGGGTTCTCTAGCTTCCATAAACTCAACTTTGTACAGCATGATTCCGTAGATGACAACTATCGAGGGAATAATACCTGATATTACAACTCTCACGGCGTCATGTCCGGAACCTTTAAGACTGAATTTCAGGTATTCGTAGCTCGCGAAAAGGGCGACTATCGCTACCAACCCGATAAAAGAGAGATAGTTCATGAAGCTCAGCACCGCAAAGGGAGCAACTACAGCCGCAGTTACGATCCTGATAGTTGTTTCAGATGCCTTCATCATATATCTACCGCCCCGAATCTTCTCTTTCTCTTCGAGTAATCTTCCAAAATGCTTAGAAACTCTTTCTTGCTGAAGTCCGGCCACAGCGTGTCGGTGAAGAAGAACTCACTATAGCTGCATTGCCAAAGTAGAAAGTTGCTCAGTCTTCGCTCGCCAGAAGTCCTGATTATGAGATCGGGTTCTGGAAGATCTGGAATGTATAGACAGGAAGATATATCCGACTCCGTAATTTCGCTTCTGCCTTTTCTAATAAGAGAGGTAACGGCATCTAATAACTCCGCTCTACCACCGTAATTTAGAGCGACTATAACATTCAGTTTGCTACAATTTCTGGTCTTCTCTTCAATGTATCGGGTGAAATCGAGCAGCTTTTCTGGCAACTCGTTCAGTCTTCCCATAAACCTCATTCTTACCTCTTCCTTCAGCATCCTCTCGAGTTGACTTGTTATATACATGAGCATCAGCTCGAAGAGATAGTTGACCTCATGCCTGGGTCTCTTCCAGTTCTCTGTGGAAAAGGCATACAGCGTTACGTACTTTATTCCTGAATCGGCACACCACTGAGATACGGCGTCTGCGACCTCGGCTCCAATTCTATGCCCTTCAATCCTTTCCAGTCCTCTCTTTTCCGCCCAGCGACCATTGCCGTCCATTATGATGGCTATATGAGAGGGAATACTCATCAGAAGTCCATAATCTCCTTACTCTTTCTCTCAAAGGCCTTATCCATTTCCTGAACATATTCGTTAGTGAGGTTCTGAATATCCTCTTCGAATTTCTTCAGGTCATCTTCCGTCATGTCCGACGCCTTCTCAAGGTCCCTTGCCTCTTTTATTACATCTCTTCTGATATTCCTTACAGCGACTTTGCCCTTCTCGGAAGTATCTCTGGCTATTTTCACCCATTTGTCCCTTTGTTCTGTTGTCGGAGTTGGAAAGTTGAGTTTGATATTGATTCCATCACTCATGGGAGTTAGGTCCAGTTTTGAAGCGAATATTGCCTTTTCGATTTGGTTGAGAACAGACCTGTCCCACGGTTTGATTATCAGAGTTCTCTCTTCGGTAGTACTTATCGTTGCGAGCTGGTTTATCGGAGTGGGAACACCGTAATAATCGACCTTCACAGATTCTAGAAGGGCGGGAGAAGGTCTCCCAGTCCTCATCTGACCGTACTCCTCGACAATCTTCTCAACGCTCTTTTTCATCCTGTTTTCGGCATCTTTCAGAAGACTATTCATGATATTCCTCCCTTTCTTCTGTTAATCATCGGAATTATATCACGGTAATCATCCATGATCGAGAGGCGTAAGATTCAAAAAAAGCTCTCTCGGTTGAATTGCATACTCTATTCTGGTAAAATCTTACAGATGCTCTAACCATGACAGGAGGTATGTAAATGTTTCCAATTCTAAGTTTCATCGCATACGCCCCCGCAGGTGAATCGGCCGCTCCAGCCGCCGATGCAGGAACAGCAGTCGGAGGCGGATTTAGCGGGATAATCATCTGGCTTGTCCTTATGGTAGCCTTTTTCTACTTTCTCATTATTATGCCGCAGAGAAAGAGAGATAGGCAGTTCAAGCAGATGATGGAAAAGCTCAAGGTAGGCGACAAGATCGTTACTGCTGGAGGAATAATCGGGAAGATAACCATGATAAAGCCTGATAGCCTCAGGATAAGGACGGCCACCGGGACGGAGTTAGATGTAACTAGAAAAGCTATAGCTGTAGTTGTCAACAGGGGCGAGAACGAAAAAGAAGAAATCGAGCCCGACGTAACCGTTAAGCAGTAAGAATGTAGATATATCCGTAGAAGGTGGAAGGGGGTGTCTGTCCGAGTTGATCGGGCAAAATCCGTATGAGAGCAAATCAAAAGCGATTGATTGTAACTGTAGTGGTTCTTATAGCCGCTTTGTTGCCTTTATTGATACCGCATGGTAGTGCGCCATCTGAGAGCAGTTTCTTTGATAAGATTGCTGCCAATATTAAGCTGGGTCTTGATATAAAGGGTGGAGCTCTTCTTGAGTATCAGATGGTAACAGATGTTTCCAGAGATGAGATGAATGCGCTTGCCGACAGGGTAATAGAGGTCCTGAGAACCAGACTTGATGCGGCAGGTTTTACAGAAGCCACAGTTGAGAAGATCACAGCCGGTATCTCTTTTGGTGAAGACATTCCGCCGGTAAGGGTGAGAGTTCAGATACCTGGAATCACTGATGTTTCGAGAGCCGAGAGTCTTGTTGGAAAGACAGGAAAGCTGTATTTTGCTGATGTTCTTGCAATTGAGACATCGAGTTCCATGCCTCCAATTCCTGCCGGAATGTCGCTTGAGATAAGTAGACGAAAGCTTCAGGGTGCTGAACCTTTCTGGCTGAAAGACCTCCATTTTGGAGAGTTTTCCGGAGGAGTTCAAAACAACACCTGGTACTTTGTGAGTCCCAAAATAAGTGTCGGCGCAAGCTATGCCGAGCTTGATGGCAGTGTGGTGACCGAAGCGAAGTCTCTTGTAAACAGTCAGCCTCGACCCGGTCAGGGTAGGTTCATGGTTTCTCTGAGGTTCAGCTCGGAAGGGGCGCGAATTTTCAGAGAGGTAACTGCGATCAAGGCAACTTATGCCGATTCAGACATGAAAAAGAGATTGGCTATAATCCTCGATGATAGAGTAATCATCGCTCCTCTAGTTCAAACTCAGATAGGTGATGGGAACGCTGTTATTGAAGGTCTGAATACTATAGACGAGGCAAGAGAAGTAGCAATTCTTGTAGGCAGTGGGAACCTCCCTGTCGAGCTTTCTTCATTCAACAAGCGCGTTCTTTCCCCAACTCTTGGGCGAGACATAATTAATGCCAGTCTCTGGGCGGGACTTGCGGGACTTGCCCTGATAATGATATACATGGTGGTTATATATAAGAACATGGGCCTGGTTGCAGATCTGGCACTTCTTTACAATGCTATCCTCCTTCTTGGAATGGTATCTCTGACAGGTTCGATTCTTACGCTTCCGGGTATTGCGGGTATTGTCCTCACCATAGGAATGACCGTTGACGGAAACGTCCTGATTTTTGAAAGAATTAAAGAGGAACTCAGGATCGGTAAGACTCCAGAAAATGCCATCGATTCAGCCTTTTCGAAGGTTGTGTGGACGATTTTCGACGCCAACCTGACTACTATCCTTGCCGGTCTGGTCCTCTTCTATTTCGGGACGGGAACGGTAAAGGGTTTTGCAGTGACTCTCGTTATCGGTGTTCTGGGAGCTATGTTTACCAACATAATAGTCTCCAGGACTGTCCTTACCGGTATGGCTGGCAGTCTGAAACCCGAAAGATTCGTTAAAGTTGGACAGACGAGCGAAGGGAGAGATGTGAAATGACTTTCAATGCAGATTTTGTTGGAAAAAGAAAGTACTTCATAGCACTTTCTCTTGTTTTGATAGCCGTCTCTCTGGTGTTTTTCTTCACCAAAGGCTTCAACTTCGGAGTCGATTTCACAGGTGGTATGGAAGTCAGTTTCTCTGTGAAGAATGTCGATATAACTGTCGCTGAAGTCAGAGGACTCCTGACTTCGGAAGATCCGTCTCTTGCTTCTGCAAGGATTGTAAAACAGAGGCCTCTAATTGAAGAAGGAAGCGAATTACAGAGAAGCCGCTTTTCAATCATAATAAACACTAGCGAAAGCGAAGAGACAGTAACGGGTAAGATTCTGAGTGCTCTCAAAGGAGAAGGCGTAACGGAAAGTAACATTCTCTCGGTGAGCACAATCTCAGGCTACGCCGCTCAAGAAATTCGTGGTTATGCCTGGATAGCTGTCTTAGTATCATTGGCTCTTCTGTTGCTTTATATAACTATCAGGTTTAAGTTCTCTTTTGGTGTCGGTGCGATATTAACGCTTGCTCACGATGTGATAATCGTGCTCGGTTTCTACAGCATATTCGGTATCGAGTTCAATGCGCCGGTTATTGCGTCAATACTCACTCTAGTCGGATATTCGCTGAATGATACGATAGTCGTCTACGATCGTATCAGGGAGAACAGAAAGAAGATGAGAGCAGATATCGAGAAAGTCGTGAATAAAAGCATAAACGATGTTATCGTAAGATCTTTCAATACCTCTTTCACAACGTTTGTTGCTGTACTCACGCTCTATATTTTCTCTGGTGAGGTATTAAGACCATTTGCCTTTGGAATGCTTGTTGGAGTAATAGTTGGAACTTACTCCTCTCTATATATTTCGAGCCCGGTCGTTATAACCTGGTTGAAGAACGCTGAGAACAGAAGGCATGCCTGATCTGGTGACTGGTAGCATCTTGAAAAGTCAAAAGCGGTAGTGTATAATCTTTTCTGAAGTGGGGACGTAGCGCAGTTGGGAGCGCGATACAATGGCATTGTATAGGCCGAGGGTTCGAATCCCTTCGTCTCCACCAGGCGGGGAGCTAAGGCTCCCCGTTTTTGATTTTCTGGAGGATACATGAGAAGATTTATAATCGCTCTTCTACTTATGGTAACTACGCTTGTCTTTTCAAGCGTCTTCTTCACAGACGATGGTCTGGCTATCGAAAGAATAATCACATTGCTTATCGGCGCCGAAAGAGAGGTAGTACTTGTGTCATACTCTCTTGATGAGCCATCGGTGATCTCCACGTTAAACAGACTTCATGACAGAGGGATAGATTTGCAGGTGATCATAGACGATTCGACGGTTGCCAGAAGTATGGGGGCACACCCATCGTTTGAAATCCTTACAGATAGTTCGGCCGCGCTTATACATTCGAAATTCATAGTGATCGATCGAAAGACAGTCGTCTTTGGTACGGGGAATTTCACATGCGGAAGTCTGGGAGAGGATTCAAATAGTTTTCTCGTTTTTGAATCAGAGGAAATAGCCGATATTTTTCTGGACTTTTATAGAGCTATTAAGGCTGGCGAGGCCCGACCTCCCGTTAAATACAGTAATATGGAGTTCTTTCTCTGTCCATCAGAAGAGGCCAGAGAGAGAGTAATACGTGAACTGCTCGGGGGCAGAAAAGAGATAAAGGTCGCAATGTTTGCCTTTACAGATTCAAAGATACTGGCCGCTCTGAAATTTAAGTCTGCAAATGGTGTGAAAGTGAGTGGTGTTGTAGATGCCTGGAATTCTGCATCACAGCTTGAGAGGTTTCTTGACAGCGGGCTTGAGGTTTCATGGAGTGAAAACGCCACCGTGCATGATAAGACTTTCATCATAGACGCGAAAACAGTTGTAACCGGTTCTGCGAATGCGACCTTGAGTGGTTGGGGGAAGAACAGAGAGATCATTGCTATAATCTATTCCGGGGAGCTCTCTAGAGAGTTCATACAGCACATTGAGTTTCGGAGGTCGAGAGATGATAATTAGACTGGCAATCGCTCAGATAAATACTACTGTGGGAGATTTACGTGGCAATAAGAAGAGGATTGAGGACTGTATAGATAGAGCTTCTAACAGTGAAGCCGGTATCCTGCTCTTTCCAGAACTAACCATAACGGGTTACCCTCCGGAAGATTTGCTTCTCCATACAGGCTTTCTTAATGACAATCTCAGTGTTCTACGAGAGATAACGGATTATACAAGAGGAAAGAGCACACTGACTCTTGTAGGCTTCGTTGACTTTTCAAACGAGATTTACAATGCAGCGGCGTTGATACAGAATGGCGAGATAAAGGGCATCTACAGGAAAATGAACTTACCAAACTATTCTGTCTTCGATGAAAGGCGTTACTTCACTCCAGGTTCGAAGCCCCTAATAGTTGAGAGTGGAGGTGTAAAGATTGGAGTAAACATCTGTGAAGATCTGTGGGTACCGGCCGGTCCAATTAACGAACAGACTATTGCGGGAGCTAATCTGATTCTAAATCTCTCGGCTTCGCCTTTCACTTCGACGAAAAACAACTCAAGAATGTCGCTATTGCTTACCAGAGCAATGGAATACTCTTGTGCGATCGTGTACTGTAACCTCGTTGGAGGACAGGACGAGTTGATCTTTGATGGAAGAAGTGCAGTAATAATGCCGGACGGACAGAAAATAATAGGAAAAGCTTTCAAAGAGGATTTCATGCTTTTAGATATCGATACCGCCCAATCGACTCGTTACAATCTCTTCGAAGGTAAGAGAAGAGAGTACACCAGCAAGATAGAGCTTCAAAGAGTCTTTACCAACATCGGTTTTCGAGATATCGCGGAGATAGAACCCGCTAATGAGAACCGGGATGTTGTCGAAGAGGATGAATTGATAGAAGCTATAGAGCTAGGAATAAAGGATTACATTAACAAGAACGGTTTTAAGAAAGTTGTGCTAGGACTGAGTGGCGGAATGGATTCGGCGCTGGTAGCTGCGTTGGCTGTAAGAGCCCTGGGAAAGGAAAACGTTAAGTGCGTGATGATGCCTTCAGAGATTACCTCTGCAGAATCAAAGAAAGACGCACTAGAACTTGCATCGAATCTCGGGGTGGAACTCTTTGATATTCCAATTGCACAGGCTTATGATTCAATGCAAGAGGTCATGAGTGATGTTTTCAAAGGAAGAGAGCCTGATGTGACGGAAGAGAATTTCCAGGCAAGGATAAGAGGGATGATACTCATGGGTCTTTCAAATAAGTTCGGATGGCTAGTTCTTACAACAGGCAACAAGAGCGAAATGGCAACGGGATATGCTACTTTGTATGGTGATATGGCAGGCGGATTGGCTCCGATTAAGGACCTTTATAAGACTCAGGTGTACAGAATTGCCAGAAGACTGAACGAAACTGAAGGAGACATAATACCCCTGAACATCTTTTTGAAGCCACCAACGGCAGAATTGAGAGAGGGTCAGAAAGATCAGGACTCACTGCCTCCATACGATACTCTTGATGAGATTTTGAGGCTGTACATTGAGGAGAGCTTCTCGCTGAAGGAAATAATCGGAAAGGGCTTTGAAAAGGAAACTGTGGAATACGTTCTCGGGTTGCTTCAAAGGAACGAGTATAAGAGAAAACAGGGAGCACCAGGTATAAAAGTATCAAAAAAGGCCTTCGGGAAAGATTGGAGAATGCCGTTGACCAGTCGTTACAGAAGATGATTTCTGAGCTTAGATTACTGATGATCCTTTCTCAACAATAAGGAGCAGCCGTGTTTCTCACTTTTGATCGGGTTCCACGATCATTCTTCCAATGAAGACAGTAGCGATATTTTCCTCTTCATCGTGTACAACCTTGCTGGTAAACTCAACCGAACAACAGCTACCGCTCTCATCTGGAGGTGCAATTCTGATTTTGTAATCCTCATCAACATCTACAGGAGAACTACTTGCAAGAAAATCTCCGAGCTTTCGAGAGAAGAGTTCATCGGGAAGTTTGTCTTTGACTTCTGCCAGCGAGGTCTTGAAGTATTTTTCACCAGCTTCGTTTATATAGATTACTCTTCCATTCATGTCGGTTGCAATAGCAATATCGGCCGTCCCATTTAGCAAGAGAGAATGAAGCCTGAACTTCTTCTGGAGTTCTAAACTCTCTGTCAGGTCCATTCCTATTACAAGTTCGTATATATCGTCGTCGACACGTAGAACGCTTCTCTTACACTCAAGAGTAAAAGTTGATCCGTCTCTTTTGCGGTGAGTTTGTCTGCCCTTCCATTTACCAGCGCGCATAATAGCGAATTGGCGGTCTTTTGCCTCTTCATCGTTGCGAACAAGATAGCTCTCCAGGCTGTTACCAAGCATCTCTTCTCTATCGTAACCGTGAATCTCAGCGGCAAAGCGATTCAGATATACGATCCTTCCCCTATCGTCAACCGCAATAGCGATCTCCTCAGCATTGTCGAGAAAGCGCCACTGGAAGATCAATTCTTCTCTGTCACGCTTCTGCCTGGATATGTCCATAAATGTGAACTGGACCACACGTTCGGCACCGTATAGCATCTCCGAAGTGTTGAAGATCACATATAACTTTCCTCCATTCCTTGCAAGCATAACGATTTCTCTGTCTGTATCAGCCTCTTCCCTTTCGAGCACAAGATTTAGAACAAACGGCTCATCGTATACCAGATCCTGCAACCTGATCTTTTCGATCTCTGGCTCTTCATAGCCGAGAAGTCTCTGTGCAACACTGTTAGAGAAGATGACATTTCCATCGCGTTTTCGGATTATCAACATTCCACAGCCCATGCTGTTCACAAGACCCATGTACTTTTCGCGTTCAAAATCAAGAGTCTTCTGAAGTCTGTGCTTTTCAAGCATAGAATAAACGATCTCGGGAAGATAGTGAAGATAACCGGGTCCTTTAAGAAGGTATTCACCTATCTGGAGGTTGAATTTCGAAACGGATTTCTCGCTTGCTACAAGGCAGAGAAAAGGTATTGTGCCTGCCCTGAGAGTAGAAATTATACTCTCGTTAACGTAATCGAAGATCATTGCATCGGCGAATCTGCTGAACTCGTCGGCGATCTCTTCAACGTATCTAACATCGAAGCGATCATCAAAGGCTTCTATCAGTCTTCTTGCATCTTTCTGGCTTCTACCCACCAGTATTATTCTAGGTTTTGAATAGAAATCAAACATCGGTTCACCTCTGTAAAATGGGCTAGCTAGAAGTCAACAAGGTACACTTACCAGTGAAATGCGACTGGAGAGACCCATGTATAACCTCTAGACAGCTTTCAGAACTAACAGACAATAGTCAATCAGAAAACGCCGCCTGATCGATCGGAATATGAACATCAATAGAACTCTTGTGCACTAGAGGTTACGTTTTTATTCTAACATAGATCATTACAAGATTCCAAACACGCCCTGCGAGAGAACGGTCATTCAATAACACAAAAAACTGGACCTATATAGGTCCAGTTTCCTAAAAAAAGTTGGAGCAGGCGATGAGATTTGAACTCATAACCTCCGCCTTACCAAGGCGGCGCTCGACCGATTGAAGCTACGCCTGCTCTGCTGGAACTATAATATCATAGCATCTACCAACTTTCAAGCCGGAGAGAGCTAGAACCACTTTGTCTTTGGCTTTCTCGAAGCTGTTGCTTCATCGAGACGTCCAACAACTGTATTGTTTGGCGCTGACTTTAGCATTGAAGGATCTTCTCTAGCTTCATCTATTATATTGGCAATGACCGCTGCAAAAGAATCAAGAGTCTCTTTTGTCTCGGTTTCGGTAGGTTCTATCATAAGCGCTTCATCGACTATCAGCGGGAAGTATATAGTAGGCGGATGAACGCCATAATCAAGAAGCCTCTTTGCAACATCGAGAGTTTTAACGCCATATTCCGCTACTAATCTCGATCCTTTCAAGACGAATTCATGTTTGCATATCTCAGAATAAGCTGCCGGAATCATCTTCTCCAGCAGGCACTTCAGGTAATTGGCGTTGAGCACGGCCATCTCGCTAGCTCTCTTCAGTCCGTCGCTACCCATGGTCTTTATATAGGCGTACGCTCTAACAAGTACTCCGAAATTTCCATAGAAGCTTCTTACTTTTCCTATGGAGTCTGGAAGATCATACTTCAGAAGATACTTGCTTCCGTCAAAATCGACTCTCGGAACCGGAAGGAGCTCCATCAACTCTTTCTTCACCCCTACCGGACCACTTCCTGGACCTCCCATACCATGAGGTGTAGAGAATGTCTTATGAAGGTTCAAGTGAACAATGTCAAACCCCATATCTCCGGGTCTTGCATAACCCATTATTGCGTTTAGATTCGCTCCATCATAGTATAGAAGAGTTCCATTGTCATGAGCCAGCTTCTGTATCTCGCATATATCTCTTTCAAAGAGACCGACAGTATTTGGATTTGTAAGCATTATGGCTGCCACGGTATTGTCAAGCAGAAGCTTTAGACTAGTCAGATCGACTCTTCCTTCTCTGTTAGAAGGAACTTCTACGACTTCGTACCCGGCCATCATTGCCGAAGCAGGATTTGTGCCGTGCGCAGAATCCGGAACAATGATCTTAGTTCTCGCAGGTTCTCCTTTGAGCTGGAAGAATTTCTTAACCAGAAGCATACCCACGAGTTCTCCATGAGCACCGGCGGCGGGCTGAAGCGAGAATGCGTCCATTCCGGTAATCTCACACAAGGAGTTCTGAAGATTGTACATTAGCTCCAGAGCACCCTGTATCGTATTTTCTTCCTGATATGGATGGAGCTGGCTGAACCCCTGGAGCGCTGCAGCTTCTTCGTTCATCTTCGGATTGTATTTCATTGTACATGAACCGAGTGGGTAGAATCCGCTATCAACGGAATGATTCTTCCTTGAGAGTCCAGAAAAATGTCTCACGACTTGCAGTTCGCTTACCTGTGGAAGCGCGGCCGGAGTTTCTCTGATAAGATGAGTCGGGAGATCGTTGGAGATTTCGAAGCCGTAATCGGGTTCTTCTGGAAGGCGAAATCCAGTTCTTCCCTCAACTGTCTGATCGAAAATCGTCATTCTATCTCCTCCAGTCTTCCCGCAAAGAATTCTACTTCCTCATTTCTATTTGCTTCCGTCGTGCAAATAAGACCGTAGTTCTGCATGTCTTCCCTGAATTTACCCAGATCAAGCGGTCCCAGGATCTGTTCTTCAAGTAGCCTTGAGTTTATCATCGAAAGATCACCGTCGAATTCCACGACAAACTCATTGAAAAAAGGTCCGGTGAATACAGGCCTGAGTTTATCCATCTTCTCAATTCTGTTCGCTAGGTAATGCGCTTTATCATAACAGCGTCTGGCAATATCTTTGAGTCCCTTAGGTCCGATAAGACTCATGTATATTGACGCTAGCAGGACATTGAATGCCTGATTGGAACAGATGTTAGATGTTGCCTTGCTTCTTCTTATGTGTTGTTCTCGGGTTTGGAGAACCATCACATAACCCGTGCGACCTTCCTTATCTTTTGTCTGACCGATAATCCTTCCGGGCATCTTCCTTATGTGTTCTTCTTTCGATGCGAAAAAGCCAAAACCAGGACCCCCAAAACTTGGAGGATTTCCAAGCGATTGTCCTTCACCGACAACAATATCCGCTCCCAGATTCCCTGGTG
>Ga0334883_1003109_pt1 | contig 18567 bp, 14 predicted proteins | sample GraSluR1_MG_6_FD_207230 | JGI IMG/M metagenome (GOLD analysis project Ga0334883, IMG submission 207230) | Sludge microbial communities from methane-producing bioreactor in Wageningen University, Netherlands - Granular Sludge_09_05-R1 | ecosystem: Engineered > Bioreactor > Anaerobic >... | reverse complement strand
AGATCCCCCGAACCCGAATCGCAAGCGAGGGCCGCCCAAGGAGTTGGCTTCGTCTTCCGTGTCGGGTTGGTGGCCGGCTGTCTGCTGCCGGACAATGGGGATCGCGAACAGGCCGAGCTGGCGCGGGGCCTACCCGCAAGCCAAGATGACCTTCGGACCTGCGCCCACGGCGCGCCGAGGTCGCGAAGTAAGCCCGAAACCCCTCACGAAACGACCGGTTCGCGTCCGGAGACATGGATGGCTTCTGACGCCCTGCCGCGTGGCGCGGCCACTCCTTTGGCTCGGGTGCAAGAGCTGATCCTGCCCGTTGGCTTCATTGCCAGCGTGCTGGTGATCATGGTGCCCTTACCGCCCGGGCTCATGGACGTGCTTCTGGCGGCGAACATCACGGTCGCCGTGATCATGCTGCTGACGACGGTCTACGTGCGTACGCCGCTGGAGTTCAGCATCTTTCCGTCGCTGTTGTTGGCCACCACGCTGTTCCGGCTCGTGCTGAACGTGGCCACCACGCGACTGATTCTCACGCGGGCCGAGACGGATGGGCTTCAAGCGGCCGGTGGCGTGGTCGAGAGCTTCGGCGAGTTCGTGGCCGGCGACAAGATCGTCGTGGGGTTGATCATCTTTGTCATTATCGTGGCCATCCAATTCCTCGTCATTACCAAGGGCGCCACCCGCATCAGCGAGGTGGCGGCTCGATTCGCCTTGGACGGGATGCCCGGGCGTCAAATGGCGATCGACGCCGACTTGAACGCGGGCATCATCGACGAGCACGAGGCCCAGCGGCGGCGCGAAGAGATCACCCGCCAGGCCGACTTCTTCGGAGCTATGGACGGTGCCAGCAAGTTCGTGCGCGGCGACGCGATCGCGGGGATCGTGATCACCCTGGTCAACATCCTCGGCGGCCTGTTCATCGGCGTGGTCGAGGCGGGAATGCCGGCGAGCGAGGCCGCGTCGCTGTTCACCCGGTTGACGATTGGCGACGGGCTGGTGAGCCAGGTTCCCGCTTTTCTGATCTCGCTGGCGGCCGGTCTGTTGGTGACCCGCAGCAGCCACAAAGTGAACCTGCCCAGCGAATTCCTGAGGCAACTGTTCTCGCGGCCGCAGGCGATGGCCGTGGCGGGGGTTTTTTTGGCGGTGCTCATCGTCACCGGCCTGCCCACGGTCCCCCTGGCGATGATCGGGCTGAGTTGTGCCGGATTGGCCGTGATCCTGTCGCGGCGGGCGGCCGAGGCCCGCGCGTCGAGCGAGGCCAAGGCGCGGGCCGACAAGGCCAAGCCGCCCGAGGAACGGGTGGAAGACTATCTGGTCGTCGATCCCATGGAGCTGGAGATCGGCGTCGGGCTGATCCGGCTGGCCGATCCGCGGCGGGGAGGCGACCTGCTGGACCGCATCCACCGCATCCGCACCAAGGTGGCCTCGGAGATCGGCATCATCCTGCCCAAGGTTCGCATCCGCGACAACTTCCAGCTCGGCCAGCAGCAGTACCGCATCAAGATCGCGGGCATGCCGGTAGCCGAGGGCACGATCGAGCCGGGCCGGCTTCTGGCCATGGATTCGGGGGTGACGACGGCCACGATCCCCGGCACGCCCACCAAGGATCCCGCCTTCGGCACGCCCGCGCTGTGGATCGACCCGTCGGTTCGCGACCAGGCGGAGTTGCACGGCTACACCGTGGTCGACCCGGGCGCGGTCGTGGCGACCCACCTGACCGAGACGGTCCGCAAGCACGCCGACGAGATCCTCACCCGCGACGCGACCAAGCACCTCATCGACGAGCTGCGTCAGACGTCGCCGGCCGTGGTCGACGAGCTGATCCCCGGCGTGATGAAGCTGGCCGAGGTGCAGCAGATCCTTCAAATGCTGTTGCGCGAGCAGGTGCCCATTCGCCAACTCGGCGCCGTGCTCGAAACCCTGGGCGATTACGCGACTCGGACGAAAGATCCGGTTTTGCTGACCGAGTTCGTACGGGCCCGGCTGTCGCGGACCATTTCGACGCGCTATCGCGACGCCGAGAACCGCATGTACGTGGTCACGCTCGATCCGGCCCTCGAGGACCGCATCCGCGCGGGGTTCGAGCACAACGACCGGGGCATGTTCCTGCGTATGTCGCCCCAGGCGGTCGAGACGACGTGTCGGCTGATCGGGGCCGAAGTCGAGAAGCTCACCGTGGCGAACCGCCCGCCGATCCTGCTGGTGAGCGCCCCGATCCGCCCCGCGCTGAAGCAGATCACGTCACCCCATTTACCGAACCTGATCGTGCTCAGCTATAACGAGATCACTCGGGACACCAAGATCGAATCCGTGGCCATGGTCGCGGACGCAAGCTAGGAGAATTCGACGATGGACATCCGGACCTACCGTGCCGCCACGATGCACGAAGCCCTGACGCTGGTCCGCCGCGAGCTGGGGCCCGACGCGGCGGTGTTGCACACGCGGGAAGTCCGCCTGCACCGGCTCTTCGGGCTGATCCCCGGCCCGCGCCAAATCGAGGTCACCGCGTCGTCGGGGGTGAACGTCCCCAGCCGGCTGCCCGAGCCGGCGCCGGGCACTCGGCCCGGCGACCCGGCGGCGGAGGCGGATTTCGCCACCGCACCGAGCGGGCCTTGGCTCTCCCGGCACGACCGGCCGCGGCGCGCGCCCGACGCGATCGGGGACGACGTCCGAGGGCAATTGAGCCATCTGCAGGGGATGCTCCAGGACCTCTGCCGCCGTTCGCAAGGCGGCGGGCGCGATCTGCCCGAGTCGCTGTTCCACCTGTTCGCCGAGCTGATCGACGCCGACGTGGCCGAGGACGTGGCCCGCGAGCTGATCGGGCAGGTGCGCGACGAGCTGTCGGGCGTCGAGCTGACCGACCCGGTCCTCGTGAAGGCGCGCATCGCCCGGATGATCGAGGCCGAGATTCCCATCCACGGCCCGATCGCGGTGCGACCCGGCAGGCGGCGCCTGGTCGCCTTGGTGGGGCCGACCGGCGTGGGCAAGACGACGACGATCGCCAAGCTGGCGGCGAACTACCGGCTCAAGGAGCGGCGAAGCGTCGGCCTGATCACGGTCGACACCTACCGCATTGCCGCGGTCGAGCAGCTTCGCACCTATGCCGACATCATCGACCTGCCCATGCAGGTCGTCTCGACCCCGCGCGAGATGCGCGACGCGGTGCGGCGCCTGGACAACCTCGACCTCGTGTTGATGGACACGGCCGGGCGAAGCCCCCGCGACGAGATCCGCATCCAGGAGCTCAAGGCCTTTCTGACCGAGGCCGGCGCCGACGAGGTCCACCTCGTGCTCAGCGCGGTCGCCGGCGCCCGCACCCTCGAGGAGACGGCGCAGCGGTTCGGCGAGGTGGGTACGACGGCCCTCGTGTTGACCAAGCTCGACGAAGCGACCGGGCTGGGCAATCTGCTTCCCCTTCTGCGCAACAGCGGCCTGCCGCTGAGCTACCTGACCAACGGCCAGAACGTTCCCGACGACATCGAGACCGCCGAAGCCCGGCGTATGGCCCGGCTCGTGTTGGCGGTGGACTCCGTTTTCGACAGCTAAGGGCAACCACCGATGGACGACCAGGCAAACCACCTTCGCGAACTCGTTCGGCAGACGGGCGCCGGCCCGACCCGCGGCCCCTTCGCCCAGCCGAAGCTGATCGTCGTGACCGGCGGGACCGGCGGCGTGGGCACCTCGACGCTCGCCTCGGGCCTGGCGATCGCCCTGGCGCAGAGGCGGCAGGAGACGGTCTTCGTCGACGCCGATCCCCAGGGAGGCGACGGGGCCGGGCTCTGCGGCCTGAAGCAGCCCAAACGTCTGGCCGACGTTCTGACCGCGCCCGATGGCCTCGCCGGCGCGCTCGAATCGGGGACCGACGGACTGCATGTCGTGCCCGGCGTCTGGGGATGGGACCATCCGGTCGAACCCTCGGCCTCGGATCTCCAGCGGCTCATCGAGCAGATCCGCGGGCTCGAGGGCCAAGCCGAGTTCGCGGTCATCGACGCGGGAAACGGCCTGAGCTATTCGGCCCGCGCGTGGTGGCGCGCGGCCGATCTGGTCGTGGTGACGATGCGTCTGGAGGTCGCGTCGGTGATGGCGGCCTACGCGTCGATCAAACTGCTCGGGGTGGGCCGATCGGCGCTGGTCCGGTCGGTGGTTAACCGTGCCCGCGGCCGGGGGGCCGCCGACGAGGTCCACGGCCGGCTGGCCGAGGCGTGCTCGCGGTTCCTGGACCTACGCGTCGAGCCGCTGGGGCACATGCCCGACGATCCAGCCCTGGCGACGGTCGGTGCGCGCGGGGGCTCCCTGCTCGCAGCGAAGCCCGGTTCGCCGTTCGTCCGGCAGATTCGCCGCCTGGCCGACGGGTTGGTCGAGCAGGTGTCATGATGCCCCCAGCACGTCTGAGAGAAGGAGACGCATCGAACCGAGGCAATTCGCGGAAAAGGCTCAACCTCGGGTCGCCGACGGCCGATAAACAGGGACACTCGGAAGCGTCCGTTTGCCGTTCGAGTTTAGCGATATTGCCGGTTGTAACGGCCGTCGCCGGAAAGGCTCGTGGCTCGCACCTACGCCGGAATCCTGGGTCCGTTGGCGCTGATCGCCTCCTTGGCGCACGGTCTGATCCATGCCGCCGAGATCGACGTGATGCTGTTCTGGGCGTGGGGCAGCCTGCTGGTCTTCGCTCCGATCGGATACGTGGTCGGCGCGCTGGCAGGCCGGACCGTGGAAGAGTCGGTTCGCTCGGCGATCGAAGTCGAGTTGGCCCGTGAGGAGTCGGCCGAACCCGTCGGCGCCGGGAGCGGCTAAGCCCGGCGCGACGGACGGGACGGGCGCAGAGGAGTGACAGGCGGAAGGCTGAGAAGGAACTCAGACTCGTATCGCTAGCGAAGCACCGTCAGGGAGGACATCCATGCCCACGACCCTCGCTCCGGAAGATGTGGAGCAACTCTGGATCGAGTTCAAGAGGGACCCCTCGAATCAGGAACTGCGCAACCGGCTGGTGGAGATCTATCTGCCGCTGGTGAAGTACAACGGCGAACGCATCTGGGCCCGGCTTCCCGAGGGCGTCGAGCTCGACGACTTGATTTCGGCGGGCGTGTTCGGCCTGATGGACGCCATCGACGCCTTCGATCTCTCGCGCGGCGTCAAGTTCGAGACCTATTGCGTGCCGCGCATCCGGGGCGCCATGCTCGACGAGCTGCGCACGATGGACTGGGTTCCCCGCCTGGTCCGCTCGAAGGCCAGCAAGCTCAACGAGGCCATCAAGAACCTCGAGGCCCGGCTCGGCCGCCAGCCCTCCGAGGTCGAGCTGGCCGCCGAGCTGGGCATTACGGTGGCCGAGCTCGAGAAGATGATCCTCGAAGCCAGCGCCGTGAATCTCATCAGCCTCAACAAGAAGTGGTACGAGACCGACAGCTACAAGGATGTTCGCGAGATCGACATCCTCGAGGACAAAAAGGGTGAAGACCCGACGCGACGCATTCAGAAAAACGACCTGATGCGCCTGGTGACCAAGGGGCTCAATCGCAACGAGCGCCTGATCATCATCCTCTACTACTACGAAGAGCTGACCATGAAGGAGATCGGCGCCACCCTCGACCTTTCGGAAAGCCGCGTCAGCCAGATGCACAGCTCGATCGTCCAGCGGCTGCAAAACCAGCTCGCCCGCCGCCGCACCGAGTTCGGGAGCTGAACGCGCGGGGCCCCGAGACTCGCCTCCCTACGGATCGGCCCGCACGACGCGCTCTCCGTCGGCGAGGTTGCTCTCCGGGGCCCGCACGACCACGTCGCCCGCGACCAGCCCCGCGGCGACCTCGGCCACCTCGTCGTTCATCATGCGGATCGCGACGGTCTCGACGCGGGCGCGCCCGTCGCGCACGGCGTAGACGTTCCAGGCCCCGTCGCTGCCGCGAAACAGCGCGGAGCGGGGAACCAGCAGCGCGTCGGGCTTGGCGGCCGTGATGATCCGCACGCGCACGCGATAGCCGACCCCGAGGTCGCGCTGCTTCCGCAGCCACGCCAGATCGTCGCGGTCGAAATCGACGATCACCTTGACCCGTTGCTCCTCGACCCCCAGGGAGCTGATCTTGGTGAAACCGGCCGGATAGATCTTCTGCACGGTGCCCCGGGCGTGGTCCGTGCCGTTTGGCAACCGGCGGCCGATGACCGGGCCGTAGATCCGCACCCGATCGCCCGGCTTCACGTCGACCACGTCGACGCTGAGCACGTCGACCTCGACCTCGAGGTCGTCGAGCCGGCCGATCTCCAGCAGCACGGTGCCGGCCGACAGGAATCGCTCGTTGACGATCGCGCGCTCGAGCACGACGCCGTCGATCGGGCTGGTCATCGTGCCCCGCTTCTCCTCCTGCTCGACCTGGCGGAGCCGGGCCGTCGCCTCGGCGAGCTGCTTTTCGAGCACGGCCTCGGTGTAGGTCTTGCGGGCCATGAACTGCTCGACCATCGCGGGCAGCAGGTTCGTGGCCGCGGCCAGCGACTCGGTCGCCGAGAGAACCAGCTCGTCCTGGCGCAGATTCCAGCCCGCCTGGAGCTTGTCCAACCGGGCGCGATCCAGATCGTCCTCGCTCTGCGCGCCGCTCTTGACCAGCGACTGGATCCGCCCCAGGTTCTTCTCCTGGTAGTCGAAGCGGTCCTTGCCCGACTCGACGCGCGTCAGGGCGACCTTGACCGTGTCGGCCATCGAGCGGACGAACTGCTTCGCCTGCTCCAGGGCGGTCTCTTCGATCGCCTTGTAGCGGTTCTCTTCGATGGCCGCCTTGAGACGGTCGACCACCGCCTGCGCCTCGGCGACCGTGAGATCCAGATCGAGGGGCACGATCCGGGCGACCACCTGACCCCGCTCGACCGGGGCGCCTTCGGCCAGCGCGACGGACTCGATGCGCCCGTTGATGGGCATGGTCACCAGGCAGGTCTCGGGCAGCCGGGTCTTGCCCCGCTCGTCGACGAACTCCTCGATGGGGCCGACCGTGATCTCGACGAGTTCGACCGGCAGCGCCGACGAAAACCCCCCGGCCGCCGCGAACACGCCCGCGGCGCCCGCGACGACCCCTGCAGCGATGAGCCAGGCTTTCGCGTTCATGTCGAGTGCTCCTGAGCGTCGGTTGCGGCGGGCAAGGGGCGCCGGCGGAACGGCGCTTCCGAACCGGCCGGGTGGCCCGACGCCTCCCTTCTCTATTCTTTGGCCTGCAATGCTTCGAGCCAGTTCATACGATGGATGGCCCGTTGAACGAACAAGTGGGCGGACAGGCCGAACAAGACCGCCAGCGCGACGGTCCGAATCCACGTTCCCGGCGTCGACACGACGGGAAAGCGGAACAGCTCGGTGTCGTAGGCCCACGACGACAGCACCGACAGCCCGTATCCGATCGGCATCCCCAACACGGTACCCACCAGGGTGACGATCATGCTCTCGCGCAGAAGCAGGCTGCCGACGCGCCAGGGGCCGTATCCCAGCACGCGCAGGGTGGCTACCTCGCCCTGCCGTTCGGCGAGGTTGATCAGCGAGGCGTTGAGTATGCTGCCGAAAAACACCACGCCGGCGAATACGACCAGGGCCCCGGTGAAGATGCCCATCTGCTCGAGGAAGATCTTCTCGAGACTCTCGACCATCGCGCGCCGGTCGGAGACGGCTTCCAGAGCGGGCATCGCCTTGAGCTCGCGGTACAGCGCGTCGAGCCGCGCCGGATCGCGGTCGGTGGCCAGTTGAATGCCGTTGACCGCGTACTCTTCGCCGATCAGCCGGCTCAGATACCCGACGTCGGCGTACACCGACAGGCCCATGAAGCTGTCGGCGACGTGCCGCACGCACACCCGGCGCGGCTCGCGCAATCCCTTGACCGGTTCGACGAGCACCGAGTCGCCCGGCCTCACGTGGAGCAGCTCGGCCATCTTCCTGGTCATGACCACGCCGACGGGTGGGATGGGGATCGGTCTGGCGTCGACGTCTCGCGGAACGGTCAGGGTGGCTCCCGGCGCGATCCCCGTGACGGCTCCCTTCTTGCGATAGGGCCCGTGGGAGAAGGTGCACGCCACGTTGAGAGTCGGCTCGGCGCGATCGACCCCGGGAAGGCGGGCCGCCTCGAACAGGGCGTCGTCGTTCTGCTCGTCCTTGAGGGCGAGGTCGACGTCGCTCTTGATGATCCACTTGAACTGGAAGTCGAGCATGTACTGCGAGGCGTCGACCATCATGAATCCGCTGACCAGCAGGGCCGAGCCCATGGCCGCGGCAAACGCGCCGGCCAGGGTCCGCACGCGGTTTCGGATCACGCCGCGGAGCACCAGGCGCCAGTCGGAGCTCAACCGGCGCCAGAACCAGCCCACCCGCTCGAGAAACACGGCCCCGCCCCGCTTGGGTGGCTTGGGGCGCATCGCTTCGGCGGGCTGGAGTCGCAGCACGGCCCGGCTTCCCCGCAGGCTGCCCAACACGGCGCAGCCGATGCTGATCGCCCCCGCCGACAGCATCACGCCCCAGTAGAGCCGGTTCGTCAGATCAGGCAGCTCGTAAAACGCGCGGTAGGTCGCGGTCATCCAACCGCCGATCCAGTGGCCCAGGCCGCACCCGAGCACGGCGCCCGTCGCGCCGACCGCCAGGGCCAGCTCGAGAAAATGCCAGAACACCCGTCGGTCGGAATACCCCAGCGCCTTGAGCGTGCCCATCACGGTGCGCTGCTGCTCGGCCAATCGTCCCAGCAGCACGTTGAGCACCAGGGCGGCCACGGCCAGGAAAATGGCCGGCATGAACACGGCAAACACCCTCAGCCCGGCGATCTCCTGCGTCAGAAAGTTGTTCGACGCCTGGTCGGCCAGCGCCGTCGTGAGGAAGACCCCGTACGGCGCGAGCAGGTCTTCGGCGCGGCGAAACAGCTCGCGCGGGTCGTCGCGGACCTCGGGGGCCAGCCGCCCCACCACCTGGTTGGCCGCCCCGTCGAAATCGAACACCTCTTCGGCATAGCTGTTCTTGAGGTAAAAGACCCCGTAGTTCTCGCGGTCGGGGGCCAGCCCGCCGGGCGGCATCAGGTAGACGAACTCGCTGGAGATCGCCGTCCCCACGATGAACAGCTCCTGGCGGCGGTTGTTCAGCACGAGGTGGATCCATTGGCCCGGCGCGAGGTGATGGTGCGCGGCAAAGGCGTCGCTGACGATCACCTCGTTCCGCCGGCGGTCGCTGAAGTAGCCGCCGCGCCGGATCACCACGTCGTTGATGACCGGCTCGCGCCGGTCGGGCAGCGACAGCACCAGCCCGTTGAGCGGCTTGTTTCGATTCTCGAGGTCGACCGTGGCGTAAAACTGGATGCGCGGACGGATCGCCGCGATGCCCGGCAGCCGGGCCAACCCGTCGAGTTCGGTCAAAGGGACCTTCTTGAGATCCATCCAGAAATCGGCCATCCGGCACTGCCGGTAATAGCTCCGCTTGGCCTCGTTGAGGTTGTAGTAGGCCGCGCCCATCGAGACGAAGCAGGCCACCCCCACGGCGATGATGCTGACCACGGCCAGCAACAGCAGGCCCGAGGCCCTCAGCTCCCGTCCGAGCTTGCGATGGAGCACGCTCACCAGACGATCTCCTCGGGAGGGACCGGCTCGGGATTGGCGTGGACCTCGACGATCTGCCCGCTCCGCAGCCTGACCACCCGATCGGCCACCGGAGCAATCGCGCCGTTGTGCGTGATGAGCACGACCGTCTTACCCAAATGCCGCTTCAGATCGACCAGCAGGCGCAGCACGCGCTTGCCCGTGGCAAAGTCGAGCGCCCCCGTCGGCTCGTCGCACAGAAGCAGCCCCGGGTTTTTGGCCAGGGCGCGGGCGATGGCCACGCGCTGCTGCTCTCCGCCCGACAGTTGGGAGGGGAAGTGGTCCAATCGCTCATCGAGCCCGACCAGGCGCAGGGCCTCGTCGACGTCCATCGGGTCGTCGCTGATTTCCGTCGCGACCATGACGTTCTCGCGGGCCGACAGATTGGGCACGAGGTTGTAGAACTGAAACACGAATCCGATCGCGTCGCGGCGGTAGGCCGTCAGCTCGGACGGGGTAAAACGGGACATGTCGCGGTCGCCGTACCAGACGCGCCCCTCGGTCGCCGTGTCCAGCCCGCCAAGAATGTTCAAGATGGTGGTCTTGCCCGAGCCGCTGGGGCCAACCATGACCAGCATCTCCCCCGCGAACACCTCGAGCGAGACCTGGCGGAGGGCCTCGACGGCGACCTCGCCCATCCGAAAGGTCTTGCCCACGTTCTCCAGGCGCAGGAGCGGCTTGCGGTCGATTGAGGCAGCCACGGGTGTCGGGTCTTGGGGCCTGTGACTCGGGGATCGACCGAAGAGGCGCCTACGGCCGGACGGAAGCGTGATCGGTCGGCAGTTGCTTGCGGATGACAACGAGCCATACAGTCTACTATACCGCGCAGACGCGAACACCGGAGCAAGCTGCCCCGGCGCGGAGGTGGGGGACGCACTCCGCAGGAGCCGACTTCCGAACAATCGTCGGAAGTTGCTTCTGCTTTTGACGTTGCGGCGACAAAACGAGCCCGGTCGGGACCAGGTCGCTGAGCACGCCGCTTGCCGAATCCAACGTCGTCCGGGCCGAGATGCTCCGCGACGCCCGCGACGATACGGCCTCGTTGGGGAAGTCGCACTTCGACGGCGACCGGAAGCACGGTTTCGACCGTCGACGCGATCGTCCCGACCGTGCCAAGTTGCTTCGGCGGCACGGCCTCGTCGGCGCGGACGCCGGGCACCGCCGTGAGAGCCAGGATGGCGGTCTCGCCGATCGTCCCGCTTCTTCTCCCGTGGCGGCAGCGCGACCCTTTGCGAGCCTCGGGAGGACCTCCGAGAAGGTCGCCTCGGAACGGCGACGGTTGCCGTTGGAAAGCGGACGACTCAAGTCCCGGGCAGATCGCCCGCTCAGTTCCACCCGTCGTCCTTCCGCCCGGACGCCTTCTTTTCCGCCGGCGTGAGCTTGTCCTTCATGCTCGTGATCTTATCCCGCAACGCCAGCCGGGTCAGCAGGACGACCTTGTCGGTTCCCATTCGGGCCATGGCCGCCGTCTTGTGGAGGTCCACCGTGCTGGGCGAGAGCTTCAGGATCTTGGCGGCCTGCTTGACGGTGCAGCCGAGGCTCAGCAGGCGGACCACTTCCTTCTGTCTTTCGGTCAATCGGGCTTTCATCGTGATCTCCCCATGGAGGGAAATGGGAGGCGTATCCGGACAAAGCTACCATGCGACCGAGTAGGCGTCAACGGGCCGGGGCAAGCAGCGGTAGGGCGTCGCGGCCTAAGAGTCACGCCCGATGCGTCAAGTCATGTCCGCCGGATCAGCGCGAGCCGTCGGGGCCGCGATGACCGGAGGCGGGCCGGCGTTCGTCGACGTGGCCCTCCGTCCCTCCTCCTCGCACCTTAGCTGCTCGCGCTTCGATAGCTCGCAAGCGCCCGCTGGAAGACCCATCGCGAGACGGCGAAGCCGGCCAGGGCGGCGAAGACGGCGAAGGCGGGAAGAAGCCACTGCCCGGGCGACCGGGGGTCGAGCGGCCGCGCCAGAAGCCGGGCCGGCACGTTCACCACGACGAGCACCGGCACCACGAACGTGAAGAAAAGCCGCAGCGGCGTGCCGAACGTGCCCCGGTAGATCTCCATGGGATAGCGGGAGAAGTTCGTAATGTAGAACCAGAAGTCGAACAGCGTCTGGTTCCGACCCAGCCACACCGAACAGGCGGCCAGCGCGATCATCAGGCTGTACAGCACCACGACGCCGCAGGCGACGTAGATCGGGTAGAGCACGAGCGGGACGATCCCCGGCACGTACTCGACCCGCAGCAAAGAGTAGCCCATCAGCCCCAGTCCCACCCCGAGATTGCCCAACGACGACCACTCGACTCGTTGCAGCGAAACGAGAAACTGCGTGTCGATCGGCTTGAGCAGGGCGAAGTCGAGCGAGCCCGTGCGAATCTGTTCGCTGAATTCGTCGGCGTTCGTCATGAAGAACGCCTGCACGAGGCTGTTGATGACCAGCGTCGTCGAAAGGAACAGGAAGAACTGGTACTTGCCCCAGCCCGTCCCCGCGCCGATCATCGGCGTGTAGCGGAAGATCAGCACGTAGAACCCGATGTTCATGAACACCCACGACGCCGAGGCGATCGTGTCGATCACGAAGTTGCCGCGGAAGGTCATGTCGCGGATCAGGCTGTTGCGGGCGAAGGTGGCGAACACGCCGAGGTAGTTGGGCCGGCCGGGCATCGCGCTCATCCTCCGAATCCGCTGTACCGGCGAACGCCGTAGCGGAACGCCAATCGGCTAGCCGCCGCGAAGAACACCACCCAGAAAAGCTGCACGAGCAGTCCCCGTGCCAGCGCGGGGCCCGAGACCTTGCCCAGGAAAACGGCGACGGGAAAGTAGGCGAGGTACTGGAACGGCATCGCGCGGACCAGCACGCCCCATACGCCCGGCAGCATGTCGATCGGGAACATGTGGCCCGAAAAGAAGAAATTGAACAGCATGTACACGAACAACAGCGAGCTGATTTCGAGGAACCAGAATCCGATCATCCCGATCGTGGCCTCGAGAAAGAACCCCAGCAAAAAGGCCATGGCCAGCGACGCCAGGTAGGCCAGCAGAGTCGGCCCGTCGGGCCAGCCGGGAAAAAAGCCGCGGCACAGGAAGAAAACCAGGGCAAAGGGTCCCAACGCCACGGCATAGTACACGACCTTATGCGCGACGCGGTACAAGAGCAGAAACTCGATCATGTCGATCGGCTGGATGAGGTACTTCTTGACCGTCCCGTCGCGGATGTCCCGGCCGATGCCCGACGCCAGCCCCGGCATGCTGGAAAACGCGCGGGTCACGAAGACCAGCAGGTAGTAGGCGATGAAGTCGTGGTAGGTGTAGTTGACGATGCGCGCCTGGCCGTCGTCGGCCGACCCCACCGCCGAAAAAACCGCCCCCCAGAGAAACACCTGGGTGACGATCGGCAGAAACCGCATCAACGTGCCCAGCGCGAAATCGCCCCGGTAGACCAGCCGCTCCTCGAGACTGATCCGCAGGATGGTCCAGCTTGTGGCGGCGCGGGCGAGCACGGAACAAAATGAACGATGAAGGTGGAACGATGAACGGTGGCTATTCGGTGGCGGGGGCCAATTGGGGGTGTTCGGGTTCTTCGACGTTCGTGAGGGTGAACATCGCGGCAATGACCTCCTCCAGCGGAGGGTCTTCGACGCTGACGTCCTGGACCACGTGCTGGGCCAGAATGCCCGACAAGACCTCGTGGATCACTTTGCGATCGACGCGCAGCTTGACCCGGGGAGTCTCCTGCGCGACGATCTCGCCGAATCGGGCCAGGTCGGGGGGGATGCGCCCGTCGGTGAATTGCAGCGACACGATCTTGTGCCCCCCGAAGCGGTCGATGATCCCGTTGAGCGACCCGTCGTAGACGATCCGGCCAAGGTTGATGATCACCACGCGGCGGCAAAGGGCCATCACGTCCTTCATGTAGTGGCTGGTCAAAAGGATGGTGATCTTGCGCACCGCCTGGTAGTGGCGGAGGAACTTCTGGATGTTGTACTGGGCCACCACATCGAGCCCGATCGTGGGTTCGTCGAGGAAGAGCACCTCGGGCCGATGCAGCAGGGCGGCGGTCAACTCCATCTTCATGCGCTCGCCCAGCGACAGCTCCCGCACCGGCTGCGACAGCAGATTACGCACGCCCAGCAGGTCGGTCAGCTCGTCGCGGGTCCGCTCGAACTGGGAGGGCTCGATCCGGTAGATCTGCTGATGCAGGCGGAACGACTCGTTGGCGGGCAGGTCCCACCAGAGCTGGTTCTTCTGTCCCATGACCAGGGCGAAGCGGCGGCGATAGGCGTTCTCCCTCTTCCAGGGGACATGGCCGAGAACCGTGGCACTGCCTCCGCTGGGCGTAATCACGCCCGAGAGCAGCTTCAAGGTGGTCGTCTTTCCGGCCCCGTTCGGCCCGAGAAAGGCCACGAATTGCCCCTCATCGACCGTCAGATCGATTCCCCGCACCGCCTCAACGTTGCGGTATTCCCGGCGAAACAACCCCCCGATGGACGCCAGAAGCCCCTCGTGCTTCTGGTACACGCGGTACGACTTGGCCAGGTTTTCTATCTCGATGACGGACATGAACTTGCGCTACCGTCGCATTTCGCCGCGGGCGTGGGGATCTTTCATTTTACGCCGAACTCGCCGGAGAAGAAATGGTGCAGTCGTGCGCCATGCCCTCGACATCGGATTGCACATCCGATGCCGCACAGTATTGTCCAATGCCGCCGCATTGACTGGGAAGCGTACGAGGGAGCATTCCCACGCGCGGGGGCGAGGGAGGAAGGGGGCGCGACGGCTCGCGGAAGCGTGGCAGCGAGGCCCGAATTGCCGCGACGGCATGCGCGGTCCGCGCCTAACCGCCGATTGCCATCAGGTGCGAGGCCGTGCGCAGGTACATCACCCCGTCGGCGACGGCCGGCGTGCTGTTGCTGGGCTCGCCGAGGTCCACGCGGCCCAGCTCTTTGAATTCGCGCGACGCGGCCAACACGACGACCTCGCCGGTGCGGGAGATGCAATAGAGCCGGTCGCCCACGCGCACGGGTGAGCCGAAATAGTCGCCTCCGACCCGCTCGCGCCAGACCAGTGCGCCGGTGGCGGCCTCCAGGCAGGTGACCACCCCCTTGTCGAACCAGAGAAAGATCAAATCGTCGTGGGCCACGGGGATCGGGACGTAAGGCAGCGAGCCTTGGATCTCATAGGCCACCTCGGCCTCGGTGCCCCGGTCGGGATCGCCCGGCCGGATCGCGTACATCTGGCGTCCGATGCCCCCGGTTCCCGCGCTGGCGAAGATGAGCCCGGCCGCCACCAGCGGCGAGCCGACCACGCGATTCTGGAACAGCGGCAGCTCCCAGTGCACTTCGCCGGTCGCCGGATCGAGGCTGGTGATGCCGTGGGCCGAACTGCTGAGGATGAGCTGGGCCCGGCCGCCCTCGGGCTGGTAGATGCAGGGCGTGGCGAACGCGGCCCGGTCGTCGTTGCGGCGACGTTGCCACCGCGTGCGGCCCGTGCGGCGATCCAAGGCGACCACGCTCGAGTCGGTATCCTGGTCTCGGGGCACGACGAGCAGGTCGCCGAAAAGCATGGCCGACGCGCCGAACCCGTGTTCCGAGGCGAAGGGGCCAAGGTCGCGTCGCCAGATCTCGTTGCCCCGGTCTTGATCGAGCGCCACCACGACGTGCTGGCCGGGATTGGCCCAGCTCATGTAGACCCGCTCGTCATCGAGCACGGGCGTGGCCGAGGCATAGCAGTTGAACCTGTGCATGGGGTGGGTGGCCGAGGCGAACTCGCGCTGCCAGATGGTTCCGCCGTCCGAGGCGCGCAGGCAGCGGAGGGTCTGCTTCGCGTCTTCGTCGTCGGCCGAGGTGACGAACAACCGGTCGCCCGACACGACCGGCGACGACCAGCCGATGCCGGGCAGCTCGACCTGCCAGCGGTAATCACGGGCGGTCCAGGTCGTGGGAATGGCGGCGGGCTGGCTGATGCCCGACCCGTTCGGTCCGCGAAACCGGGGCCAGGGCTCGCCGTGCAGCGACGGCGACAATATGGAACTCCATCCCGCCCAGAGCATGACGACACAGACAACGCGCTTCATGGAACGTCCTTCAGAAATGGCGAATCCGTACGTGACGGAACTGGGGGCTCGCTGCGCTCGACCCCAGCCACCCGACCGCGACACAGCAATCGTAGCATCCCGGCAATCGTACCGTCGGCGACGGCTTATGGGAAGCGGCACCGGCCCCCACGCTCGCGGCGCCGGTCAGCCGACGACCAGCCGCACCAGGTCGACGAGCTGGGTCGCGGCGATCCAGCCACCCGCGACGAGCATGCCCGCGGCCGAGAGCCAGAGCATCACGTCCCACAGCCTGCCGGGCAGGATGCGGCGGTCGCACACACGGTACCGGTAGTAGAGCGTGGCCCCGGCCAGCATGGGCAGCATGATGGCCTGCATCACGCCGCTGGCCAGCACGAGCCGGTCGGGGTAGCGGATGAGGACGTTCGTGGCCAGCGCGAACAGCGGAAAGGCCACGCAGAACAGGAGCGTCCACCAGCGCCGCGTCGCCCCGGTGCGGGCCCCCGCGCCGAACACCCGAACCGCGTCGGCGGCCACCCGGGTGTGTCCGGCCGTGGCCACGAAAAAGGTCGAGTAGAGCACGGCGAACGCGCCGAACAGGAAGAGCCATTTCGCCCAGGCGCCGAAGACGGGCACGTACATCTCGCCCAGCGTGCGGATCATCTCGTTGCCCGCCGGATCGAGATTCTGCCGGTGCAGCACGGCCGCCCCCAGCAGGTAGAAGGCGATCGTGGCGAACGTGTAGACCAGCATCGAGGCCATCGCGTCGCACCGCATGACCCGCAGCCAGCCGTGGGCCCGCTCGACCCATTCGGGCGTGTCGTCGCGCGGTCCGGTGAATCGGGCGTAGCCCTTCTCCAGGCACCAGTAGGGATAGGTGATCAGCTCGTTCGTTCCCACGCCGATGATTCCGAACGTGGCCAGGGCCGTGGCCAGGGGCGCCCACTGGCTGAGACCTTCCAAGGCGGGTGGAAGCCGAAAGCTCAGCCCCTCGCGCAAGTCGGACCACTGAACGGCCCACTCGGCGTGATACTGCAGGGCGAACACTGTAAACACGGTCACCGCCGTGAAGACCGCCACCATGAAGGTCGAAAGCCTTTCGATCGCCGAGTACCGGCCCACCAGAAGAACGGCCACGGTCGCCAGCGTGACCAGCGCCGACCAGAACACGTCGTCGGTCCAGTAGGGGCGCGGGCCGGATCGCCAGTCGGGGCGCGGGCCCAGCCGGCTTTCGACGCCCCGCTCGATTCGCTCCAGGGCCGCCGCGCGCACTTGCAGTTCGCCGTCAGAAAGCGCCGCGGCCTCGGTCGCGCGCAACTGCCGCCGCAAGGGCCCGGCCTCGGCGTCCCAAGCGTCTTGGGCGTCGAGCAAGCGATTGAAGCTCCCGTCGATCGGCGCGTTCATGGCCAATGCCTGCCCCACGCCGCCCACGATGCCCCCAAGCTGCCCCAGGCTGACCACGAACATCACCAGCCAGTACCAGAGCAGCCAGTTCACTCGCCAGCGAGGGCCGGGCACCTCGTTCATGGCCGACATGGCCCCCTTGCCCGACGAGATCGCGTAGCGCCCGAACTCGACCTGGGCAAAGACCTTGATCACGCAGCCCACGATGATCAGCCACAAGAGATAGAAGCCGGCCTGGGCCCCGGTTTTCGTCGTGGCGATCAGCTCGCCCGACCCCACGATCGCGGCGGCCAGGATCATGCCCGGCCCGAGCCAACGCACGATCCCCCCGATCGTGTGCGGCGGCGCCAACGTCGACGCCGAACCCTCGCCGTCGCTGCGCGGCGGCCGCTCGTTCGGTTGCCGGCTGTCCATCGGCAAGTCCTGTCTGCATTGCTGGAGAAGACCGAACCCCGCTCCGACCGTCGCTTGAGCCGGTGATTCTGTCGCATTGGCCCGACGAATGCAAGCTCGCGCCTACCGCAGTCGGCGAAGCGCCTCGATCAATCGCGCGACCGCTTCGTCGTCGTGCCCGAAGGTCAGACTGATCCGCAGGCAGGCTTCACCCTCCGGCACCGTGGGCGGCCGGATCGCCGGCACGAACAACCCCCGCTCTCGCAAGGACGCGGCCAGCGACACGGCCAGGTCGGGCTCGCCAACGATGATGGGTACGATCTGGCTCGCCGAGCGGCCCACGTTCCAGCCGAGTTCGACCAGATCGTTTCGCAGCCTCTCGGCCCGGTCGAGCAGACGCTGCCGGCGGTGGGGCTCGTTTTCGACGATCTCGAGCGCGGCCGACGAGGCGGCGGCCGTCGCGGCCGGGGCCGCCGTCGAGAACACGTAGGGCCGGGCCCGGTTCACCAGCCAGTCGATCAGCGATCGGCTCCCGGCCACGAATCCGCCGACCGAGCCGAGGGCCTTGCTCAAGGTGCCGACGCGCACGGCGATCCGGTCCTCCACCCCGAGATGCTCGGCCACGCCGCGGCCACGCCGCCCGAAAACGCCGGTGCCGTGGGCCTCGTCGATCAGCAGCATCGCGTCGTGGCGCTCGGCCACATCGGCCAACTCGGCCAGGGGCGCGAGGTCGCCGTCCATGCTGAACAGGCTGTCGGTGGCGATCAGCCGGCGCCGATACTTGTGGGCCTTGGCCAGCAGCGTCTCCAATCGCTGCCAGTCGCCGTGCGCGTAAGCGCGGACGTCGGCCCGCGACAGCCGGCATCCGTCGAGCAGGCTGGCGTGGTTCTTGCGATCGGTATAGACGACGTCGCCGGGCCCGACCAGGGCGGCGATGGCCCCGGCATTGGCGGCGAACCCCGAGGCGAACACCAAGGCGGCCTCGGTCGCCTCGAAGGCGGCCAGGCGCTCTTCGAGATCGGCATGGACGCGGCCGCGGCCGCAGATCAACGGGCTGGCGCCGCTTCCCCAGCCTTCGCGGCGGGCGGCTTCCGACGCGGCGGCCGAAAGCCGCGGATCGGCCGCCAGCCCGAGGTAATCGTTCGATCCGAAGTTGATCAGCTCC
>Ga0334883_1003103_pt1 | contig 18593 bp, 15 predicted proteins | sample GraSluR1_MG_6_FD_207230 | JGI IMG/M metagenome (GOLD analysis project Ga0334883, IMG submission 207230) | Sludge microbial communities from methane-producing bioreactor in Wageningen University, Netherlands - Granular Sludge_09_05-R1 | ecosystem: Engineered > Bioreactor > Anaerobic >... | reverse complement strand
GAAATTTTTTTAAAGGTTTATAAAAGCTTAAATGGTTTTGATTTGAAATTAAAGTTTTCATCTTGGATTTATCGAATTGCCCATAATTTTGCAGTTTCTAGTTTTAGAAAAAATAAAGAAACAGTGGCTTTAGATGAAGGAATTTTTCTCGAAATTTCTGATAAAGAAGATTTGTTTGATGAAGTTGAAAAAACATTTGAAAAAGAATTAGTAGTTCGGGTTTTAACTAAAATGAGTTTAAAATATAGGGAGGTGCTTCTTTTAAGATTTTTTGAAGACAAGGATTATGAAGAAATTTCTGATGTTTTAAAAAAGCCAATAGGAACCGTTTCAGTTCTTATTAAGAGAGCAAAGGAAAAATTTAAATATTTGTATAAAGAAGAAAAAACTAATTTTAATATATGAAAAATTTAAGCGAAAAAATTGTTGAAAAAATAAAAAATGAAAAAATAATTCCTAAGGCTAAGTGGAAATTTGTTTTAAAAAATTCTTTTTATTGGATTTTGGCTATTGTTTTTTTGGTATTTGTTTCATTGTCGGTGTCTTATTTTTCATTTTTGATAAAGAAAAGTGATTTTGATGTTTCTTTTAAATTGTGTGATTATTTTTTTTGTAGTTTAATGATTTTAATTCCTCTTTTTTGGCTATGTGTTTTATTTGCTTTTGCTGTTTTTAGCTTTATCAATTATCGATTAACAGAAAAAGGGTATAAGTTGAATCAATTTCTTGTTTTGGGGGGTAGTGGTTTGTTGGCTTTGATTATTGGTTTTGTTGTTTTATATTCGGGATTTTCTAACTGGATGGATTTACAAATTGAAAATTCTATTCCCGCATATAAAGAGTTTAACTTAAAACAAAAAATGCTTTGGATGAATCCAGAAAGAGGATTTTTGGTAGGTAAAGTTGTTTTGGTAAATGATGATTTTCATTTTGAAATGAAGGATCTTAATAATAAAAAGTGGCTTGTTGATTATAGAAATGCAAAGGTCCCAAGGAATTTTATGGCGTTTCCAAATTTAGAAGTCAAAATTCTTGGAAAAGTAGTTGTATCTCACGAAAATAGATTTAATGCCTTTGAAATAAGGCAATTTGCTTGTGATCATTGTAGACAAAAAAACTTTTTTGAAAGAAAAATGATGAATAATGCGTATTAGATGTTGTAGCTACAAATTATTTATTAATTTTTACAAAAATGAAAAAAACTATGCTTGTTGTGTCAACATTTGCATTAGTACTCGTTTTAGGAGCAAGCGCATTTGCTTCTACAGATGAAGGTTTGGAAAACTGTTGTTTAAAAAACTTTAAATCAGAAAAGCATCTCGAAATGGCAAAAGTATTTGAGTCAGGTGATTTTAATTCTTTCGTTTCGGAAAATCCTGAAATGGCAGAGTTTGTTGATTTGAAATTGTTTGGAAAGATGTCGGAAATGCATAAATTAAGGTCTGAAATTAGGACTGAGTTGGAAGAAAAAGGGTTTATGGGAAGGGGATTTGGAATGGGAAAAGAAGGTGAACGAAAGATGATGAAAATGAAAAAAGGAGATGGTTCTTGTTGTGAAAATTTTGTTCAGGAATAATAGAAAATTTAGGGTTTTTAAAAAGGTGGCTTTTAAATAAAGACCACCTTTTTAAATTTTATTGTTTTTCAAATAATATATTTATTTGAGTTTTGTTTGTTTGAAATTCGGCTTTTTTGAGAGTTGTGGGAGGTGAATATTTGAAAAAATTTTGCTTTCTTAGAGCCATTGATTAAATAATGGGCTATTGGTGAAGCAAGTTTTTTTCGTGGAGCCACCGAGCGGGATTGAACCGCCGACCTCGTCCTTACCAAGGACGTGCTCTACCAACTGAGCTACAGTGGCTTGCTGTGTTTTGTTTATAAATTTTTTATAACATTCGTAATTTACTCTAAAAATGTTTGGTTTGACAATAGGGAAAAATCCGCTAATATTTCAATACTTTTTAGATAAACAAGAAATTTATGGCTAAAGGAAAAAGTCAATATGCAACATGGTATTGCACAGAATGTAAAAAAGCAAATTATCACAGTTATTACTGTAAAAGAAGAGATGCTGAGATAGTAAAAGAGTTAAACAAGTTTTGTTCTGTTTGTAAAAAATCATTGGCGCATAAGAGAAAAGATACCAAAAAAGGTAACTAAAAGTCTTATTATATGAAAAAGTTCCTGTTTTTTTTAAGTATTTTTACTTTATTTTTTTTGTATTCTTGTAGTCTTGAAAAGGAAAATATTGTTTTTGATGTGGGTTCCTCTTTGGTTTTTTCTGAAAAACAAGTTAATGTTTTTAGTTTTGATTACTTTGGCTTTGAAAAAATTCAAAGTTTTGATTATTTATATCGTAGGTTTAAAGATTTTGAATTTTGGAATGAATATGGTATTGAACTTAATATTGCACATTTTAAGGATGAAATTGAAGTTTTAGAAAATAGAAATGTCTTTCGTGATTATATTGAGCCAATATTGAATAATGGCTTTGATGTGTCTTTTGCCTTTGATGATGAAATTTTTAATTTTGAAAGTGGTGTTTTTTCTGTTTCTTTTAATACAAAGTCTCCGGATTTATTAGTAGATTTTTTAAATCTGTATTTTTCCAATAGATACAAAGCTAATTTAAAAAAACAAAATGTAAATGGTTTAAGTTTTTGGATAGTCGAAAATGAAAATATTTTTGTATGTAAAAAAGGAAATAATTTTGTTTTTTCTAATTCAAAACAAAAAATTGAAGAAATTTCTGAAAATTTAATTACTTTAGATAATAGTCGGCAAATTGATATAGAAAATGAAAGCTTGATTCGTTTTAGTAATGTTGATTTTTCATTTTTTCCAAAATTTGATTTAGATTTGTTTTTAGAAGAAGAGGGGCTTAGGTTTTATTTTAAATATTTAGATGAAGTCGATAATACAATTTCACTTTTAGACTTCGTTTCTTCTGAAAATTTGATTTTTTTTGTAGAAAGTTCTTCGTTAAAAAAGTTTTTTAAAAATATTGATTTTGATACAGATTTTTTTCTGGGTTTAAAAAAAGAAGAATTTCAAAAAATATTATTAAATAAATTTTCCTTTGCATTTAGCGTAAGAAATAATTATCCGGAGTTTGTTTTTTATATAGATTTAAATAAATATAAAGAAATTGGAAATAAATTTATATCTTTTCTTGATAAATTTGTTTTAGATTTACAATTTATTTTAAAAACCGAGCTTAGTGGTGAGGAGTTTTCTTATGATGAAAATTTTATTAAATTTGAAAAATTCGATAATTTGATTAGAAAAGTTTCTTTGGATTTTTCTTTAATTGAAAAAAATAAAATTTATGAGTTTAAAAGTTTTATTCCGTTTTTTGATGAAAATGAAAAAGTTGAAATTTATTATGGACTTTCTAATAGTGGTCTTATGATGATTTCTTTGTATAAAGATTTTTTTGATTATTTTAATAAGCAATCTCTTCAGGATTTTGATAAGTTTAAGAAGATGAAAAATGTTATAAATATTGAAGTTTTCGATGAATTAGTGTTTTTAGACTTAGAAAAACTTGATGCTTTTATAAATGATTTTTTTAACATTTTACTTAATTTTGAAGTTTTAAAGATGGGTGAATTTACCAAATACTCTAAATTTTTTGATATGATTTTTGAAAATTTTTCTAGTTTAATAATATTAGGTGAAAATAATGAAAAGAGTGTAGAACTTGAGGGGTTTTTAGCTTATTGATAGGTGTTTTAATTGGGGTATTTTAGGGAGTGAGTGTATTTATATTGCAATAAGAAAAAGGCTTGTTATAATCTTTTTGTTAATTATTGAAAAACTAGGCCCATGGTGTTAATGGTAGCATACCGGTCTCCAAAACCGTTGGTAGGGGTTCAAATCCTCTTGGGCCTGCCAGTGATGTGAAATGATTTAGTTTTTTTGTTTAAATGCAATTAAACATACAAACACTTTGTTTTTTCTGAAGGAGGGGGGGGCTTGACGTAGTTTTTATTTGGTGTATTGTGTGTTTCTTAAAAATGATTATGAATAAAAAAGTAGAAACAATTGAAATTTTGCCTAAATTTGAAAGGAGAATTGAAGATGGTTTGCCTGATTTTTGGCTTAGGTTGGTTGATGAAATGACTGAAGGAAATGAATTTGTTAGTGAAGAAACACCTATAAGAAAGGGAAATTCTTCATTGATTTTGGATGTTCAAAAAATAATTGAAGAAAATAATGATTTGTTGGATGATTTAGAGATTGATGTTGAAATTGATGATGTTGAAGGGTGGAGGTTTCAGCTTGAGGCTTATAGAAGAGTTTTAAAAGAAAAAATTAGTGCTTCTAAAAAGAATTTTGAAAATTTTTCTAGCCCTGTAAATAGAGCAAAACTGCGATTTGCAGAAGAAAAATATGAGTATTTTAAAGTAGTTGTTAAAGATGAATATGTAAAATATTTGTATTCTTATAATTTGTTGAAAAATGAAAAAGAAATTGATGAATTTGGTTTTTCTAAAAAAGATTATTATTTGAAATTGAAATCAATTTATGAAGAAATAGCAAATGAAGATTCGGAAGTTTTTGAGCTTCTTCGAAGACTTTTGAAAAAAACTTTGAAATTAATTTTTGAAAATAAAACTTCTAAAGATTCTTTAGAGCGCCTAACGCGAGATCGAGATAATTTGATTTGTATTAAAGATGATTTGGAGCAAGAGAAAGCCGTTTTGGAAAAAGAGGTCGAACGCCTTGATGAACTTCTTGAGAGGAGAATGCAAGAGGGAGCGGTTCAGGGTAATCAAGAAATTGAAAAGTTGAGGAAAGAAATTACAACTTTAAGGCTTCAATTGGCCTTGATTGATCAAAGTTCTAAGATGAAAAGTAATGAGGTTTTGGATTATAAAAAGAGAGCAGAAGAAGGTGATTTGGCTGTAAAAAGGCTTAATGATGAACTTGAAAATATTAATGATTTGGTTGAAGAACATCAAGATTTACAAGCAAGGTTTCATGAATTAAATGTTTTGCTTGAAAAAATTACTTTAGAAAAAGAAGTTTTGGAAGAAGAACTTGAAAATTTGAGAATGGATTTTGCTGTTCGAAAAGAATATGGTGGTGGGAAAAAAACAAGTGAAGAACAAGAAGAATTTTTGAGAATGAAAAGAGAAATTAAGGAATATAGGCAAAAAATTTATGATTATGAGCTTCATATAGCAAAATTAGTTGAAAAAAATAGAATTTTTGAAACTGTTTATGATAAAGAAATTAGAGCTATACTAAGTGATCTTTCTCGGCGTTTAACCTTTGTTTCTTCAGATGTTGCTTGCATTAAAGGTGCAGTTTTAGATGATGCATTTGCTATTAAATATGACGTTTTAGATGATGGTTCTTTGGATAAAAAATAAAGCAAAATTATTTAGTTGTTTTGTTAACTTAAAATTTCCAGTATAGTGTTTTTGTTATTTTTTAAAAAACTTGTATGAAAAAAGTTTTTTCAATTTTTGTACTGTTTCTGATGCTGAGTACTAATGTCTTGGCAATTTATGATGAGAATGCGGAATATGAATTTTTAGGAGATGAGGAAATTGCTTTGATGGCGCTTGGTTTTGAGGAAGAAGATGGGGTTTTTTCTGATGTTGGAGCTTATGATTCAAGGTCTGAAGAAATTTCTTGGATGCATAGAAATGGAATTGTTTCAGGCTATGAAGATGGAACTTTTAAGCCTGATAATTGTGTGAATCGTGTTGAGTTTTTGAAGATGCTTTTTAAAACTTTGAATTTCAACGAGAATGCTTATGAAGCAGAGCTTTTTTCTGATATGAAAGATGGAGAGTGGTATGTGCCTTTTGTTAAAACGGCTAGAGCTCTTGGTGTTGTAGAGGGATATGGAGATGGGACTTTTAGGCCTGGGCAATGTGTAAGTCGGGCGGAGGCTTTTAAAATGGCACTGCATATGTATTATTCAAAAGAAGAAATATCTTTAGGTGATAGCTATTTTATGAGTTGGTATGATGATTTGAATGAATCAGATTGGTATTATGAGTATGTTGGGTTTGTTATTGATAATTCTTTGTTCAGTTTTTATGGATATGAAGCCAATGCGATGGCAATTGCAGAAATGACTCGGGCTGATGTTGCGGAACTTCTTTACAGACTTAAAAGCGTGAAAGATAGAGGAGTAAAAAGATATAGTTATAGGGCGCCTTTTGATGTTGGTGTGCCTATGTTTTTTGATGGATGTGATTATAAGTCAAATATAAGCTTTAAAGAGTACTCATATTTAAATGTATTGCCTGAAGATTTGAGCTTAATGATGTCTTTAAATTATTCCGAGGGAAATTTGAGGGACAATTTTGAATCAATGTTGAAAAAATTTCCAGAGTCGGGATTAAGTGAATTTATTACGAGTTCTTTTGGATCAAATTATCGTGATGAAAATAATTTTTGGAAATTAAGTGAGTCAATGATTGATGATTTTGAAGTTGTTTTGGGAATGAAATTTTTTGATGATAAATTAAACATTTGGTCGAATGATATGGCTGTTTTTGTAAGTTCTAGGGTTTCTGATGGTGATAAGTTTTATAATATTTTGAAGAAAACTTTGGCTCTAAATTTTGCTGATGATATGAAATGCAAAGTTGATGGGGCTTTTATTTATTGGTCTTCGGAGAAAGAAGATTTTTATTTAACTAGATATGGAGATTTATTTTTTCTAACTAATTCTTTAGAAAATAGGGAGAAGGCAGTGAAAAATTTAGAAGATAATAAAAATCGATCTTTTGCAAAAGATGTTGATGAAAACTTGCTTTTTATGGATATGAAAGCTTCTTTTTTTGAAGATATATTTTCGTTTGCTTATATGAATCTAGACGATTTGGGAATGGAAGATTTTTATAAAGGTATTTCTAAATTGAATTTTGCGTTATTGCCTAAATCAAATGACGTTCTAGAATTTAATAGTAATGTTAATTTTACAGATACAAAACTTGTAGATGTTTATAGAAATAAATCTCTTTCTTTGGCAAATAAAATGCCTGGAAAAGATTTGATTTATTATACAGAAGATCAAAGTATGAAAGGATCTTTGGGCGCTGTCTTTTCTAGTGTTCTTATGGACGAGCTTTATTTAGAATTGTCAGGTTTAACGGGTCTTGAAAAAGACGAAATTTCGTTTGTATTTGATAATCCTTATGCTTTCTCGGTAAATGATATTGGCAAATTTTTACCTGCTTTTTCGGTCGCTTTGAAATTTGAAGATAGAGATTTGGCTAAGGCTGAAAAAGTTTTTTCAAGTCTTTCATTTTCTTTTGATGAGTTTTTTGATGAAATGATTGCAGAAACTTATTCTGTTGATATGAATGATTATTTGGAAAAATTTACACTGGAGAACGGAAATATGAAAAGAGTTCGACTTGATATGTCTAAACTTCCTGAAAAATTTTGGAAGGAAGAAGATTTAACAGAAAAAAGAGAATGCTTCGATGATTTTGTTTTTGATTTGTGGTATGGGATTAAAAGAGAGGCTAATATGAATGTTCTTGTTGTTGCCTTGCATCCTGAGTTTTTGAGTGAATATGGTGTTAATACTGTTTCAATGAATAATGAGTATAAAAGGGCGGTTTCTTCTTTGAAGGATGGAGTTGGTTCTGTTGTTGTTTTTGCGGATATTCAAAAGGTAGTAAATGCAATTATGAAAGGTTTAACTTCCAGTGGAAATGGTTATTATGATCAAAGATTTGTCAGCGAAGTTGAAGATTGGACTAAAGCATTAGATTATTTTGTAAGTACTTCGAAGTTGAAAGGAGTTGGGGAGCTTGTTTCAAATGGTGTTTTGAAGTTGAAGTAAAACTATAATTTTCGTGAAAAAGCCGCTTTATTTAAAGCGGCTTTTTTTTTGGTGGGTGGAAAAAATAGCTTGCCTGAAAAATTGGCATATTTTTTTTGTTTTTCGGGCGAAATTACGATAAACTTTTTCTAAAGAGGTTGTGGTAATATAATTTGTACATGAAATTTATTGATTTATTTACAGGCATAGGTGGTATAAAAATTGCGTTTGAAAATGCAGGTTTTAATTGTGTTTTTTCAAATGATTTTGATAATAACTGTAAAATTACTTTTGATTTAAATTTTTCTGATTTATTTGAAATAGAAAAACAAATGGTTTTAGGAGATATTTCTCAAATATCTCCTAATATAATTCCAGACTTTGATGTTTTAACGGGTGGGTTTCCTTGTCAGCCATTTTCTGTAGCTGGATATAGACAAGGCTTTAGTGATGAAAAAGGAAGAGGAAATGTGTTTTTTGATGTTGTGCGGATTTTAAAAGCAAAAAAACCAAAGGCGTTTTTGCTTGAAAATGTAAAAAATTTAAAATCACATGATAAGGGAAATACAATAAAAGTTATATATCAAGAATTAGAAAAATTAGGATATAAAGTAGCTGATAAAATCTTAAATGCAATGCAATATGGTAATGTCCCTCAAAATAGAGAACGGATTTATATTGTTGGATTTCTTGATGAAAATGCTTTTAAAAAATTTGAATTCCCAAAAAAAATTGCTTTAACAAAAACTATTCACGATTGTTTAGAAACAGAAGTAGATAAAAAATATTATTATAATGATAAACCATTATTCGAAAGAATAAAAAAGCATATTATAAAAACTGATACGGTTTATCAGTGGAGGAGGCAATATGTTCGAGAAAATAAAAATAAGGTTTGTCCAACTTTAACTGCAAATATGGGGATGGGGGGTCATAATGTTCCAATTATCCTTACTAATAAAGGAATAAGAAAACTTACGCCTAGAGAATGTGCAAATTTTCAAGGTTTTCCTGAAAATTATAAGTTGCCTAATATTGCAGATTCTGCACTTTATAAGCAATTTGGAAATTCTGTCGTAGTGCCAGTTGTTGAAAGAATAGCTAAAAATATGAAAAAGGCTTTAGGATAATTTTTAATTAATAATATGAAATATTATAAACTTACATTAGAGGATTTTAAAAGAGTTTTTGAATTTGGGACAAATTATTATATTGATCCAATAAAAAATACTACGGGCAGAACAACTGGTGAGCCAAGGGGGCTAGGTGCAATATTAGATGCTTTTACATTGGGAAAATTGACGGAAATTGGAATAGAAAAAATTTTTACTGAATTTAACAGAAATAAAAGTTATTTATTAGATTTTGATATTAAAAGCAATAATCAGGTAATGGATGAACCAGATATTCTTCATATTAAAGAAAATGGAATTTTAAGAGAACCATGTTTGTTTGTAGAAATTAAAAACACCTCTGGAAATGATCGCTGGATTGGTCTAACTGAGGAGCAGTTTAATACAATTAAAAGAAGTGCAGGGGATAGTAAGGTTTATATGATTTATGCTTCAATTCGGTCGCAAATAGCAAATAAAAATCCCAAAACAACTGATTTAACTGGAATGTTTTTGAAAGAAATTGAAGATAAAAGTAAAAGTAAAATATTTCAAAAATTTGCAAATTTAAATGCTGAATGCAAGATAGAATTTATTATTTCGTCAAATGACTTAGAACTGTTTGCTTATCCTTTTGAGCGTGGGATGAATATGTATGAAACTAATTTATTTGAAGAAAAGAAATTTAGTTCATTTTATTCAAAGGATGGACTCAGAAAAGATGTGTTGGATATTAAAGAATACAAAAATTTTAATGGAATAATAAATTTAGAAATAGAACAAGGATTATCAGCAGAAAAAGAAGATATTTCTAAATTTGAAATAAAGGGGTCTTTTAAATTAATTCAAAAAAGGAAAAAATGTTTTATTGAATGTAATTCAAATGTAATTGCGAAAAATGGTATTTTTGGGAAATTTGAATTGAAAAAAAATAAATTTTATTCGTTTAATTTAGCAACTCTTGGAAGAGATCCAAAATTAAAAAGAAATAATTTATTTATTTCAAAAAAAAGAATTTATCAATTAGTTGAGGAAGGAAAAATACGAAAGCCAGAAATTATTGTTGAGGAGATTACAAAAAATATATAGAGAATTAATTGTACTTTTATTCATTTTTTGCGCGAAGAACAAGGGATACATGATCCATTTTCTTCTTCGCCTTTGAGCATTTGTTTGAGGGTTTTTAGACCGAGCATGGCGCAGTTCATTCTTCCGTGGGATATGTCGATTTTTAGGAATTTTTTGATGTCTTCTTCGTTTAGTTTTTCGATTTCAGAAATAGGGAGTCCTTTGATTTTTTCGCTTAATATTGACATTGAAGCGATTGAAATTGCACAGCCTTGGCCTTCGAAGGCGATGTCTTTGAGGGTTTCTTTTTCGATTAGTAAATCAATTGTTATTTTGTCTCCGCAAGTGTTGTTTTTGCCGATGTCGTTTCTGGTTTTTTTATCAAGTCGGCCGTAATTTTTTGGATTTTTGAAGTGTTCTAAAATTATTTCTGTGTATATGTTCATATTATGAAAATAGTTTAATAGCTTTTTGGATGGCCTTGTATGCGTTTTCAATGTCTTCTTCGGAGTTATACAAATAAAAACTCATTCGTGCGGTTGCGGGCGTTTCTAATGCTTCATGTAATGGGTGGGCGCAGTGCATGCCTGCTCTAATCATGATTCCTTCATCGTTGAAGATTTGAGAGATGTCGTGGGCATGAATTTTTTCATGTGTGAAGGAGAAAATTCCGCTTTGTTTTTCGGGATTTTTTGGAGCGAAAATTTTAATGCCTTGTTCTTTTGAAAACAAAGATATTGCGGATTTGAAGAGCTCTTTTTCGTGTTTTTCAATGTTTTCAAGGCCAATTTCTTTGAGAAATTTTATTGCTTCTTTGAACGCAATTACTCCTGAAATATCTGGGGTTCCGGCTTCAAATTTGGCTGGTGGATCTGCGTAATATGTTTTATCAGTGCTAACTTCTGAAATCATACTTCCGCCAAATAATATTGGGTTTAGGTTTTCAAGCCAAAATGATTTTGCATAAAGAACGCCAACTCCTGTTGGGCCGAGCATTTTGTGAGCTGAGAATGCGAAAAAATCGCAATCAATTTTTTGAACATTTGTTTTTTCGTGTGCGATACTTTGTGCGCCATCTACAATAAAAATTGCATTTTTTGCGTTTGCTTTAATTATTTTGCTTAAATTTTCCATATCTTCCTTTAGTCCAAGAACATTTGAAGTAGCGGAAACTGCAACTATTTTTGTTTTGTCAGAAAGTTTTTTCTTAAAATCTTCGATGTCTAGTTCGAGATTTTTGTCGAGATTTGCGACTAAAAATTTTGCGTTTTTCCTTTTTGCGAGTTCTTGCCAAGGAACGAAATTTGAATGATGTTCGAAAATTGTGACAAGAATTTCATCGTCTTCTTTTACCTTGTCTTCCAGCAAATATGCGATTTGGTTAATCGATTCTGTTGTGTTTCTTGTGAAAATTATTTCTTTTGAATATTTTGCATTTATGAAATTTTTGACTTCTTCTCTTGTTTCTTCAAATTCTTGTGTCGCTTTTTCTGCAAGTGTTGTTGCGGATCTTCCGATGTTTGAATTATAGGATTCGTAAAAATCTGTGATTTTTTCTATTACTGACTTTGGCTTTTGTGTTGTTGAAGCGTTGTCTAAATATATTAAATTTTTTCCGTTAATCTTTTTTGAAAAAATTGGAAAGGATGATTTGATTAAAGGGGAATTGAGCATATTATATCTTGTTTAATTTGTTTTTTTAATTCTTTAGAAATTTTACCTTCTAATTCTTTAAATAAAAATGCTTTCGTAAGTTCTTTTTTTATAGTTTTTTTGCTTAAATTTCTACTTTGAAGATAATAAATTTCTTCTTTATTAAAATTTCCTGTTGCAAACCCGTGATTTATTTCAACTTCATCTGAATTTATTTCAAGATTTGGTTTTGAAATAATTTTTGATTCTTTCGATTCGAGTAAGTTTTGATGAATCATTGAGGATTTTATTTTTTTTAAATTTTTTTCAACGAAAATGTTGCCGTTAAAATTTAAGTGAGCGTTTTTAAAAAGGACAGTTTTAAATTTTAAATCGAGGCTTGTTTTTGAGGCAAAGTGATTTACAAAAATATTAAAATCAAGTTTGGAATTTTCGCCTGTTATTATTAGAAATAATATTTTTGATGATGTATTTTCCTTGTTTAAATTTAGTGTGTATTTGTATTTGTTTTCAATGTTTTCGTTTATGAGTATTATAAAATTTGCTTCATTTTTTTTGATGAAGTTTAGTTTTAAGTCGTCGGGATTTTTTATGTAAATAGTGTTTTTCATTTTAAATATAGTTCGATTAAACGATTTAATTCAACTGCATATTCCATTGGTAGTTTTTTTGTTATTGGGTCTGCAAAACCATTTATCATCATGGTGTTTGCTTCTTTTTCGTTTATTCCTCTTGATTTTAAATAGTGTAATTTTTCATCATTTATTCTTGAAACCTTTGCTTCGTGTTCGAAATTTGCTGAATTTGTTCTTATGTCGTTTGTGGGATAAGTGTTTGAAATAGACGTGTTGTCTAGAATTAGTGCATCGCAGGTGGTTTTAGATTTTGAAAAATTTGCATCTTCAGAAATTTTTGTGATGCCTCGATATGTAGAAATACCTCCGTTTTTTGAAATGGATTTTGATAAAACAAGAGAGCTTGTTTTTTTAGCGATGTGAAATATTTTTGCACCAGCATCAATGTTTTGGCCTTTTTCTGCAAATGCTAGGGATTGAATTTCTCCTTTTGCTTTTTCTCCCATTAAATATATCGCAGGATATTTCATAGTAATTTTTGATCCTAAATTAACATCAAGCCAGTACATTTCAGCATTTTTTTTAACAAATGCTCTTTTGGTGACTAAATTGTAAACATTTTTTGACCAATTTTGCAGGGTTGTGTACTCCATTCTTGAATTTTCGTGTGCTATAATTTCAACAACTGCTGAATGAAGTGAATCGGTTGTGTAAACTGGAGCTGTGCAACCTTCAATGTAGTGAAGAAAAGAATCTTCATCAGTGATTATTAGTGTCCTTTCGAATTGTCCTAAATTTTCGCTGTTCATTCTAAAATATGCTTGAAGTGGCATATCTAGTTTTATTCCTTTTGGAATATATATAAATGATCCGCCTGACCAAACTGCACTGTTTAATGCGGAAAATTTATTGTCTGAAGCGGGAACGATTTTTCCAAAATATTTTTTAAATAATTCTTCGTGATTTTTGAGGCCATTTTCGATTGATTCAAAAATTATTCCTTGATCTATTAAATGTTCTTTTAGTGAATGGTAAACCATTTCTGATTCAAATTGAGCTCCTGTTCCTGCAAGAAATCCTCTTTCAGATTCTGGAACGCCTAGATGGTCGAATGTTTCCTTAATATTTTTTGGAACATCTTCCCATTTTGTGTGAGTTTTATCTTGAGGACGAATATAATAATTTATTGAGTCAAAGTCCAAATCTTTAAGGCTTGGTCCAAAGCTTGGCATTGGTTTTGATTTGAAAATTTCAAAAGATTTAAGTCTAAATTCGAGCATCCAGCTTGGTTCTTCTTTAAAGCTTGAAATTTCTTTAATTATTTTTTCAGTTAGACCTTTTTTTATTATATTTTTATTCATTGTATCCTTCTTTTTCAATTTTTAATGCAAGTTTTTTATCTCCTGATTGAATAATTTTTCCATCTTTATAAATATGAACAAAATTTGGGTTTATATATTTTAAAATTCTTGGAAAATGAGTGATTATTAAAAGTCCTGTTTTATTCTTTTTTTGGATCTTTTTGATTGTATTTGCGATTTTTTTGAGTGCATCAATGTCAAGACCGCTATCAATTTCGTCAAGAAGTGCAAATTTTGGGTTTAAAACTGCCATTTGTAATATTTCACTTCGTTTTTTTTCGCCCCCAGACATATTTGTATTAAGTTCTCTTAGTATTAAATCTGAATCTAAATTCATTTCTTTAGCTAGTTTGTAGATGTGTTCAACAAATTCAAGTGGAGAATAAGTTTTTGCGTTTTTATTTTCAGCAAGTAGTTTTGAGTTGAGTGCAATTCTTAAAAAATTTCTCATTGAAAGTCCCGGTACTTCAACTGGGTTTTGAAATGATGTGAAAATTCCAAGATTTGCTCTTTTGCTTGTATCTAGTTTTGAAATATCAGTAGAGTTTAATTTTATTGAACCCGATTTTATTTTTAATTCTGGTTTTCCCATGATGGCATTTATAAGTGTTGATTTTCCTGATCCGTTTTTTCCCATTAAAATGTGTGTTTCGTTTTCGTTTATTTGAAGGGAAAAATTTTCAACGATTTTCTTTTTTTCTATTTCAATGCAGAGATCCTTTATTATGAGTGAATTTTGCATAGTTTTATGTTTTAATGTTTTGTCAATTTGAATGTTTTTGTCTTGCTGGTAGAGTTTACCTGTTTTTTAATCAATCATCAAAATGAAATGTAAAAAAATTGTTTCTAGTATTCTTTTGTTTTTTAGCTTTTTTATGCTTTTTGGAGAAAATCTAAATGCAGAAAATGAAAGAAAAGTTTTTAATGATGTAGAAAAAAGTTTTGAATTTTTCTCTGCAATAGTTGATTTAAAGGATTCGGGAATTGTTGAAGGTTACACCGATGGTAGCTATAAACCAGAAAATTCAATAAATCGAGCTGAGTTTTTGAAAATTTTAATTATGTCTATTCAGGAAGATTTTGGGGGAAATAATTGTTTTCCAGATGTTAAAGATGAGTGGTTTGCTCCTTATGTTTGTAAGGCAAAGGAACTTGGACTTGTTTCTGGCTATGATGATGGTTTTTTTAGACCAGAACGAGATATAAATTTTGCGGAAGTTGCGAAAATTGTTTCAAATGCTTTTGATTTAATTCAAGAAAAATCTGATAAAAATATTTGGTTTAAACACTATGTTCTTTCGTTGCAGGATTATTCTGCAATCCCAACATCAATTTTGTCGTTTGATAAAAAAATAAATAGAGCGGAAATGGCAGAAATTATTTATCGTGTAAAAAATGGTTATACACAGAAGGCTTATAATACTTTTGAATCGATTTCGAGAGGTGAGGTTGCAAAAATAGATACAGTTTCTTTGCAAAATTTTAGGTCTTGTGAAGAAATGAATGCTTATTTTAGTAGGCCAAGTTTTGGCTCAGAAAAAGAAATTTTCTTTGAAGAATCGCCAAGTTTTTCAGGTGATTTTTTTGAACAAGCCACAGAAGATAGTGCAATGAATGAATCGGTTTCAAGAGATAAATTTTCTGAAACTAATGTACAGGTGGAAGGAGTAGATGAGGGCGATATCGTGAAAACGGATGGAAAGTTTATTTATGTTTTAAAAGGAAATACTGTGAGAGTTGTTGATGCTGTTCCTGCAAATAATATGAAAGAGATTAATTTTGTGGGATTTAGTGATGATAATTTTTATCCTAGTGATATGTATGTTTCTGGAAACAGGCTCGTTGTAATGGGTAGTTATTATGGGATTATTCCTATGCCTTATCTTGCTGACGATATGCGTATTTCTGTTATGCCTCCTAGGTTTTCAGAACAAATTTCAAATGTTTATGTTTTTGATATAAGTAATAAAAATGATATTAAACTAATTAGAGAAACAGAGGTTGAAGGAACAATTGTTTCTTCAAGAAAAATCGCAAATACAGTTTATTTGCTTACTAATAAAACAAAATATTTGTACTATCCGTATGATTACGACCCCTTATTGGTGCCAGCTTTTAAAGATTCTGCTTTAGAAGATGAAAGTAGTTTTGTGGCAAACTGCAATGAAGTTTCATATATTCCCGGAATGAGAGATAGTAGCTCTTTTACTACAGTTTTTGCAATTCCTGTAGATGATGCATCAAAAGAAGTTGCTTTAAAAACTGTAGTTTCTTCGAGTGGTCAAGTGTATAGTTCTTTAGATAATTTGTATCTTGCTGAATCAAGATATCAAGGAGATTTTAGAATAATGGGAGATATATTTGCAGGAGAAGAAAAGACAATTGTTCATAAATTTGCTCTTTCTCCTGAAAAAATTGAATATAAAGGAAATGGTAGTGTTTCAGGTGTTGTGTTGAATCAGTTTTCAATGGATGAAAAAGGTAATGATTTTAGAATAGCAACTAGTACAAATCAGTGGTCGTCTATAAATTCTTCGAATAATTTATATGTACTTGATGATTCTTTAAGGGTTATAGGAAAAATTGAGGGAATTGCACCTGGTGAACGAATTTATTCAGCAAGATTTATGGGGGATAGGGCTTATATGGTAACTTTTAGAGAAGTTGATCCTTTTTATGTTATTGATTTGAAGGATTCTAGAAATCCAAAAATATTAGGTGAGTTGAAATTGCCTGGTTTTAGTAATTATTTACATCCATATGATGAAAATCACATTATTGGTTTTGGAAAAGATACGGCTGAAGTAGATAGCCAATTTTGGACTGGACCTCTTCACCAAGGGATGAAAATTGCGATGTTTGATGTAAGTGATGTTTCAAATCCAAAATTAAAACATCAAGAACTTATTGGAGATAGGGGAACATATAGTGATTTGCTTTATAATCATAAAGCACTTCTTTTTGATAAAGAAAAAGGAATAATGGCTTTTCCAATTTCTGTTTATGAAATTGAAGATTCTATAAAAATTGATCCAAATAAAATGCTTTTTGCTTATGGAGATATTGTTTTTCAAGGAGCATATTTTTATAAAATCAGTAGTGAAAAAGGCTTTGAGTTTAAAGGAAAAATAAGTCATTTTTCCGATGCGGAGTTGAATTCAAATGATAAATATGTATCTCTTTATGGAGATAAACAAGTGGATAGAGTTCTTTATATTGGAGATACCTTTTATTCAGTGTCTAAGGCTTTAGTGAAAGCAAATAAAATGCTTGATTTAACTTATGTTTCCGAAGCAAAACTTGGAGGAAATAGCGGAAGTTATTGGGATTTTTGGTATTAAAAAGTTTTAAAGAGCGTTGATTTTTGAAAAATATTATTAACGCTCTTTTTTGGTTTTTTATTTAAAATGTTTTGACAAAACAAGGTAAGGTGTTTTAATGTTTGAATGCCTGAATCTTAAGAAACGAGTTGTTTCTTTAAGAGAGATGGTAGTTTGACACTAGAGGGTAAAGGAGGAAAGCCCAATGGTGGGAGAACAAGTGACTAGGGAAGAGTCTGGTTCTGGAAGTCAAGGAAGTCAAGATGTCCCTGCTTCGACTCAAGGAAGAGGGAAACGGCCGAAGTATATTGTACTTCTTGGATATTATTCCTTTATGATGAGGAAAAATATCAATTTTGTGCGAAAGCTTCGGAAGGAAAGGCTAAGTAGGCTTTCGGAAATTGAGGAAAGAAATAATCTTAAGCATATAAAGGAGAGAATTTTGCTTAAGATTGAGATTCAAGCTCTTGAAGGCAAAAATGGGAAATGGTTCTTTTTTAGAAATCTCTCTAGAAAAAAACTTAACTCTATTGCCAAACACTTGACTGAAAAAGGCTTGATCGTTGAAATTGAAAACGATCAAAAAGGCCACTTTATCTGGGTCGAGTGGTAGTGTTGTAGGAGGGAAACAATCCGTTTCTCTCCTCTTTTTTTTGAATGTTTTTAATCAAGTATTGAGCTTTTTCTAATTTTTTCAATTATTTTTTGTCTGGTGGAATGTTTAAGTAGTCATATAAAAAAGTGGCGGCTTCTTGAAATGCCGGTGTGACTGTTGATTCAGACCATTCTGATGTTTTTGGAAAATCTAGCTTAATTAAAAGTACCCATTTTGGATCTGATACAGGGCCAAATCCCGCAAAAGAAGTAATTGTTGTGCCAACTCCTGTAAGTGGTTTGCCATTTTTATATGTTTGAGAAGTACCTGTTTTTCCTGCCATGTAATAACCGTCTACTTGAGCTTTGTTTGCAAAGCCATTTTCGACAGAATTTGTAAGCATTGCTATCATTTTTAAGGAAGTATCTTCTTTTAAAACTCTTCGAACTTGTTTGGGTTCGGTTTTAGTTGTTGAGCCATCTTCGTGGCGTATTTCTGATACTATGTGGGGTTGCATAAGAATACCACCATTTGCGATTGTGCTGTAAGCGTTTGCCATTTGAATCATGTTTACGGTAAGTCCTTGTCCGAATGAGTGAGTGGCAAGTTCGGACTCTGTCCAAGTGTCTGAAGGTCGAATTTTTCCTGTTATTTCACTTGCAAATTCTATTTCAGTTTTTTCAAGAAATCCAAATTTTTCCATATATTTATGAAAGAGTGTTGGGCCAATTCTTTTTGCAACAAAAGTCATTCCGGTGTTTAAAGAAAAGGCTAAAACTGTTTTCATATCAACAAGTCCCATATATCTATCAGCATTTTTTATTTCAAAATCATATTTTTGTGTATAAACATTGAAGTCTACTCCAACTGGTCCTATGTCGTTGTATTTTGTGTCGGGAGTGACATCACCGTCGTCTATTGCTATTGCCATTGCGATCGATTTAAAAACAGATCCTGGTTCGTAAGGCCAAGCGACTGCTTTATTATGATAAACTTCGGGCCCCACATTGTTTGAATATTTAAAATAATGTTTTATTCCGTTTCTATCTGTTTCTACAAAAACCAGAAAAAATGTCATTGTTCGTTCATCTGTGTAATATCTGAAAAT
>Ga0334883_1003096_pt1 | contig 18618 bp, 15 predicted proteins | sample GraSluR1_MG_6_FD_207230 | JGI IMG/M metagenome (GOLD analysis project Ga0334883, IMG submission 207230) | Sludge microbial communities from methane-producing bioreactor in Wageningen University, Netherlands - Granular Sludge_09_05-R1 | ecosystem: Engineered > Bioreactor > Anaerobic >... | reverse complement strand
CCAAGTGGTTGCATTCTGAGGATATCGTGCTCATGTTGGTGTATTGGCCTCCCTTGGTAGTGACAGGGGAGGCAGCTCCGTATTGCAGTGGCAGTCTAGGTGAAAGTCTCTCCAAAGCACGCACTGTCACTTCAAAAAGTGTAAACTATAGCGTAACCATAGTATTTTAAAAAATATTCACAAGAATCGACTATAATCGAATTTTGCTCTTGCTATATAAAAAAAATCGATTATAATTGAATTATGGTAGAAAGACGGGTCCATCTAGAACATATCTCCATGTACAAGGATACTCCCCAGTTGGTCAAAATTATCACCGGTGTGAGGCGTTCGGGAAAATCGGGCCTGATGGATTTGTTCCATGAGTATCTGCAAAACCAGGGTGTTGCCTCGTCTTCAATCATTCACATCAACTTCGAGGAATTTGATTTTCGTTCAATCCGAACTGCAGCAGGATTGCATACATGGGTAACCGAGCGGGTTTCCAAAACTGGAAAGACATACATATTGCTCGATGAAATCCAGATGGTTGAAGAGTGGGAAGATGCAGTGAACTCGTTGCGGCTGAAACGCAGCAATGATGTATATATAACCGGATCCAATGCGAAGCTTCTGTCTGGGCAGCTTGCTACACGGTTGTCGGGTCGATATGTTGAAATAAAGATGATGCCGTTTTCCTTCAAGGAGTTCATGAATGCCTATGGCATGTCCGATCCTGTGGAAGCCTTGAATCAGTATATGAGAAGAGGAGGCTTGCCAGGTCTTCTGGACCTGCCTTCCAATGCAAACATTGTGAATGAATATCTGGATGGGGTGGTGAATACCATCATCGTGAAGGACATCGCAACGTTTGCTCAGATTCGGGATATCGATATGCTTCGCAAAGTGATTGCTTTCTTGGCTTCGAATATTGGCCAGCAGCTTACGGCTTCGAAAATTGCCCATTACCTGACCAGTACGGGCAGGAAGGTCACCCTCGATACCATAGACAACTATCTTGGTTTACTTGAGGAGGCTTTCATTTTCTACAGGGCAGGGCGGTACGATATCAAGGGTAAGAACTTCATGAAAACCAACCATAAGTTCTATATCGTCGATCTAGGGCTCCGCAATGCACTGGTTGGTCCTATGCTTAAGGATTATGGAGCCTCCTTGGAAAATGTGGTGTATCTGGAATTGATACGAAGAGGGTTCGTGGTCTCGACAGGGAAGTATCAAGATTTCGAGATAGATTTCATCACAGAAAGACAGGACGAAAAATGCTATATCCAAGTTTGTGCATCCATGTTGGAAGAGTCGACCAGGGAGCGGGAGATACGCAGCTTGCATGCTGTGCATGACAACTATCCGAAGTACATCCTGTCGATGGATAGGCTGCCCTACAATGATTACGAAGGAATCCGGCAAATCTACATTCCCGATTTCCTCTTGGGCTCCGAAGAGCTGGGACAAGTGTCCTGGGAGTAGACTGTCCCAAGAAGTGAGCATCAAACCAAAAACGTCTTATCCAAGGTATGCAGCCAAAGGCAAGGGAAAGAACACTATTGAGATTGCAGAAGCAAAGAGTCCTCCTTTGATGGATGGTCAATCTGCAGGGGAACGCTTGGTAAGAACTGCATGATCTATCTACAGAAAGGCAGGGGAGAGCGGGTCATCGTGGTGGCCGAGCATGTGGAGTTCAGGAAAGACCCAAATACTGCAGGCAAGCCGGAGGATACGCACGCGCTTGATGAACTTGACCAAGTGGTTGCATTCTGAGTCGTCATGGTCAGAAAATCAAACGACCTCAATTGCAGCATCATTGTTGCAGAGGATGTCGTTTTACCCTATCTGCCCTGTGTTCTACACATTGAGTATGGAGAACGTACGTGTATGAAACGTCGGAAGCCATGAGACCTTTCCGTAGTACCCCTTCTAAAATCTGAAAGCTACTGATTTCCAAGCAAGAAAGAATCTTGCCAGAGAACAAATACCTTGAAGGGTAAATTCTCAATATTTACCCTTAAGGGGATATTGACAGCATTTACCTTGGAGGGTATTTTTAAGATAATTACCTTGGAGGGTATATGGACTATACGATAAGCCTTATACAACAGCTGGGACCAGTCTTGAAAGGAATACGGAGAAAATCAGGAATGACTCAAAAACAAGTAGCTGAGAAAGTAGGGATGCTTACCAAAACCATCTCAGCCTTGGAAGCAGGATCACCCAGAAGTACGCTTGACAGCCTTATGACACTTTTGGGAGCCTATAACTACACCCTTGGGCTTGTTCAAAAAGCTGACGATTCTTCTTCAGCTTCTGATTGGTAGCAAGGTATGGATAAAAAACTCTTTATCTACATGAATGGTCTATTTGTAGGAACATGGACACAAGCACCTTCCTTGCTGCAATCCTTTACCTATGATCCTGCATGGCTGGATAATCCCAAGGGCAGAGCCATCTCCTTATCCCTTCCCTTATCAGAAATAACCTATAAAGGGATGCACGTCTCATCGTTTTTCGAGAACCTACTCCCGGAATCCGAAGCGGTGAAGAAAAAACTCCAAAACCGATTCAAGACATCCTCTATCCGCGCTTTCGAGCTATTGGAACACATTGGAAGGGATTGTGTAGGAGCTCTTCAGATTGTCCCACAACCAATTGAAGCCTCTTCTGTACCGCCTGAAATCGAAGGAACCATTGTCAATGACCATGAAATTGCCAGTATACTGAGGAATATACGGGGGTTGGAACGAGAAGGAGAAACTGTCTCTTTGCATGATTTTCGAATCTCTGTGGCAGGAGCACAAGAGAAAACCGCTTTTCTCAGGTACCAGGGACAATGGATGATACCCAATGGGACTACCCCAACAACCCATATTTTCAAGTTGCCTATGGGAAAACTGTACGACTTCATCGACTTTTCCGATTCAATTGAAAACGAATGGCTCTCTTGCCATATCATGCATCAGTTTGGAATTCCTGTATGCAACTCCAATATTCAAAATTTCGAGGAGCAAAAGGTTCTTGTAGTCGAACGTTTTGATCGACGGTGGAGCCAAGATCAAAAACAATTGATTCGTCTCCCACAAGAGGATCTCTGTCAAGCTTTGGGATTTCCCTCGAATCAAAAGTATCAATCGGATGGAGGCCCCGGGATTCTGGAAGTCATGAAGCTATTGCAGGGGTCAAACAGGGCAGAAGAAGACAGACGTTTATTCTTCAAGACACAGGTACTATTCTATCTGATGGCTGCTCCTGACGGTCATGCAAAAAATTTCAGTCTCGCCCTCATGCAAAAAGGCTTGTTTCACTTGACGCCTGTATATGACATTATGTCCGCTTATCCGTTGTTCGGAAAGAACTCTGCTTCTCTGAACCCTAAAAGACTAAAGCTCGCTATGGGAGTTTATGGAAAAAATATCCATTATGCATGGAATTCCATTGCAAGGAGGCACTGGGTTGAAACAGGAAAAAAAGTTGGATTATCCAAGCAAATTGTTGAAGAAATCCTTCAGGAAACTATCAGCCAAATCCCTTCGGTAATTGAAGCAACCTACGCAAGCATTCCTCCCTCATTCCCAATTCCAATGGTAGATGCAATCCGCAGAGGAATGGAAAACACTGCCAAAAGGCTTGTCGATTGAAGCCTTGGCTGACTATGCGTACAATACTTCACGAGCCCCGTTGCAAGAGTTCGGGTGAGCAGATTTTCTTTGATGAAGAGATTGCCCTCTAAGGATTCCTCTTCCCTTTTCGCCGGTTTGCCGGTACTATGCTACTTGTAATGAGGAGCAGAACCCATGAGTGAAATCGTCGTAACTGAAGAGAATTTCGAAGAGGAAATCCTGCAGGCTGATAAGCCGGTTTTGGTTGACTTCTGGGCCCCCTGGTGCGGCCCCTGCAAAATGATAGCTCCTGCGGTCTCCCAGATTGCACAGAGCTTTGAGGGCAAACTCAAGGTAGCCAAAGTCAATGTTGATGAGGTCCCCTCGCTTGCCAACATGTTCAATGTGAACTCCATACCGACCCTGATGATCTTCAAAGGTGGAGAAGTGGTCGACCAGCGTATGGGAGCTGCCAGCTTGGCGGTGATCGAGGGCTTTGTAGCGCAGCATCTGTAAACGTAGCTTTGTACACGGAAGAGGGAGGAGCGTATCCTCCCTTTTCCTTGTTGAAGGACAGAAGGAAAACGTATGCAACAGCTGGTTGTGTTATCTGTGAAGATGAAGTTCTTTGGTAGTGAAGACGTGGTGCATCCTGTTGTATTGATGGACTCTCAATACCGTGTGCTCGTGGATTGCGGGCCTGTTGGAGCTCTTGAACGTATCGAAGAAGCATTGCGTGCCCATCAGATTGAGCCTTCCTCCATCACCCATATCATCATGACGCATCAGGACCATGACCATGTGGGCTGTGCAGCCGCGTTCAAGCGACGTTACCCATCGGTCAGGATTCTCTGCTCGGAAGAAGAGAAGCCGTATATTGAGGGAAGCAAGGTTTCGCTTCGCCTTGAGCAGGCTCTCGCCATGCAAGCCCAGCTTCCTGAAGCACAGAAGAGTTTTGGAGAGGCATTCTGTGCGCTCTTGCGCTCAGTGGAACCGGTAGCAGTCGACCAAGTGATTCACATCGGTCAGCATCTTCCCTTCTGTGGAGGAACTGAGGTGATTGGTACTGCAGGGCATACTCCGGGTCACCTGTCGCTTTCTATCGAAAAATTTGGGATCATCATTGCAGGTGATGCAATCGCTTTGGAGGCGGGCAAGCCCGTAATTGCCAATCCCCAGTTCACCCTTGATCCGGACAAGGCGGAAGCCTCCCTGCAATATGTGCTCTCACTCGGGGCGCAAAAGCTCATTTGCTACCACGGCGGTATCCTTGATTTGAGGTAAGTGGCTACGGAGTGTGTCTCTTATCGCTGTTCTCCGAGCCAAACGTAGCTTCTTTCGTAGCGCAAATGTACCAATCTTCCTTGCTGTTGGTGTCCTTTCCCCCTTCCCTACAGAAAGAGCGTGTTGCAGTGCTCTGAGTGGAGTCGATACTCCCCTCGCTCTTTAGGCTGTTCCACTGGTTGCATTGGGCAAGAAAGCTGACATTGCTTGCCAAATCCTCCGATCCGAATCCATCGTGCGTGGTGGTCGTATGATTACCCCACACCACTGCGTCCAGCAACGGGCTCTCCCATTCAGGAGAACGAGCAAGGGAAAGACACCCATTGTTTGAACCCAAGCCTGCTTGCAATTCGCTTGCAAGGACGTTTTCTTCCTGCGTGCCTTTGCTGAAATGCACAACCAGATAGGCACCCCGCTCAACCATACGGTCAGCAAAGATGTAACGGTCGGTATACACCCCATCCCTGCCGGCATAGAGGGTGATGCCGGCAAGGTTTCCACGGCTGGTCACCAAAAGTTCAACGCGATCAGGATTGGCATCACTGCCTTTGGTGGTGAATTCATTGATCAGAAGAGTAGGCGGGTTCTGGTTTCGTGCCCACAGGGTAAGGGAGAACCGATTGCTGTTGCCCCTCTTGTCAGAAACCCTCCCCTCCAGAGGTACTCCTTGACCCAATATGAGATCCTCTTCCAAGCATATGGTAACCGTCTCTGAGGAGACCGAAACAGACTGGATGTCTTTATAGTTGCATTGCAGTGCTATTGCATCTGCATCAAGCGGTTCGTCAAAGGTAAGGACTGCCACCCGTTTGTTTACGGCCTCATACCGAAGCAGGATGGGAGGAGTGCTGTCAGTCTGCGCAAAAACGTCGTGCAGAATGGCGGAAGGCTGCTCACAGCCACAGCTGATGAGAGGAAAGAGAAGCAGAAAAAGAGCGAATCGGTGGTATTTCATATCATTTGAGAACCGGAGCTATGCGTTTTGCTTCAATTGACAGTGAGGGCCAATGCACATAGACTTTGGGTCATCCCAGGAGGCCTTGTATGTCCAAACTTTGGCAAAAAGATTATTCACTCGACTCGCTGATGGAGGAGTTTACCGTTGGCAACGACTACATTCTTGACCAGGAGTTGGTGATAGCCGATTGCCTTGCCTCGATTGCGCATGCCAGAGGCCTGCACGAGATTGGCATTCTTGATGATGAAGAGCTGGCTGCGCTCACCCAAGGGTTGGCTGAGATCATCGGCCTGAGACAACAGAAAGCGTTTCCCATAACCTTGGAGAATGAAGATTGCCATACTGCCATTGAATCGTACCTTACCGAGCACTACGGGGAGGTGGGCAAGAAAATCCATACCGGAAGAAGCCGCAATGACCAAGTGCAAACAGCTCTCAGGCTGTGGATGCGTGAGTACGCCCTGAAGCTGTGCAATATCACCGGGGATCTCTGCGAGCAGTTGCTCTCCTTTGCAGCCGAACATGCAGAGGTAACGATGCCTGGGCGTACCCACATGCAGATTGCCATGCCCTCCTCGGTCGGCCTGTGGGCCGCCGCCTATGCTGAGGAGCTCTACGATGAGGCCCAGCATCTGATGCACCTCTCCTGGACGCTCGACCAGAGTCCCTTGGGATCGGCCGCAAGCTATGGCGTCCCGTTGCCTCTCGATCGCCAATTTACCGCTGAGCAGATGGGCTTCACTCGGGTGCAGAACAATGTCCTCTATGCAAACAACAGCAGGGGTAAGTTCGAGGCGATGTTGCTTGACGGATGCGAGTATATTGCTCTTACGCTGAGCAAGCTCGCCCAGGACCTGATGCTCTTCACCCTGCCTGAGTTCGGTTATTTCAGCTTGCCCCGTGAGCTGTGCACCGGTTCCTCCATCATGCCGCAGAAGAAGAATCCCGATGGATTGGAACTGGCCAGAAGTCGCTCAGCATTGGTGAGCTCGGCTTCCATCAGGGTCAAATCCATCATCAGAAGCCTCCCTTCCGGGTATAATCGTGATTTCCAGGACACCAAGGAACCCTTGCTGCAGGGAACCAAGGCTACCTGGCAACTGGTGCAAATCTTCTCACGCATGGTCGGAGGTCTCACGGTGCACAAGGATGCCTTGATTGCTGCCTGCACTCCCGAGCTCTATGCAACCGACATCGTGCTGCAACAAGTGGCCGAAGGCAAGAATTTCCGTGATACCTATAAGGAAGTGGGATTGCACCTTGATCAGGTGGCAAAGCTGGACCCGATTGCAACGCTCTCTTCGAGGACGAGCCTTGGTACGACAGGCAATCTTGGGCTGGACGAGGATGTACTCTTTGTCTCACTGATGAAGAGTGGTTGCGAGGATGTCTTGGCCAGTTTCGAGCAGGCATACCAGGAGCTCTGTTTCCTCCAAGGGGTGGAAGCAGTCCTGTATTAGGACCCTTTGCCCTTGAAAAAAGGACCTTTCAAAGGTCCTTTTTTTCATGTCTAAAGCTCAGTGCTTTTGCCTGTTCGCTTTTGCAGCATCGGCGTGTGCTTCACCGCTTGGTGGTAGGCCTCTGCAATGTTTGTGCAGTAATCACCGATGTGCTCCAGGTGACGGATCTTCTCAAGGATGAGCAGCTCTGTTCTTACATCAGCCTTTCCATCGGATAGCCGATCCTGGACCATCTGGCTGAGACTGTTCCGGTAGCTGTTGATCTGCTCCTCAAACTCATTGGCCTTCTGCATCTCTGCTTTGGTCAGGGTCCTATCCATGCGGTCACGCACATAATCCAGGAACTCTTGTACCAGGGATTGGTAATCCCTGAGATCCTTGTCGGTTGAAGCATCAAACACCCACTTCTGGTTGTACCGTCTCTGGCTGAGCAGGGCAAGGTTGAAGCAACTGTCGGTTACCGACTCAAGCTCATCCATGACACGAATCAGGCAGTTGAGCGAGGATGCATTGGTAGGTGTCTGGGAATCCTGCAGGAGATGTACGCAGAAGTCGGAGAGCTGTTCCTGCATCTGGTCTGCATACTCCTCATCCTTTTTCATGGCTTGGACGTCTGTTTCCATGGTTGCTTCGGGATTGTTGAACATGGTCCGATAGCGGGTGAGCATGGTACAGGCGAGATTTGCCATTTTCTTGATCTCATCTCGGATGGCAAGCATGTAGATCTCGGGGCTGTCAATGAAGATGCCTCCGATGTACTTGAAGTGATAGGTGCCTTCGTCGTACTCAGCCTTTGCAGGTACCAGACGCTTGATGAACGCTGCATATTGGCGAACAAAGGGAAAGAAGAGGACGGTGTTGATGACGTTGAACACCGAGTGGAACATTGCCAAGAAGAGGGGCAACTGGGTTGCCAGAGCTGTTCCGGAAAGCTTGTAGATGTTGCCTGGGGTGATCCAATTCACCAGTTCAAGCAGGGGATGGAAGAATACGAGGGCTATGATGCTGCCAACCACATTGAAAATGATATGCGCCCATGCAGCGCGCTTTGCCGTGGTGCTTGTGCCGATGGAGGCGAGATAGGCAGTGATGGTGGTACCGATATTCGAACCAAGGATCAGGGCGGCTGCGGCAGTAACCCCCAACCAGCCGTTGTATGCCATTGTCAGCGTCATAGCCATTGCGGCCGATGATGATTGCACGATGATGGTGACCAACGTTCCGAGCAGGATGCACAGAAGATTCATCCATACCGTGTCACTGTTGAAGGTGGAAAGGAAGGCGAGTGCATCCACGTTGCCGGTGATATCGGGCATGGAGTGAGACATGAAGTTCAGCCCGAGAAAGAGAATGCCGAAGCCGAGGAGCACATCCGCTCCATCACGGGTACTGCTCTTCTTGCTGAACATCATCGGAGCAGCAAAGGCAATGGAAACAAGGGCAAGAATGGTGATGTCGATCTTGAAACCCAAGAGGGCGACCATCCATCCGGTGAAGGTGGTTCCGATGTTTGCACCGAGAATGACGCCGATGGCTTGGGTAAGGCCCATGAGCCCAGCGTTTACGAAGCTGACGACCATGACTGTGGTAGCAGAAGAGCTTTGGATGATGATGGTAATGAGGAGGCCTGTAATGATGGAAACCAATCGGTTTTTGGTCATTAATTTGAGAATGGCCTTCATTTTGTCGCCGGCCGATTTCTGCAAGCCCTCACTGAGCAACTTGATACCGAACAAAAAGAGCCCAAGGCTGCCGACTATCTGAAAAAAGATCACGATTGTTTTCATATCAGCACAAACGTAACAAGTTTGTGGCTAGTTGGTAAAGTAGGAAAGCACATACATTTTTAACAATGTTAAGCACAACGGCTGGAAATTGGTATTTGGCCGTATGTTTGGATCGGGAAAGTGGATTGAACTTTAGGCGGTGTTGTTGTATGGTTCAGCCATGAGCATCATCAAACCCCACAAGCTTGGGATTATCTCTGGTCCCGGTTCAGAATATTTCACAGGCAAGGTGGTAAAGCATCTGCGCCGTCTCTATTTGGAGCGATATGAAAAGCTTTCCAATGCCTTGGCAAAGCGTCATGGAATGACCGAAGAAGAGATACTCAGGACAGTTACCCTGATGGACGACCTGAACAACAAGCGTATTCCGCGCAGCAAGTGTCCAACCACCTTCCAATGTCCTGATTTCACCATCAAGGTGAAGTATACCAAGTTTGCAAATGGCGAGGAAAAAGCTGAGATTCTTGATGCAGTCAGGGGTTTGAGAATTTTCATTGTCTATGACCTGTCGAATATGGAGCCAGTCAAGGTGGCTGGCAGTGACGACCCGGTGAGTATGTCTGTCAACGATCACCTGATGTTCCTGTTCACGACAATCAATGCCTTGACGCTTGCGGGTGCGGAGAGCGTGACGCTGGTGCTTCCCACCTATCCGTACTCCCGCCAGCATAAGAAGGGTGGGCGAGAGGCGCTTACTGCAGCGATGTTCGGGCGCATTTGCGAGATGCTCGGGGTAGAGCGCATCATCACGCTGGATATCCACAGCCGTGAGATTGAAAACAGTTTTTCCCATCTCCACTTGGAGAACCTCCATGCTTCCTACCAGACCTTGATAGCCCTGCACAAGGTCATTGATTTCAGTGATCCTGATCTGGTTGTGGTCTCCCCTGACACCGGGGCCATCAGCAGGAACAAGTTCTATGCCCAGGCCCTGCACCGTCCTTTGGCCATGCTCTACAAGGAACGTGACTATTCGATAGTCAGCAAGGACGCCAAGCACTCAAACATCAAGAGCATCAACCTGCTTGGTGATGTCCATGGAAAAACCGTCTTGATTGCCGATGATATGCTGGCAACCGGCGGGACCATGATCATCGCTATGCGCGAATTGACCAATCTCGGGGCAAAAAAGATCATCTGTATGGTCAGTTTGCCTTTCTTCAATGCCTCTGCTGTCGAAGATTTTGATGCTGCCTATCATGAAGGGGTGTTCTTCCGGATCATCGGAACCAATGCCGTCTTCCATGGCCGCAATCTGTTGGACAAGGAGTGGTATATCCAAGCCGATATCACCGAACTTTTTGCCCGCGTCATCAGCCGTCTCCACCATGGGCGATCCATCAGCCCGCTTTTGGATAACCGTAAGTTCATTCAGATCCTGATTGACAACAGTCAGGCAAATCCGCAGGCGCCGTTCCCCGGGGCCAGCGCTAGTGACCCGGACCGCGACTGATTCTTCAGTTCGGATCCGGGCTCATTCCACTTCACCTCTGCTCTGCGGAGCAGTAGCGGCGGTGTCGATTATCCAACCCTGTTGTTTCTGGAGTGTACTGTATGCAAATGTCCAATAGAATTTCAGCTTTCCAATGTTCTCCCATCAGACGTCTTTCCCCCTATGCCCGCGATGCGGTGAAAAGGGGAATCAAGGTATATCATCTGAACATCGGCCAACCAGACATCAAGACTCCCAAGCAAGTCATCGAGGCTGTTCGCAAGTATGATGAGACCATCATTGCCTATGGCAACAGCGAGGGGCGGCAGGAGCTTCGCGAAGCCCTCCCTGCGTATTATGCAAAATACGGCCTTTCTGTACAGGCTGAAGACATTTTGATTACCACTGGTGGCAGTGAAGCGCTGCAGTTTGCATTCATGACCTTGTGCGATCCCTATGATGAGGTCATCATTCCCGAACCGTACTACACCAATGTGTCATCCTTTGCCCACTCTGCCATGGTTACCCTGGTACCCGTTACCAGCAAGATGGAGGACGGGTTTGCTCTGCCGGATATTTCGGAGTTTGAAAAGCGTATCACCCGCAAGACCGGGGCCATCCTGGTGTGCAGTCCGAACAATCCCACCGGCCATGTCTATACCCACGAAGAGCTGCTGCAACTGCTCAACCTCTGTGAAAAGCACGATATCTTCCTCATTGTCGATGAGGTGTATCGTGAGTTCTGCTACGATGGAAAGGAATTCTCAAGTGTGCTTGCGTTCGATGAGTTCAGTGACAGGATCATCTGTGTCGACAGCTTTTCCAAACGGTACAGCATGTGCGGTTCGCGCATTGGTGCTTTGATCAGCAAGAACAAGGATGTCTTGGCCAACGCGCTCAAGCTCGCCCAGGCTCGCCTTTGTCCTCCGGATATCGAGCAGGTTGCCGCTTGCGCTGCCCTTCAGACTGATGACAGCTATCTGGTGGAAGTCCAGGCTGAGTACGAGAAGCGAAGGAATTTCATTGTTGAGGGCTTGAAGAAAATCGATGGGGTCAAATGCAGTACTCCCAAAGGCGCCTTCTATCTTGTGGCTGAGCTTCCGGTGGATGATGCAGAGAGTTTTGCAATTTTCATGCTGCGGGATTTCAATCTGAATGGGGAGACTGTCATGGTAGCTCCCTGTGAGGATTTCTACGTAACCAAGGGTATCGGGCACAAGCAGGTGCGTATTGCCTATGTGCTCAATACCCAGGATTTGGAGCGTGCGGTTGCCTGCATCGATGCAGGCCTGAAAGCCTACCGCACACAGGTGATGGGAGTATAAACGCTATTCGCCGATGATTTTGACCAGTACGTGCTTGTCACGCATTCCGTCAAAGTCAAAGTAGAAGATTTGCTCCCAGCTGCCGAAATCGAGTCTTCCCCCGGTAATTGCAATGACCGCCTCACGGCCCATGATGGACCGTTTGAGGTGGCCATCTGCATTGTGCTCCGTTTCCGTGTTGTGGTTGTACTGTTCGTACGGAAGCTCCGGGGCGAGTTTTTCAAGCCAGATCTCGAAGTCTTCATGCAGTCCCTTCTCAACAGCGTTGATGAAGACGCTGCTGGTGATATTCATCGCATTGACGAGTACCAATCCCTCCTTGATCCCGCACTCATCGACTGCTTCTTGCACCGCCTCGGTGATGTTGATCAATCCGCGGCGTTTGTTGAGGTGAAACCACAGTTCCTTTCGATAGGTCATCATAGGCGCCTCCTCTTGCATCCCCAGTATACCATGCCTTCTTGCAACGCAAAAGGAATCACGCTACACTGCCGGCCATCATGCAGGAAATCCAAGTCATATCGAAGCAGAGACGGGCGCTCGGCCATGTATCTGTACTTCTTACGATGGTTGTCTGGGCCACCACCTATGTCTCCACCAAGGTGTTGCTCACCTCGTTTACACCGCCCCAGATCCTGGTCATCCGTTCTGCTCTTGCCCTGCTTGTACTTTCGTTGCTCAATCCAGGCAAGTTGGTGTATCAGCAGAAGAGCGATCGGTTTCTGGTGGCTTTGGCTGGCTTCTGTGGTATTTTCCTCTACTATTTCCTGGAGAACACTGCCTTGATCTACAGCAGTGCAAGCAACGTAGGGGTCATTGTTGCAGCAGCCCCGTTTTTCATCCTGCTTGCCTCCCGCCTGATCCTGAAGGAAGAGATGCTCAGGAAAAACTACTTCGTTGGTCTTGCACTCTCCATGGTCGGCATCATCCTGCTTACCTATGAAGGTTCTGAACAACTTTCCTTCAATCCTTTCGGCGATCTGCTTGCCTTGCTTGCCATCATGGTCTGGGCGCTCTATACGGTGGTGACGCGGATCATCGGTAGGAAGGGGTATCCGAACCTGTTGGTCACCAAGAGCATGTTCTTCTATGGCTTGCTGGGGCATCTGCTCGTACTCATCATCCAGGGCGATCACCTTGATGTCGGCCTGGTTGTCAGCTCCCCGTATCTTGCTCATTTCCTGTTTCTCGGGCTGGTTGCCTCAGCCTTGTGCTTCCTGTCCTGGAACTTCGGGTTGCGAACGATCGGCCCTATCAAGAGTAGTTTCTATCTCTATCTCAGTCCCATCATCACCATTGCCGTTGCCTTTCTCTTTTTGGGAGAACGGATGAGCAGAACCGATGCCATAGGTACCGGTTGCATCCTGGCAGGTTTGTTGATCAGCGAGTATCACGGAAGGGGTTGATCCCTTGCAAAACTACTTTACTGATGTTACCCTATTGGGTGAACGAGGTAGGGTATGGATACGCAAAGCAAGCTGGATATCTTGAGCCGTGATGCACAATATGATCTCAGTTGTGCCTGTGGAACGAAGAATCCCCAGGAGCATCGCAAACGCAGCAGCAACACAGCTGGATGGTTGTATCCCACAACCACTGCCAGTGGGGGGCCGGGTATCATGCTCAAGACCCTCATGGGAAACCGGTGCACCAACGACTGCAAATATTGTCCGCTGCGCAACAATCAGGATTTCCGACCGACTGCCCTCGCTCCCAAGGAGATGGCCTCCTTCTTCCATGAATTTCAGAGCAAACGGCCGCTTATCGGGCTTTTCTTGTCCAGTGCAGTGCTGGGGACACCTGAAAAGACGATGGAGATGCTTACCGATACGGCAAAGATTTTGCGTCGTGGATACAACTACCGAGGCTACATCCATCTGAAGATTATTCCTGGCAGCAGCAAAGAGAGCATCGACGAAGCGCTCCGGTATGCATCAGCGGTCTCGCTGAATATCGAGGCTCCTGGAGTTGACCACTTTTCCAAGCTTTCGGAGTCCAAGAGCTACGATCAGGATATTCTCAAGCCTTTGGCATACATTGCGCAGCAGACTGCAAAAGGTTCACGCTATGAACGCGTGCATACTTCCAGCCAGTTCATTGTCGGGGCAAGTGATGAGCTCGACCGGGAGATTCTCTTGTATTCGGCCCGCATGTATTCCGAGCTTCATCTGGGCAGGCTGTATTTCAGTGCCTATCAGCGGGGGCTTGGGGACCCGGCCATCCCAGGTGAGAAGCTTACCGTATCCGAGCAACTTCCCCTGTTTCCCGATGAGGTCATTCCCGCTTCCAATACCGAAATCCTGACGCGCGAACACAGGCTGTATCAAGCTGATTTCCTGCTGCGCAAGTATGGGTTTGGGTTTGAGGACCTGCTGTTCGCAAAGGATGGAAACCTTTCCTTGGAAAAGGATCCCAAATTGGTCTGGGCGCAGGCAAATCCCCAATTCTACCCACTGTCAGTCAAGCGTGCCTCAAAGGATGCTTTGCTTCGGGTCCCCGGCTTGGGGCCTGTCTATGTGAATAGGATTGTGAAAGGTCGTAGGGAGGCTCCACTCTCTTGCCTTGAGGATCTTCGTCTTCCGCAGTCGGTTCTGGAGAAAGCACGGCCCTTCCTGACAATCTGAGCGGAATGTACTTGTTGTCCTGGTGACAAACGCCTACAATGCTCGCTATGGTAAGCCTCTATATCTCCTTCTTTTTCGTCTATGCCATCTATGCAGTGATCAATCCATTTCTGCAGGTGATGCTCAGAAACCTCGGCTATTCCTACGATATGGTGGGGGTTTTGTTGTCGATATTTGAGGTGGCAGGGATTGTGGGACCGCTAGTGCTGGCACGCCGGATTGATAAACGCGGAGATATGCGTGGTGCACTGCTCTTCGGGACAGCTTTCACTTCACTTGGTGTTGCCATCCTCATGTTTTCCCGTATCCATGCATTGACGGTGCTTGGTCTGGTGGTGGTGGCTTTTTTCATGCGTTCGCTGCTCCCTATTCTTGATAGCTATGTAAACAACCTGTTCAATGGGGATGCCCAGAAATATACCGCGCTTCGTTCCTTTGGAACCGTAGGGTTCGTATTCTTCTCCCTGGCTTTCGCTCTGGCAAACAAGCCAAATCTGGAGAGCAACATCAGCATCGGTATGTATGCCCTTGTTGGCTGTCTCATGTTTTTCATTCCGGTGTTGTTCTGGAAGGCTGAGCCAAAGCGGGCAAAGGGATCCTGCCTGTTGGTCTCCGAGCCGGAAGGCAAGTGGTATGACAGGGCGTTCATTGTGGGATTGGTCATCATTGCCTTCAACCGGATCAGCATGTCCTCCATAACCAGTTTCTTCTCCCTCTATCTCGTTGAGGAGCTCTCCATCAACGCCATCAGCCTGATGAATGCCATCGGGGCTGGGAGTGAATATGGAGCCATGATATTGGCTGGGATTCTCATCCAGAGAAAAAAGGTGCTTCCTGTCCATCTCCTGATGATAAGCTCTGTTGCCATGGTGGTTCGATTGCTCATCTATGCCTTCGTGCCAACGTTTGGCGGGGTGCTTGCAGCACAACTGCTGCACAGTCTCTGTTACGGGTTCTTTCATCCTGCAGCGATTTTCTTTGTTGCAAGAAGGGTGAAACGTTCTCATCGCACGGTGGGAATGTCCATGTATGTGTCGCTGGGTACCGGTCTGCCTGCAGTAATCGGTTCAAGCTTGGGCGGGCTGGTTGTGGAGCAGTTTGGCTATCGTTCCCTTTTCATGGGATACTCCTTGTTTGCCCTGCTCTCGCTCCTGCTCTCGATTGTCTTCTATCGGGTGATGACCACCCCTGCCATTGAGGAGATCTGAAATGAGAAGTATGAGAAGAAAGGATAGGGAGATGGAGAAGGCTTCTGCACTTGCTCTGTTTCAGTCAATTTCCTGGATGACACTTTCCATGATCGGGGTAGAGGAGGGAGGCCAGCCGTATGCCATTCCTCTTTCATTTGTGATGGTGGGTGAAGAGCTGTTCTTTCATGGGGCAAGGGCTGGGTATAAGCGAGACTGTCTGCTTTCTGACAATAGGGTCTGTGTTACTGCTGTTGCCAATGCTGAGACTGATGCCCCTGCCTTCTCTGTTGCGTATCAGAGTGTTGTTGCCAAAGGGCAGGCTTACTTGGTGGAGGATGAAGGACAAAAACGGGAGGCACTCATGAAACTTTGTGAAAAATATACTCCTTCAGAGATGGAGAGGTTTGAGAGTTCTTGGGAGCGGCATCGCATGGCAACAGATATTTGGAGAATTGAGTTGAAGGAATGGAGTGGAAAGCAGCGGAAGTTTGAATGAAGAGCAAAGGTATGGTATGCTCTGTGCTAAGGAGTGGCGGCAGTGAAAACCAGTGAGAGTTGGGATTTGTGTTCCATTGGGGACATATCCTCTGATAAGGCACAGAAGAATCTGAGAGAGATCTCAATTTTCCTTGCCAACAATATCCGTACCATTCAATCCATCGCTTTTCAGTACCATCCTCTGGAACTGGTAAAATATGCGTTGTGGGAGCAAAGAAGAGTAGCATCCACCAAGAAATCCGACACTTTCTCCCTTCAGGTCTCTGCTTCTTTGGTCCGTTATCTTGCTGACCTTCTTCTTTTTTGGGAGAAGGATCACTCCCAGAATCGTGATATCAAGCAAAAGGATTGGAAGCGCCTGTATCAGGTATATGAGGATATTTGCAAGAAGAGTGTCAGGTTTGTGGACAATCAAGCTCTCTTGCTCCGCAGCCAGGGCTTCCTCCAGGAGGAAGCTCTCTTATTGGCATATCAGGATGAGGCATGTACCTATGTGCTTCCTTCAGTGGTGGATGGCTCCCTGTTGGAGCAGAAATACACCGCTCTTCGCTATCAACTGCAACCATTCAATGCTTTGGTAGGGGAGGTTTTTCCTGCAAAGCTTGATGGATTGCTTTCCTCTCTTCATTCCTTGGCAAGACGAGGGGTGGAGGGTATCGACACACTGCGTGAGGATAGTTCCACCTTCAAGCAAGCTGGGCTCTTGCAGTTGGAGCTGCTCAAGAGCAGGGGTGAGGATGTCTCGGATCTGAACCAGACCATGGATAGGATCATCAAGGAACAAGGATGGGAGTCTTGGGTTGATGACATCGTTGGCCGAAGGGATGGATATGCGCTCTTCGATGTTCTTCGCGACACCTCGCTTTCTGAACGTGATGCCTATCTGTTGTCTTGCGAGTTTGCCTCTCTTTCTTTTGACGGGGCCTCTCATGTGCTGACTGAGTCATCGATGAGGCGTGAGAAACCATTCATTCGATATGGGGCCTCCTATTATTGTTTTGATGCAGAATCGTTGCTCGAGAAAGCCTACCTGTGCATCAAGCATGCAGTTTGTTCCCAGGATGAGCAGCTTGCCCAGAGGTGGGAAGCGATTGAAAACGAAAAGAATCGTCTTGTGCCCATCACCTTCTTTACCGCAATGCTGGGGAACATGCATTACACACGCAATGTCTCCTATGAAAATGGTACATTGGATGCCCTTTTTGAGGATGGCAAGAAGGAGTTGGTGGTCCAAGTCCCGTATGCTGTGCTTGCAACCACGTCACTCAATCCCTTTGATGAAGCCTCTTCCTTCATTGAGCTCCTGGCACAAGCTCACAAAGACAAGAACCTTGCACTTGCTCACCCTGCACGGTGTGTAATCATAGATACCCTGCATGACACGCTCTATCCATTACAGATGGAAGAGCATGTCTTGATGCTCTCCTTCCTGCAGTTGGCGAACCTGGGCTCACAATTCGAGGGAGTAGCCGAACTCAAGGATGTTTTAGGGCTCTCCCTATTTGCAGACATACATCCAGATCACCATCATTCAGCAGAAGAAGAGCTTCCTGCAGATGAAGAGCTTCCTGCAGATGAAGAGCTTCCTGCAGATGAAGAGCTTCCTGCAGATGAAGAGCTTCCTGCAGATGAAGAGCTTCCCGTAGATGAAGAGCTTCCCGTAGATGAAGAGCTTCCTGCTACAAAGCCGTTTATTGGTTCATCTTATTTCACAGCCACTACACAAGATGAAGAGGATATTGAGCAGGATGAGCAAGAGATTGCTGATGAGATGGCAAGCTATGAGGAGCAACCGAATCTCTTTGATTTTGATGAAGAGAACCTCTTCGATCCCGACTCAAGAGATAAAGAAGATGTGGATTTTGATAACGACGACTACGAACAAGAAGCGTACTGCATTCTCGATCCAACCTTTTTCAATGATGATGACGATGATGAAGATGAGATGTTGAACTTTGCCGATGAGGAAATGGAAGATGGGGCAGAACTCTCTACCGAGATGTTCCACGCAGAGTACTCGGACGACGATGATGATGAGCTGGTTGGGATGCTGGATGATAATTCTGAGGATGAACAGGAAGAAGTTCCTGCCCAGCAATCCAAACCATCCACTCCCTTCAGCTTCTTCTCGCACTTGTCGAATATTGCTAAAAACGTTCCCGAAGAACCGAAGGCTAAGAAACCTCTATTTGAGGATGTGCCTGCAGTTGAACCAGAACCTGTCGTTGAACCGGAGCCTGTCGTTGAACCAGAGCCTGTCGTTGAACCAGAGCCTGTCGTTGAACCGGAACCTGTCGTTGAACCGGAACCTGTCGTTGAACCGGAACCTGTCGTTGAACCAGAGCCTGTCGTTGAACCGGAACCTGTCGTTGAACCGGAACCTGTCGTTGAACCGGAACCTGTCGTTGAACCGGAACCTGTCGTTGAACCGGAACCTGTCGTTGAACCGGAACCTGTCGTTGAAACCGAA
>Ga0334883_1003065_pt1 | contig 18787 bp, 11 predicted proteins | sample GraSluR1_MG_6_FD_207230 | JGI IMG/M metagenome (GOLD analysis project Ga0334883, IMG submission 207230) | Sludge microbial communities from methane-producing bioreactor in Wageningen University, Netherlands - Granular Sludge_09_05-R1 | ecosystem: Engineered > Bioreactor > Anaerobic >... | reverse complement strand
ATATTGAATCCAGTTCATAGTGATCTAGCAGAATACCAGTTTCTCTATATGTGCTCAGTTCATCGATACCGAGGTTGAAAAAACCGTGAGCCCGATAACCGATAATCCCGATACGGCTGCTGGAAAGAGTCTTTTTTATCCTGATTGCGTCTATCCAGTCGGTTTCAACTTTATCCCCGATAACTACGTGATAAGTGCGCTCTCCGGACTTGTAGAGGTTCGAAGCATTCAAATTCACACCACAGACTGAGTTTAGTCTTATCTTTCCGCCGTTGTATGGCAGTTCGTCGAGTCCCCAGAGTAATATCGGCTTTCTGACTTGCTTATGAAGTTCCAACACTAGATGACCTAGATGAAAAGTACCGCTTACAACTACCAGACCGTCTATACCTGACTCTGATAGTTTCGCCGCGGCTTTGCTGGCTTCGGGAACTTCGATTACGAGTTCATCGATGAAGTGCCACTCTACATCAGGAACGCTGCAGAGTTTCCCTTTTATTCTTCCGTACAACTCCTGTGCCGCCAGATAATCGAAGGTCTTTCTGGCAAGACAGACCACCCCTAACTTTATCTTCTGCATGGAAACCTCCATTCTCGAATCAGGCAGTCTTGCCGCCGATAGATGTTGCCCCCGTTTCGAAGAACAGTCTCTCGAGAACCAGCGACAGTCCGCCAATTATTTTGTTATCACTATCGAGTGCGCTTAATTGAACCACTGAAGAGCTATTGCTGCCAGGAACGAGTTGATCTATCTTTTTCAGAATTGACTGGAAGATCTGATCGCTTTTGAAGAGTGGTCCATAGAGAATCACTCTTTGTGGATCAAAGATCTTCATTACATTTGCGATACCAAGACTCAAATACTCCAGGGCCATTTCAACAACTCTTATGACTCCCACATCACCGACTTCGTAGGCTTCAACGATCTCTTCCATGACTAAACACTTCTCATCGGCATTCAAGTTGAGCCATGGGGTCTCTCCTTTACGCATAAGTTCTTTGACTTCCCAGATCATCTTCTCGGCCGACGTCAGGGCTTCAAGGCAGCCCTTCTGCCCGCACCTGCAGAGAGGACCTCCCCTTTCTATAACCATATGGCCGATTTCGCCCGCACAATCTGTGGATCCGTAAAACAGACTCTGGTTGATTATCACAGCAGAACCTAGTCCGGGACTGTGCTTCACAAATATGAGATTGCTCACTCCCAAATGCTTCTGTAGACTTAACTCCGAGACTGCAAGGGCTCTGACGTTGTTTTCGACCACTACCTTTATTTCCAGACTCTCTTCGAGTATTCGACGAATATTTACCGGTTGAGACCATATACCATATGCGAGGTTGCTCTGCCCACTTTCCGGATCAACACTTCCGACGATACCAACGCCGACTCCCAGAACGTCATCTTTTGTAATACTCTGCTTCCAGAGCATCTGCATTACTCTGCTTGAGATTTCGTTCAGGAATTCGGCTGGTGACCTGTCTCCACCCGTGTCGAACTCCTCATGAGCGAGAAGGTTGAAATCCATATCCGAAACACCAACGGAGGTAGTCCTTGTGCTTATATTGAGACCGATTATGTACTTTCTTTCCTTGTCAATGTCTACGAGAATTCTCCTTCTCCCTGCCTTGGAACTTCTCTGCGCCATTCCGACTTCCTTGAGTATGCCTTGATCTATCATCTCATTCACCAGATTAGTTACTGCCGCCGGTGTCAACCCTGACAGCAAGGCCATTTCTCTCCTCGATAGAGGTCCGCGATCCCTGAGAAGTCTTAATATAAGTGAACGGTTTCTCAGTTTGATAGACGATACGTTCAACCCGCGAGTCTTATTCACCATAAATCAACCATTTCCTCCGGAGCTTTCCTAAGAATGGGAAGTTCAAATTAGTAAACACAATTAACTAAGAGACATTAGATACATTCTATCACGGAAAAAAGTGGAGATATAACAGAATAATTCAACCTGTTAATTTAAGTATCTTCTCAACTACCCTGAATTGCTAAATGCTATCTTCTCCCTTTATGAGCAGTTAGGGAGGATTATCAAGCATGGTCTTGATGTATCTTCTCCATAGTCATCTATGGCTATGCTTGTATTAGTTAACGCCTTTAATTATATGTTGTTATTTGCCTATCGTTTGTTGTAGAATCATTCAAGCAGATCCTTTGTTATCTGTTAGTTCTCTTTCTTAGCCATGTTCAACTTCAAAAAAGGGAGGTTCACTTATGAAGAAACTGCTAGTAGTTCTCTTTCTAGCCCTGTTGTGTTTAACTGCGTTCGGTGCCACAACTATCAAAGTTCTTGCCTGGGACGACGCCCACACACAGGCCTGGGTAGCGAATCTTAAGGATTTCGAAAAGGCAACTGGAATTAAAGTCGATCTCGAGTTGATACCATCAGGCTCTATGCTCCAGAAGACATCTCTCAATGTCACTGAGAACAGAGCAAACTACGACCTTGTAGCTATCGATGAAGGTAACGTCGCTAAGTTCGGAGATCTTCTTGTTCCTTACTCTAAATGGCCCGAGGGAAAGACCTTCAAGAAGATAAGCACCACAGAGATTCCTCAGGCGATCTTTGAAGCTGCCCTCTGGAAGGGCGAGATCCAGGGAATCCCAATAAACGGAAACGTATATGTCTGGATAACCAGAGAGGATCTGGTCGAAAATCCGCAGTACAAGAAGGAATTCATGGAAAAGTTTGGCTATGAGCTGAGAGTTCCCGAAACGCTTGATCAGCTCGCAAACATGGCAGAATTCTTTGGAACAAAGGGAATATATGGCTGGGCACCGTTTACAAAGAACACGGAAGGAGCAACCTGCGAGGCCATAATGTTCTTTGAAGCCTTCGGTACGCACTTCATGCAGGATGTTGCCGGCAAGTATGTCATAACACTCGACAAAGAGAAAGCGCTCGAAGCCATTCTCTTCTACAGAAGACTTATGCAGTATGCCCCTCCAGGCGCCAATGATATGGGTCATGCCGAAAGAATAGCGGCCTTCAGCGACGGAAAGGTCTTCTCGATGTTCCAGTGGCCAGGGATTATCCCCTCACACGAAAACGAAGACGAATCTCTGGTTGTTGGAAAGATAGTATATACCGCGCCGCCGGCCGGTCCATCTGCCAGGGCTGCGGTAAGGGGTTGCTGGATTTTTGGAATTCCAAAGGCTTCGACAAATGTCTCAGCGGCAGCGGAGTTTGCTTACTGGCTGAACTCTTACGATGCCGGAATGAAACTTGCTGAAGATGGAATGACCCCTGTAAGAACCGATCTTCTTACAAATCCTGTTCTGCTTGAGACAAAACCATGGTACGAAGGAATGGCCGAGTCCGGACTCTTCGCAGTCAGCAGACCTAACAGGTCGGTCTACTATCCAGAGATCTCCGAACAGATCAAAGTAAACTGGCTGGCCGCAGTACTCGGGACTGTCGACCCTGCAATCGCTATAGACAACATGGTAAACCAGGTGCAGGCATTACTCGACAAGTATGGAAATTAGTAACAGATTAATTCGAAGGAACTCCCGCAAGGGAGTTCTTTCCTATCTTTATTTCATTTTGCCTGCTCTCATCATTGTCGGTGTAGTCCTGGTATTTCCGATCATATATTCGGTTGTACTGTCTTTTTTCAACTGGGCACAGGTCGATGACGGGAGAAGGGCCTTTATTGGATTTCAAAACTACCTTGATCTCTTCAAAGACAGGCAGTTCTGGCATTCGCTTTCTCTTCAGCTAGGTTTCATATTCATCGCGATACCTATTCAGCTTGTAATAGGGTTCTTCGTAGCCATACTTTTCAACAGGCAGTTTCCAGCTGCGGGATTGCTGAGAACACTGTTATTGTTACCGGTCTTCACACTACCCGTGCTCTCCGGCCTTACCTGGAGATTGATGCTTCAACCGGGATACGGAGTTATAAGCTATCTGCTTGAGTTCTTTGGCTTCGATGCGTCCAGAGGAATCCTTTCCGATAGCGGTCTCGCATATACCGCCGTTATAGTTCAGGATGTCTGGAGAATGTGGCCTTTCATGTTCATGATTCTATATGCAGGGCTCAAAAGCCTTCCCGCCGATATAATGGAGGCTGCCGAGCTCGATGGTGCAAACTTCTTCAAGAAGACCTTTCTGATAACGATTCCAATGTTGAAGCAGACTATAACTACGGCGATTCTTCTTAGAACCATAGACGCTTTGAGGATATTCTCCGAGGTCTTTGTCATGACTAATGGAGGTCCGGGAAACGCGACTATGCTCTATTCGCTCTATATTCACAAGCAGGCCTTCGAATTTGGTAAGCTGGGCTACGCTTCTTCCATGGCCGTCATTCTCATAATTGTCAGTCTTTTGTTTGCTTTCGGTCTGGTAAGAAAGAATATGGACGTCGACACACTTTGAGGTCTGGTGGTATTTATGGCGAAAATGAGGAGAAAAAGGGCGATAACAAAGTGGGTTCTATTCGCTATAGCACTGATAATAGTAGCGGTAGAGCTATTTCCAATATTCATCATAATCAGCAGCGGATTCAAGAGAGATCTGGATATTCGCAACACAAATCCCTTCAGCTTCAACCCAAATCTCACAAGTTACGAGAGAGTGCTTGGAAAGAGTGATTTCCTGCCTTCAATCAAGAACAGTCTCATAGTGGGGTTGTCATCGACAGCTATCTCTTTGCTGGTAGGTGCTATGGCCTCATATGGAATCTCGAGATTCAGGTTCAAAGGACGAAAAGTCGTTTCTTATTCCTTCCTGGTATCGAGAATGGTTCCGCAGATAGCACTCGCTGTGCCGCTATTTATGTTGTTTGACTCCCTCGCAATGACCGACTCCTATATTTCACTCATACTTGCATACACTAGTTTCAACATACCTTACGTTATCTGGTTACTTCTGCCATTCTTCTGTTCAATATCTTATTCCTTTGAAGAGGCAGCCCGTGTGGACGGCTGTAACAGAATCCAGATATTCTGGAAGATCTTTCTGCCGCTCACGGCACCCGGACTTATGGTGGCCGCAATTTTCGCGTTCATAATGTCGTGGAACGAATTCATTTATGCACTTGTTCTCACAGGAAATTCAACAAAAACGGCTCCCATATCCGTGAATGGTTTTCTTGGGCAGTATGCACCAAGATGGGGACAACTCGCAGCCGCCGGTACAATAATACTCATACCCGTAATTATCTTCACACTCGCTCTCCAGAAGTATATTATCGGCGGACTGACTGCCGGGGGAGTCAAAGAGTGAATCCGGTAAGTATGTAAACCTTCCTCCCGGGGAGAAGCTATATGAATTAGCTTCTCCCCGATGTTTTCAGTTTTGATAAACTGTTTCTATGGCTCCTTTACAGGGAAAGTATTCTTTGAAGATCCTGAAATACAGCAATTCCTCTTTAGATCTTACAGTAGCTCCATCACTGTTTGCTTCAAATTCGGAATCGCTGATCTGCTTTTCGGCATATTCGCTCATTATGTCATAAGAGCCGGCTCCAGCACTGAATTTCTCTTTCTTCCTCCAGACGACCTCGTCAGGAAGCTCGCTCTCAAAAGCCTTTCGAAGAATCCACTTTTCTACCTTCTCTGAACCGTGCATCTTCCACTTTAGTGGTAGTGAAAAGGCAAGGTTCAACATATCGAGGTCCATAAACGGAACATCATACTCCAGACCGTGAGCAAGTGCCATTCTGTCGTCTCTCAAGAAACCTGACAGGTGAGCGTTTTCGGTTATTCTCAGTAACTCTGCCTCAACGCTTTCTCCAGACTCCATTCTCTTCATATAATCGTATCCGGCGAATAATTCATCTGCCCCCTCGCCCATAAATACGAAGGAGAATCCCTTTTCTGCGGCCAGTTTTGAGACTATATAGTTAGGTATGGCGCTTCGCACAAGCAACGGATCAAAGGATTCGAGATGGTATATTACTTCCGGCAGGACCTGTAACATATCTTCAAGATCGTAAAGATATTCGATGTGCTCCGTGTTAAGGTGCTCCGATACCACTCTTGCGAACTCTGGATCCTCTCCGCCATTGTAGCCAACAGTAAATGTCTTGAGATTGTCAATGTGCAATGAAGTGACTGCAGCGATGCAGCTGCTGTCAAGTCCGCCGCTCAAAAAGACAACAGGTTCACAATCAATCGATGCCAGCCTCTTTTCTACGGAATTCTCAAGGGTTCTGCGCACATTATCTATAGCCTGATCGCGATCGACTCCATCTATTTCAGGATTAATAAGCTCATCAAAGGTTGAGTACTCCTGGAAGCCTTTATCAAAAGTGAAGAAATTCCCGGGAGGAAAAACCGCCACATCTCTGCAGACAGAAGAGACAGCCTTGAGCTCTGACGCGAAAAGCATGTCCTGTCCTATATGACCATAATATAGGGGCTTCAATCCAAGAGGGTCCCGGGCGATCAGAGTCTTTCCTCTGGTACTAACGGCAAGGGCAAATGGCCCTTCAAGATCTTTGAGGAACCCCTCTCCTTGATCTTCATATAGCCTGAGTATCTCTCTAGCCCACTCTGGCTCGTTTACATCTGAAGAGATGAGGAATCCATCCATAATCGCCGATCCTTCGTGTGATGAAAACCGGAGACTACCATCTGAGAAGGCTCTTCCTCTTATAGAGCCCAGTAATTGGCCGTCCTCAGTTTCAATTGCAGTTAAACTCTCTCCCCTGTGGACCATAGTTTTGAGAGCCTTATTCATAACCTCTCTGTTCTGGCCGGTGTATAGAACTATCGCACTCATTGTTTTCTCCTTTCCAAGGCGAGTTTTAGATTTCGGGTAAGACTTGCGTGTAGAATACATTAGAATGCCTCTATTATTATTAATATTATAACATACTTTGCTGAAGCGCTCTTTCCATGAGCCAATAAGAAACACGGCATATCCTGCCTTATCTGTTGCGAAACAGTCATTCCGCTTTGCCGTTTAGATAAACTCAAGTATAATACTCTTGATTAGCAGTATTTTTTGGAACACGGGATTCAGAACTCTGTGTTTTACAGGCTGCTACTGATGATCCATCTAGTAATAAGGGGGTGCAATATGAAGATTGCTGTTATAGGTGCGGGCAATGGCGGCCAATCTCTGGCGGCCGTTCTTGCGATGCGAGGCAACGAAGTTTCTTTATACAACAGGAGCTTGAAGAGGATATCACCGATAATGAAAGGCAGAAAACTCAAAGTTGAAGGCGAATCCAGCGGAACGGCCCGTCTCAAATACGTGGGTACGGATATGGAGAAAGCAGTTGCTAATGCCGAGTTGATAATGGTTGTAGTTCCTGCCTTTGCACATGTAGAAGTCGCCAGAAAGCTCTCTAAGTTTGTCAGTAATGGACAGATAATTGTTTTGAATCCCGGCAGAACCGGCGGAGCCCTCGAGTTCGATAAGGTATTCAAAGAAGAAGGGGTCCGGGAGAAGGTTACCATAGCTGAAGCTCAGACGTTTATCTTTGCCTCACGCATATCCGGGCCGGGAATGGTAAAGATATTCAGGATTAAGAACACTGTACCGGTTGCCGTACTTCCGTCCAAGGACAACGATCTGCTTCTTCCAATAATGTCCGACGTGTTACCTGAATTCACTCTTGCCGACAACACTCTGTTTACGAGCTTCAACAATATCGGAGCTATCTTCCATCCGGGAGCTATCCTCATGAACGCCGGCTGGATCGAGTCAACCCATGGCGATTTCCAGTTCTATCTTGAAGGAATAAGCCCGGCCGTTGCAAGAGCTCTCGAAAAGATAGACGCCGAGCGCTGCGAGGTTACAACGAGACTCGGTGTTCAGGCAATGGGGGCTAAGGAGTGGCTTGATTACGCTTACGACGCAGCTGGTGAAGATCTATACGACGCGATTCACAAGAACGAGGGCTACAGGGGGATAATGGCTCCGATAAGTATCGAAAATCGTTACATTATGGAGGATGTTCCCATGAGTCTCGTCCCGATCAGTTGTTTTGGAAAGAAACTCGGAGTCGAAACGAAGGTAATGGATTCGATTATAAACATTGCCGGCGCGGTTATGGGCAGGAATTTCTGGGAAGAAGGCCGGACTATAGAACGACTCGGTGTGGAACACATGTCGGTCGAGGAGCTCTGGAGATATGTCGAAAAGGGTGATAAAGATGCCTAAAATGCTTGCAGGCGCTATCGGAAGCGATATTCACACGGCGGGAATTCTGAACTTTCTCAATCTGGCACAAAAAGAGAACTACGAGACCATATATGTTGGCAGCGTTCTTGGATTAGAGAAGTTTGTAGATAGTATTGAAGAAGTCTCTCCCGACATTGTCGCTGTAAGCTACCGCCTCGGCGCAGACTCTTGCAGAAGCCTTTTGAAGGAGCTTCGGGTACTTCTTGAAAGAAGGGGAATCGATAAGAGATTACTCTTTGGAGGGACATCCGAGACTGCGGAAGTTGCAGGGGAATCTGGAATATTCGAAAAGATCTTTGACGGCAGCGAAACGACCGAAGACATAATCAGGTACTTGCGGGGCCAAGAAAAGACAGCGGGAAGCGATGACTATCCGCAGAACTTGCTTGACAGAATCGCCATGAAGAAGCCTTTCCCTCTCATAAGGCATCATATAGGACTTCAGAGCCTCGAAGAAACCGAGAAGGCAATCGAGCAACTTGCCCAATCCGGTCTGCTAGACATAATATCGCTTGCACCGGATCAGAATTGCCAACAGTGGTTCTTCCGCCAGGAAAATATGATAGCTGCTGAAGATGGAGCTGGAGGCGCTCCATTGAGAAAGAGAGAAGACTTCGAAAGACTTTACAGGGCCAGTCGCAGGGGAAACTTTCCGCTAATGCGTTGTTACTCGGGAACGAGAGACTTGATAAAGTTCTCCCTTCTTCTCAGAGAGACTCTAAACAACGCTTTCGCGGCCATACCTCTCACCTGGTATTCTCAACTAGACGGTAGATCGGACCGAGAGCTTCTTGACGCGATAAGGGAGAACCAAAAGGCAATAGCCTGGAACGCAAGTCAGGGGATACCTGTGGAGATAAACGAAGCGCATCAATGGGCTTTGAGATACTGCCACGATGCCGTCGAAGTCGCCGTCTCTTACCTCGCAGCCATGACTGCAAAGAGGCTTGGGGTGAGTGTCTATGTGGCTCAGTATATGATGAGCACTCCTCCGTATATTTCTCCAAGAATGGACCTGGCAAAGTCGCTGGCAAAGAAAGAATTGGTCGAAACACTCAGAGATGACTCCTTTACACCGGTGACCATGGTAAGACCGGGTCTGATGTCCTTTCCCACAGATCCTTATATGTCCATGGGGCAGCTAGTTTCCTCACTTCTGCTCTCCTCCTACCTTGAACCCCAGATAGTGCACGTGGTGGCTTACTGCGAAGCGACGAAGAGAGCAACCGCTACGGAGATAATCGAAAGCGTGAAAATGGTAAAGCAGGCTCTGAATCAAGTGAATAGAGGAATGCCGGAAATTTTGGCAGACGAAGAGATTCGTAAGCACAAAGAATACCTCAAATCGGAATGTGCGATCATAATAGAAGCAATCGAGAAGATGAAGACGGGGGAAATGACCTCGCCAGAGAGTATATTCACCGCAGTTAAGTCCGGAGTTCTCGATGCGCCTGGACTGAAGAGAATGTCCGTCGCCAGAGGAGAGGTAATTACATCCGTTCTTGACGGTGCTATGTATGCGGTAGATAACCGAAACAACATAATCGATGAGAGAGAGAGATTGAACAAGCTGGGTATAAACGTCTGAGCTCTCTCACGTGATTTCGTCAGTTGTGGCCGAAGACAAACAGATTTTCTTTATTCTTTCCGGATGTCTCTGAAGACACCTAGTAGTCGTGTCATGGCTTCTTTCACAATCGCTCTCGGGCAGGCGAGATTGACTCTCATAAAACCCATCCCCTCTTCACCAAAGACCGATCCATCTTCAAAACCCACTCTGGCTCGTGTGTATAGAGCGTCTCTAAGCTCCTCGACAGAGAGACCGTACTGTCTGAAATCAAGCCAGGCCAGATATGTGCCTTCAAGTTCCGTAACCACTATCTCGGGAAGATTCTCCGCTAAGAAGTCTCTCATATAGTTGTAATTCTCGCGGATGTAGGGAAGAAGCTGTTCCAGCCACTCCTCGCCACTTGAGTATGCAGCTTCCAGAGCAACTACGCCAAAGAGATTAGTCAATCCAATTCCTGCGGAAGATGCCATGTTCTTATACTCATTCATCAACTTCTTTTCTGGAATGATAACACAGGCTGCAGAGAGTCCGGCAAGGTTGAAAGTCTTACTTGGGGCTATGCAAGTGATAGTGCGCATTGCAAATTCCTCAGATAATGAGGCGATCGGGGTATGTTTATAGCCGTCAAAGACAAGATCAGAGTGTATTTCGTCGGATATTATCTTTATGTCGCTTCGCGAACATATCTCTCCCAATTTAGCAAGTTCATCTCTCTTCCAGACTCTGCTGACAGGATTGTGCGGACTGCAGAGAATCATGATTCTGGTCCTGGAATCAATCTTCCGTTCAAGATCATCCAGGTCCATCTCGTAATGGCCATCTACGTTTTTCAGGGAGCTTTTGATCAGCTGTCTTCCAGTGTGTTTGACGGCCGAAAAGAAGGGATAGTAGACCGGAGTCTGAACGATCACACTATCGCCGGGGTGAGAGAGAGCCATAATGCTGAGATGAATAGCAGAGACTACACCGGGAGCGCTGTCAATCCACTCTCTGTCAATTTTCCAGCCAGCCTTTTTACCCAACCAGCCAATCACTGCGTCGTAATAACTGTCCGGTCTTCCGGTGTAACCGAAGACTCCGTGCTCTGCCCTCTTCTTAATAGCCTCGATAACTGGCTTTGGAGCTTCAAAGTCCATATCCGCGACCCACATTGGCAAAGGTCCTTTAGTCCCGAAAAACAAGTCGGCAAAGTCCCATTTTATGCAGTTGGTACCTGTTCTGTCCACTACTTTATCGAAGTCATACAACACATCGGCCACCTCCAATAGTGATACGAAAGCTTCAATTGTTGAGCGTTCGCGGAACTTTCAATCCAACAACAATTATACAGAGAAGATCAAAAAAAGTGTGTCCTTCCATCCGCGGCTAAATGAGTCCTGTTTGGAGCCGTATAAATATCATACGTGAGATAATATAATTGTTTATCAGGAGAAGGCGGTGAACACTCTTGAAGATCTTTTTGATATTATTCCTGGCTATCGGGGCAGTTATCTCCGGTATGACACCTCAGCTGGCCGAGGGATTATTCGTTCCCGAGGGCTTTGCGTTTCTGAGCAAGAGTTTTGCTGTTAGAGATAGTCTGACCGCAACAGTGACGATGTTGCCAATTCATGTACTTGCGGATTTAGAAATACCTGTTAAAGACGCAATAGGAGTACTTGTTTTCGAACTCCCGAATGGCTGGAACACTGTCTCGTTAACCAATGTAACAGTGAGCGGTAAATGCAGGCGCGGTCAGGATGTTGACGGAACATGGGCCGATTTGTATATCTGGAGAAATGATTTGATAATAAAGACCGTACGGTATGAACCATTCATTCTTCTGAATTCAAATAGGTTGTTGATTATCGTATCGGCATATCTCGACACCTCCACTTATCATGTGGTATCGCTCAACTCAAAAATCTCGAGCATTTCATGGGAGTTCAACAGTGACAGCAGATGAGTTTTCGACAGTCTGATCTGAGCATTTCTCCTTGGAGGGAGCATCTGTCAAATACCCCACGGCTAAAGCCGGGGGCTTGTAAAAGCTCTGTTTGACTAGCCTGAGTGCTTCGAGCACTACGTTATCGGCAAATGTATAGGCACCGTAGGATGCGTTCCCAAGTCTTACGCTCTGCGGTTAGTGGTTAAACAGTCCTGATGGGTAGGGACAGTGCTGCTAACGAGAAACTGTCGAATAACATTGGCGATGGGAAGATTACTCCGTAAGGAGGTGGACTTTACGTTAGTCTATGTTATTAGTAAACACGGGAAACCACTGATGCCGTGTAAACCACAGAAAGCTCGACGGAACGAAAGTGCATGCTTCAACAAGCTATAAGAAACTAAAGTTGTTAAGTAAAACAACATCCTTACTATGTGAAAGGAGGGAGGCGGTTTCCTCCCCACAGCTAAAGCAGGGGGTCTCCGCCGATTAATTCGATGAAGAAACTGAGCAGAAAGATGTCTTTACAGTTCTTAATCTTTGTTATGGTCGTACTTGTATTGCTCATTGTTCTGCTTTCAATAACCTTTATAAAGTCTGCTACCGATGAGTATGCCAGTTATCTGGAAAGCAAAAAGCAATCGGTATTTAGATGGTTTATCGATCTCAGGCGTGACTTGAAAGCTTTCGTTGACCTCTATTCAATGGAGGGATCTATCGATAACAATCTAGATCTTCTCATAGAGAAGCGGAATGCTACCTCGAATTTACTTCGCAACTTACCTGGACTCGATCAGAACATTATAGCCGAACTCGACAGAGCCGGAAGCGGCTTCAAGATGTTTGATAGACAGCTGATCTACTATTCAACAATAGTGAGCGACGAGACCAGTTACATAGCAGGTATAGTGTTCGATAGTTCTGAAATTGAGAGTCTTTCCGGATCTCTTGGTCAGGACGCCATAGCGTTCCTGACTATGGGTGACTTTTTCTCGATTCCCAGAGAGTTCTCCGATGCCGGTATTTACGTGAGGACCGTGCTCGATGAAGAGAAATGGTCAAAGGAGTATCCCTTCACAGTGAGTGACGCGACTTCTGCTCTTGGCTTCTTTGGAACGAGTTCACTTTTTCTGGTGGATAAAGTTTCAATCGGAGGGGCATCGGTTTATGTTCTGCAATCTCAAAGGCTCTTAGTGCTTCTAAGGAGTAGACTTCTCCCGATATTCATTCTTGCCTTTGTCGGCGTATTCGGCTTCTCTTTTATTCTGTCGCTAACGCTGAACGCTCACATTTCCAGAGCCCTCGCAGAACTCCTGAAGGGCTTCGAGTCAATAAAGAAGGGTTCCTTTTCCAGAGTCAGTCTAAAATCAGACGATGAACTGGGAGAAATCGCTTCTGAGCTCAACAACACAATGGTCTTCATTGAAAAGACACTGGATAGATTGAAGAATTCAAACGAACTACTAAGAAAAGTCTCCAAAGAAGCTCAACAGGCCAGTCGTATGAAGTCAGAGTTTCTGGCAAATATGTCTCACGAAATGAGAACACCGATGAACGCGATTCTAGGTTTCACGGAATTGCTCATGAACGACGAGACAAGCATCGAAAGGCTGAAGTACCTGAAGACAATATACAGAAGCGGTGAACACCTCCTCAATCTAATAAACGATGTTCTAGACCTTTCAAAGATAGAAGCGGCCCGATTCGAGCTCTTCATCTCTCCTTACAATCCTTCCAAGCTTGTCAAAGAACTGGTTGAGACTTATCTGCCGATGGCCTATTCTAAAGGCCTTCACCTCGCTCACAGCATACTGGACAACACTCCAGATTATGTTGATGGAGATGAGTTCAGAGTGAGGCAGGTTTTGACTAATCTTGTGTCAAACGGTTTGAAGTTCACGAAACAGGGTTACGTTTCTATCCTACTTGGTTATGATCACGAGACATTAATCTACACCGTTCAGGACACGGGACCGGGAGTACTTCCAGATCAGATCGACAAGATCTTTGAGCCTTTCATACAGGCCGACGGCACAATGTCAAGGAAGTTTGGGGGAACGGGATTGGGTCTTACAATAACGAGAAAGATCGTTGAATTGATGGGTGGAAGCATAAGATTCGAGAGCAAAATCGGTGAAGGATCAAAGATAACGGTAAAGATTCCCTCTCCAATCTCTAGAGAAGCTCCTAAAGAGAAATCCAGACCGGAACCGGCAAAATCCGGTAAGATCATACTCGCGACTAATGACGAAGACTTCGCGATAATCGTCGGGGCCATCCTCAGAAGAAATGGAATAGCGTTCGAGAGGGTGATAAACCCGAAAGATACCGGCCGTGCGGTCCGCGAACTTGGCGCTTCCCTGGTTCTGCTTGATCTTCCGCAGAGCAGTAGCGAGACTCTGGAAGCAGTAGAGGGAGTGACAGATGCAACGGTTATAGGAATCACTTCCTCCACTACCGGAGAACTGAATCCCGAAGAGCCCATCAAGGAGATAATAAGCAAACCTGTCAGAGAAGACGAACTGATTCGAAAGATCGGGGAGTATATTGATCTTACACCGGTTGAAGCCAGCTCAAAGCAGATACTGCTTGTTGAAGACAACGAAGCGAACCAGCTGTTGATAAAGAAAATCCTTGAAAAGGCCGGGTATTCGGTCGATCTCGCAGATAACGGCCTGGAGGCTGTAGAACGAGCACTCAGCGGCAAGGAGTATGTTCTTATCCTCATGGACATGCAAATGCCGGTAATGGACGGTTATGAAGCTACTAGAGCGATCCGCGAAGAGGGATTGAGAGTACCGATAGTCGCCTTGACGGCTCATACTATGCAGGGAGATGAAGAAAAAACGATCGAAGCCGGTTGTGATGGTTTTCTTGGTAAGCCAGTCAAACAGAGTGATCTTATAGAGACTGTGAGGTACTACACAGATATTTATCTTAAGACCGGTAAAAAGAGGGAGGCCGTCTCCAGGATGGATGACAGACAAAAGAAATCAGATAAGAAAAACTCTACGGCTGAGAAGATAGAGACCTTCGCAAGAGAGATGGGGCTCTCCCTCGATGAGGCTTCGACAATGTTTGAAGAATATGGAAGGCATATACACAAGACCATAGAACTTCTGCGCGCTCTATTCGATAGGGGAGACGTTACTTCTGTCGCCAGAGAGGCTCACAGCATAAAAGGCTCAGGTAGAATGTACGGAGTTGAAGAGTTATCGGAGCTCGGCTTGAAGCTCGAAACTGCAGCCAGGAACAGCAGGAAGAACGAGATACCGGAAATTATAAACCAGATAGAAAAGACTCAGAAAAGGCTCTGGTAATACAGCTTCTCTGACTATTCAGACGTATTGCCTGAAGAACCTCTCAGCAGAAGTCGGCTGACCCTTTTTTCCAGTCTGCTCGAATTCAGTATGGCCGGTATTATTACGAGGGCTGCCGTCGAACTGGTCGCCATCGTAAACGTCATCAGGATGCCAAATACCGAGACGGTAAGAAAGTTTGAAAAGGCAAGAATCGCAAATCCCGAGATAAGAGTGAAGGCATTGATCAAGATCGCATGCCCCGCAGTTCTTGAGGCCTTGTTGGCTGCCTTTTCTATCGTCATTCCCGATTTCATCTCGGACTTCACCCGCTCGATGAAGTGGATCGAATAATCTATGCCAATGCCAACCGAAATGCTTGCCACTAGAACGGTGGCTGCGTCCAGCGGAATGCCGCCAAGCCCCATCAAGCCAAGACTCATAATAACCGTAAAAAACAGCGGGACCATCGCGAGCGATCCTACAAAGACCGAAAGGAACATCAGTGAGACTATAAACCACACTACAAGTGTCGAGGCCAAAAGGCTTATCGACTGGCTCTGAGCAAAGCTCTCCATATGCAATTGGATTACTCTCGGTGTACCGGTGAGAACCAGAGAGGCTCCTTCGGGCAGAATAGCCTTCAAATCCTTCTCAACATTGGCCAGAGTCCGGGAAATCTCGCGAGTGCTCGTGTTCTTTATATAAGTATGGATAGCAGCTTTGGAGGCGCTGCCATTGACATAACCCTGTACGCCGCCACTTCCTATTCCTGCCCTTATCAGAGAGATCTGCGCTTGAGTTAACTCCCCTGTGTATATGGAAGAGATGAAACTCGAAAAAGACGATGTTTTCGAGAGGATCTCGAAATTCTCGAGTAGGAGTTCCATTCGTCCCAGGGCTTTGATGAAATCTACAGTCATTACGCCACCGGGCTTGCCAGAATCGACAACTATCATGAGAAGAGAAGAGCCGCCAAATCTATCTTCGTAGGCTCTAACACCGCTAGAAACAGCACTCCCCTTTCTGAAGTATCTGGAAAGATTCGATTCAAACTGAATGTTGATAATACCAAGCAAACAGACTATCGTAATCGCCACAGAGATAGAGAACACGACTCTTCTGTGCCTGGCGACAGCGGAAGAGAGCTTATGAAGCACCCTGTCGGCAAGAGGCTCTTTAAGACTTTTCGAAGCCGCTATATCAACTCTGGGAGCCGGTAATAGCGAAAAAAGAGCGGGAACCGCGAAAAGAGAGAAGAACATCGCGTATAATATTCCAAAAACGCTGAAATAGCCAAAATCCTTCATCGGAATTACCGTGGAGAAAGAGAGGGAACCAAATCCCGCAGCGGTTGTCAGAGATGTCATAACGACGGGTAGAATCATTGAACTCGTAGAACGCAGAATTGCCTCTCTCTTCTCGCGTCCCCTGGTAATCTCTTCCCTGTACCTGCTGAAGATATGAATGCTGTCAGCGCTGCCCATAGCGATCAACAAGACAGGCAGGACTGCGCTCACTATAGTCAAAGGCTTGTCAAACCATGCCATAACTCCCAGGGTTGCAACGACTGTAGAAATGACAGTCAAAGCCGGTGAAAGGACTCCCGCAATGCTTCTGAAATTCAGAATCGTAACCAGGAAGACCATGACAATCGCGAGGGGAAACAGAGTCATGACGTCAGACAGGACAGTCTTGTCAACAGAGTATCCAAGGAACAGCTCTCCAGTGATGTAGTAACTCCCCTTGCCCCACTCGGCGTCCAGCGTCTTCTGAATTGTATCCATGGCAGTTTTTCCGCGAGTCCCGAGACCGCCTCTGACGAACAGGCGCAGCATGACGGCGTCCCCTGAAGGGCTTATCGAATAGTAACTATCGAAGCTTCGGGCAAGGTTCTCTCGCAGGAGACGTATCTCTTCAACGGTCGAAGGAACGGACGTAGCTACGGGATTTGTTCTGACATTGAGTCCTTGAAGAGAGAGATAGACAGCATCAAGCGGAGTCAGAACTCTGGACACGTTGGTGATCTTCCTGAGACTATCGGCCATATTGGAGACATTCTGCCAGGTCTCCGGCTGTCTCATGTCGCCAGTAAGAACAAGATATAGAGGTTCCCACACCGAAAATTCTCTGGCTGCGAGTTCGATTTCCTTTATAGCTTCGGCAGATTTCGTAGCAAGATTATCCATATCGGTCTCAAACCTTAGAGCGGTAATTTTCATACTCAAAAGAGCCGTCGCCACAAAGAAGACTATCAGCACCAGTAACGGAAATCTGACAGAGAAAGCGATTACTTTCTCCAGCAGTTTCTTCAGAAGACCAGATGATATGCTGAATACCTGCGACGCTTTTTTCGGCACCGAATTCGACTCCTTTCGAATACCATGCAATTAGCAATATCATAACACCTGGCCGCGATTTCGACTCTTTGATTTTTCTGGTACCGCTCTGAACGAGAAGGTTTATAGTTCCGCAAAAACAGGGATTACCCGTAATATCAGTCGAACCTGAACCCCTCTTTGAGAAGCTCCACGCAGACTTTTACTACTTCTTCGTCATAGAGTATTCCCGAATTCGATTCAATCTCTTTGATGGCGGCCTCGATTCCAAGTGATGGCCTGTAAGGTCTATGAGAGACCATTGCCTCTACAACATCTGCAACGGCGAGGATTCGCGAAGGTAGAAGAATCGTATCTCCCTTCAGGCCGCTCGGATAGCCCGAGCCATCGAGTCTTTCCTGATGCTGGAGTATATAATCGGCCACAGGAGGTCCAAAATCAACATCTTTGAGAACATCGTGACCCAGTCTCGGATGTTCTCTGACCATGGTCATTTCTATCGAACTGAGCTTTCCGGGTTTGTTCAGAATCTCCGAAGGTATCCAGAGTTTTCCGATATCATGAAGTAGTCCGGCAAATCTAAGACTCTCGACGAGCTCTTTCTCCAGTCGCATCTTCTCAGCTATCTCACCGGCGAGAATGCTCACTCTACGCTGGTGGCCGGCGGTGAAAGGATCTCGAATCTCCACAATGCGAGAGAGAGTCTTAACTATTGTTTGGAAGGACTTCTCAATTCTTGTTCGGCTCTCCTCGGCAAGCTTTTTTGCCTTTTTCAACTCAGTTACGTCTGAGATGAAGCCTTCCACAAATGCATTCTCTTCGCCCTCGTTGTGTAGTAGCCTTCCACGTTCAAGTACGTTTCGAATCTCTCCGGAACGCGTGACGACACGATACTCCATCTCATACTCTCTGTTCTCGGGAATCGATTCCTGTACCTTTTGCCACACAACCTGTCGATCTTCGGGATGTATTATCTCTGCGTAAGGCATCAGATGGTTCTCTATGATCTCTTCAACTTTGTACCCTGTTAGTCTCTCGATACCGGGACTAATTAACTCCATTGTCCAGCATTTGTCGTTTTTACAACGGAACGCGATTCCGGGAAGATGCTCAAAGAGCCTGTCCAGTTCCTCCTTACTCTTCTTGAGGGCTAATTCCGTATCGACGCGTCGAGTGACATCATCGATTACAAAGACAGTTCCCTTCAGTTCATCCGAGTTCTTTCTAATAGGAGAAACATCAATTCTCAAACGAATTCTGCTTCCGAATCTATCGTACAAATACATAAGTTCCCTTCTTGGCCTTTTCTCTCTCGTAAGAATGCTAAATGGGTCTTCAAATGTCTCGTCCACATTTTCAGCCGATAGTTTATCGGTAAAGACATTATGCTTGCTTCCAACAAGATCGGAGAATTCAAAGCCAAGAATCTCTTCAGCTCTTTCATTTGCAAAAAGGATACTCCCTCCGACATCGGTGGAGATTATACCGACAGTAGT
>Ga0334883_1003057_pt1 | contig 18820 bp, 18 predicted proteins | sample GraSluR1_MG_6_FD_207230 | JGI IMG/M metagenome (GOLD analysis project Ga0334883, IMG submission 207230) | Sludge microbial communities from methane-producing bioreactor in Wageningen University, Netherlands - Granular Sludge_09_05-R1 | ecosystem: Engineered > Bioreactor > Anaerobic >... | reverse complement strand
CCGAGTGTTCGCGCCCCTATTAGATTTCCTTTGCGAAAACAGTAGAACCCCAGTATGAAACAGGCAGCTGCCGGAATGAACATCAAGATCGCAAATGGATTCATGACCAATTACCTCCACCGGAATCAAACTCCCGAGAGTTTTCCGCTTTCCGAGAAGACCTCGACCTGTAAATTATTGAAGAAATCTCTGCTTCAGTCACCACAGACTCCCTGCAGGTTCTCGAAAGGCACCCAGCCCTCAATACCATCGGAGTTTCTACACCATAGCCAACCGTTTAGAGACTTTTCGCAGGATAATATCTCGCCCTTCGATACGTCAAGTTCAGCTGCGGAGTATTCCTCGAGCACTGTTCCCTGATCGGCCACTTCAGTTTTTTCAACTATCTGCTCGGGTACCCAACCGCTCTTACCCGTTAAACAGCAAGTGCAGAAGACCCAGTTCTTCCACTTCTCATTTCCCTCATAGATTTCACCGATGGTCACTTGCTGGTCTCTCTTCAATTCGATAGGGTCCGGATAATCGCTCTTCCTAGATACTAGTACTCTCCAGTTTATCGCAATCACCCCCTTTCCGCAAAATCCAGTTTCCTTCACACAATCTTGAAAAACACATGATATTAGTATAGTCTTTTTTAGTACAGATGTGAGCGAATTGGAGGGAAGAAAATGCAGAAAGTCCCTGGAACTCAATGGAAGGCCCTTTTGCCCTTTCTTTCAAGAGAAAGGGAGTTCAACATGTTCATAATCGGCGACATCGAAAACACCACACCGGACGCTCAACATATGGAGGTATTTGTCGATGGGGATATCCAGGACCCAAAGGGAGTTCTATTAAGATATTACAAGTTCTTCGTACTATCATCAAATGTATCCATGGAATACTCTCAGGCAGCCAAAATTATCAGAGATTTCGAAGGAGCCATGATTCTAAGCGGAGCTGTGAGAAGTGTCGATATGATCTCGCCCTTTCTTCTTGATATCACCGAAGAAGAGGACTTAATGTACTTCGCCTCCTTAAGAGAGCCAAGACTTCTCGAAAAAGAGCTTCCCGTTAGAAGAGCTACAATGAAGGATGCAAGGAAACTCCTGAATTTGCTTAGTACTATCGAAGAGTTTCACGCGACCGAGGAAGAATCTTTCATGACTACTCTGGAAGACGGTAGCACGAGGAGATACATCGCCGAGGATGGAGATAAGATAATCTGTACGGCGGCAAGCACGGCCGAATCGTCAGATATGGCGATGATCATAGGGGTTGCCACCCATAAGGATTACAGAAACAGAGGACTCGCTTCGGCCGTTGTTTCGAAACTGTGCTCTGATCTGCTTTCGGAAGGAAAGACTCCATGCCTTTTCTACGATAATCCCAATGCCGGAAAGATCTACAATCGTTTGGGCTTCAAAGTGATCGGAAAATGGAAGATGCTGCGTTTCAAAAGATGATAGAATCTTTCTATAGAGACTAAGCGAGGTGCGCTGATGACAGGAGACGATATGTCAGCTCTGGACATTCTGGAAAGTTTTCTCCAAGCGTATAGAAGAAGAGATGTTGAAATCATACGTTCTCTCTGCAAGAGCGATATCACTTACATTTCAGTGGAAGGACTCGTCGCAGAGGGCATCGAAGAGTTTATGCTGCTCATTCAGAAAGAGTTCGATTCGTTCAGTATTGCCTACGAGCCTTTATCATGGCAAAAGAGTCACGAAAAGGCAAGTGAATGTTTGATCTCCTGGAAGAGGGGTGTGCAGTTCGTAAGGAATGCGGCTTTAAGAAGGGTAGAGCTACTGGGTACAGCTCTTATCGTCAAATCAAAAGAGACCTGGTCAATCGCACATCTGCAATACTCTGTTCCAGTCTCTTTTAGGACTCTTTTCAGAAAAACGAAAACGGAGTGATCTGGTACTTTTGCAATCTCTTGAGTGGTCATTTTCTCACAGACCCGTGAGGTATTGGACTACTACAAAGAGGAACTCGTTCTTTCAGACGTTTCGGATTTTCGATCTACTAATTGTCCAGTGGCTTCTAGATTTACAAGCAGAACGTCTGTTAAGGTAGAATATGGTAGTTAGCTACGAACCGACTTACAGATAAGCCCGTACATTGATTCTACAACCAGAGGGAGGACATATCTGTGGAAAATCGAAACAAAGCCTGGCTCGTAGTCGCCAGCGGTCTGGGAGTAAACCTGGCTTTAGGAGTGCTCTACTCGTGGGGAATAATCTCCGCGGCGTTGATAGACCACTTCAACTGGAGCGCAACTCAGACTCAGATCCCTTACATGATGGCATCGGCAGTATTTGCTCTGACGATGATTCCCGGCGGCAAACTTCAAGACAAACTAGGACCTAAGCCAGTTCTCTTTTCTTCTTCGATACTCGCAGGTTTGGGCTTCGTTTTATCGGGGCTCAATCTAACGGTCGGAGGTCTCACATTCTTCTTCGGTATCATCTTCGGTCTTGCAATGGGCTTCGGTTACGCTTCGCCGACACCGGCAGCCGTGAAGTGGTTTCATCCAGATCACAGGGGTCTGATTTCGGGCATAGTAGTCAGTGGCTTCGGATTGGCTCCGGTCTATATCGCTCCGCTAACCAGTTCGCTGGTAAGCAGCTTCGGTCTGCCGAACGCGTTGATCATACTCGGAATCTTCTTTTTCTCTGTGGTCTTCACACTTTCGTTTTTCATCTCAAATCCACCGAAGAATTTCGAAAGAATCGCACTCGAGACGAAGCCAAAAAGAGTTCACAGGGTGGCCAAAAAGGACTATAACCTTAAGGAGTTGCTCAGGTGTCCGCAGTTCTACATACTATGGATGATGTTTTTCTTTGGGACTTTTGCCGGACTCCTTATAATAGGACAGATGGCGAAAATCGGTTTCGAACAGGCCTCGATCACCAACGGATTTCTGCTGGTAGTCGTCTATGCTATCTTTAACTTCATAGGCCGGGTAACATGGGGAGGAATCTCCGATTTCATCGGAAGAAAGGCGACGCTTTTCATTATGTTCGCAATTCAGGCAGCTATCTACCTTTCTTTTGGAGCTTTTAACAGTCCAATAAGCCTCTTAATTGGAAAGAGCATAGTGGGTTTCACATTCGGAGGCATGCTCGCAATCTTCCCGGTAGTGACGGCGGATTTCTATGGAATGAAGAATCTCGGAGTCAACTACGGTGTTATGATAACGGCATGGGGTGTCGGTGGCGTTCTCGGACCACTCCTGGGGGGAGTGGCAAGAGATATAACCGGCGGATACGGTATCAGCTATCTGATTTCTGCCATTTTGAGCATCGCCGGAGCCATATTCAGTATATTCATAAGACATCCGGAGGAATCAAAAGCAACTCTTGAGAAATAGCAGAGTCTGCGCTTATCAGATAAGCTCGGAAAACCCCGATCCTGCGCCTGAGTGTGAATGCTATTCCTGTTTCTTTCTATATTGAATGGCCTCGGCGATGTGCCTTGCAAGTACGGGGCTCTCTTCGAGGTCGGCTATTGTCAAAGCCACTTTCAGTATCCTGTCTATTGCTCTACCAGTTAGCTTCATCCGGTCGGCGGCACCGGAGAGAATTGATCGTGATGCGGGGTCAAGTATTACATACTCCTTTAGAAGCGCATGACTTAGCTGGCTGTTAGAAAATAGCTTCATTCCCCTGTATCTTCTTGTCTGACGTTCGCGCGCCCTTACAACCCTTTCCCTGATACTGTCAGAACTTTCGGACGTAGATGTGTCCATATATTTGTCGAAATCAAGCCTGGGCATCTCTACGAAAATATCAATTCTGTCCTCCATAGGACCGGAAATCTTCCTGTTGTATCTCTGGATATCGTACCAGGAACAGGTACACTCTCTGGTTTTGTCACCATACCATCCGCAAGGACAGGGATTCTGGGCAACCACAAGCATGAAGCGGGCCGGATAAGTCGCGGTCAGCTTCGCCCGTGCGACGGTTATTACACCATCTTCCACAGGCTGACGCAAGGCCTCTATAACGTCCCTTCTGAACTCAGGGAATTCATCCATGAATAGGACTCCATTATGCGCAAGGCTAATTTCTCCGGGTCTGGCTTCATTCCCTCCTCCAACAATGGAAGTTGTCGATGCTGTATGGTGTGGAGAACGGAAAGGTCTCTCCTTTATTAGTCCCTTTTCTCCGAGAAGTCCCGCGACACTGTAGATCATGGTTGTCTCTATAGCCTCATCCATAGTCAACGGGGGTAGAATTGAAGGCATTCTCCTGGCCAGCATAGTCTTGCCGCATCCGGGTGAGCCCTTCATAGATATATTGTGACCGCCGGCAGCGGCAACCTCGGCGGCTCTCTTGGCAAACTCCTGACCTTTGATTTCAGACATGTCTGAACCGACCGGACTATCCAGAATTGGTCTGTCATATGCCACAGGAGCTTTCTGTATTTGTCCGTTAAGAAAACCGACGAGTTCGTTCAGATTCTGCGCCGTGTAGATCTCGAGGCTTTCAACAACCGATGCCTCAGAAGCATTTGGAGCAGGTAGCACGACTTTCAATCCCTTCGATTTCCTGGAAATCGAGAGGAGTATTGGCAAGACGCCTCTAACTCTTCTCAGACTGCCATCGAGACCGAGTTCTCCAAAGAAGACAAACTCGTTCAGGTCGGCTTTTATCTGCGATGTAGCCTTCAGAAGTCCTATGGCTATCGGCAGATCGAGGTACGACCCCTCCTTCTTAAGATCACTTGGAGCGAGATTAACGGTTATCCTTCCGTTCGGAAGATCGATTCCGGAATTCTTGACGGCGCTTTTAACCCTCTTCTTGCTCTCTTTAACGACCGTATCTCCAAGTCCTACTATATCCATGTCCTGAATTAACGCTCTGCCATCAATATCGAGCTCAACAAGGACATCCATAACATTCAGTCCAAGTGTGGTAATCGTCCTGACTCTTGAATAGCGCATCTCATCACCCCAATCCCATATATGATTATAGCAACAATCTTGAGAGTGGTAAATGATATACTTTATTTGAGGGATGATCGAGGTGGGATTATGAAGAATACACATCACATTAGCGTAAGGGCTTTGGTTTTCAGAAAAGACTCAGTTCTCCTTGTTCGTCATGCACACCAAGACAGACCTCCCTTCTGGTGTTTCCCCGGTGGACTCGTTGAGGAAAGAGAAGACTTGATCACTGCTCTCAAGAGAGAACTTGTTGAGGAGACGGGTATAATGGTCGAACCTCTTTCCGTCGTTGCAGTTCAAGAATTCAAGAGAGAAAAACTTCTGGAGGTGATATTCCTTTGCAAACATACTGGTGGGGAAACGATTCTTGGAAGTGATCCTGACAATCCAGGACCTCCGGTACTGACCGATGTCAAATGGATTCCCTGCAAAGAGACCTCTTTACTTGACATTCGTCCTACCGGACTGATTAAGCCTGACAGAAAAACCAGTGGGGTTTTTTTCGGGCAGTTTTACAGCAAGGTCTCTGTTCCGCAAGATGATAGGCCTCAAGTATCGTTGTAAGTATTTTCAAAACTGTGCTAGTATTTAGTAATAGGGCTTCAGTCACATCACCGCGAGAGGAGGGTTATCATGGATTACAATATCTACTCAAAAGATGTAACAATAACAGATTCCATGAAAGACTACATCGACAAAAGGTTCTCCAAAGTGTCCAGAGTGGTAAACGAAGAGAAGGTTATCTCTATGGACTTACGGCTGACCAAGGAGAGAGCCTTTTACAATCTAGAAGCCACCGCGCATCTTCCCGGAGTCGTGGTAAGGGTTGAAGAGAAAGGAAGCGACTTCTATTCGGTTGTCGATTCGGCCTCTGATTCATTCGAAAGGAGACTGAAGAGATTTAAAGAGAGAACTCGCCTCAAGCACAAGAATGGAATCAGGGAAACTCTTGAATCACTTTCTTCAAAGTTTGAGGAAGACAAGGCAACAGTAGTGACAAGAAGAAAGAGATTCACCATAAAACCTATGACTGAAGAAGAAGCGGTGTTACAAATGGAGATGCTCGGACACACTTTCTTCGTCTTCATCAACATAGAAACAGATGAGGTTAACGTGCTCTATACCAGAAGAAACGGAAATCTTGGAATAATTGAAATGAGCGAATAAGAGCGGCCACCGAAAGGTGGTCTGCTCTATATATTGCTAGAGTTTCAGAAAGTCGAGCATCGAAAGGACGGTGGCAACAATAAACAAGAATCGAACACAGACCATCATCTTCAGTAGAGTTGAGGATGAGGTTAGAATTGCCTCTATAGATTCCGAGCAGCTAGAGGAGATTTTTTTTGAGGATATGGATAGCGAAAGTGTCACCGGAAACATATACCTGGGCAAAGTCGAAAATGTAGTTCCAAGTCTTGAAGCGGCTTTTGTGAATATCGGCATTGGCAGAAACGCTTTTCTCAGATTCAAAGACGCTTCCGGTCAGCAGAAGCTGGAGAAAAACCAGAAAGTGCTTGTACAGGTAAGTAAGGACCCCATCGGTTCTAAAGGTCCCCAGGTAACCCTTAAAGTAAGCATCCCCGGAAGAAGTCTAGTCTATACACCATTCTCAAGGCACATCGGAATATCCAAGAAAATCTCCGAGGGTCAGGAAAGGCATAGATTGACTTCAGTCGCGAAATCTATTCTCGAGAGCAAAGAAGGGATAATCTTCCGGACTGCCTCTTACGGTCTTGGTGATGAAACGATTAAGGAAGAGCTGGAGGGTCTCAGGGAGAACTGGAAAAAAATAAACGAATCCTTTAAGAGAAGCAGAAAGCCCAAAACCCTGTACGAGGAACCATCGTTTGTCGAATATATTCTTCGCGAACGCCTTACAGAAAACACGAAAGAGATAGTAGTTGATTCCGAAGAACTCTGGCATGAAGTAGTCGCGGGCATAAGCAAGTTTAAAGCCGGATTCAAGCCTGTAGTGAGATACGTTGAAGGAGACGCTTTCGCTACAGAAGACGTATATGAGAAGCTCAAGATCCTTTATACAAGGACAGTGGCGCTGTCTGGTGGAGGAAATATCTACATTGACAGAACTGAGGCCATGACCGTGATAGACGTCAATTCAGCAAGCAACGTATCCGGAAATGATGTGTCCGAGACATCGCTAAACACCAATCTGGAAGCGTCTTCCGAAATAGCCAGACAGCTAAGGCTCAGAAACATCGGAGGCATCGTCGTCATTGATTATATAGACATGAAGACCGACGAAGACCGGCAAAAGGTAATAAACAGCCTTTCAGAAGAGTTGAAGAAAGACAAGGCCCGAACAATGATAATGGGTTTTACCAGACTTGGACTTCTCGAGATGACCCGGAAGCGGTCAACAGCCGCAATTGGTTCGAAGCTTTATTCTGCATGTCCGGTCTGCAAAGGCACCGGTAGAATTGAATCTCCAAGAGCCGTATACCAGAGACTGCTGAAAGACCTTACGAGAGGCTTTCAGGATGAAACTATTGATTGCGCTTCAGTGCAGGTCTATCAGAATATGTCGGGTATACTAACCCCGGAGGTTCAGAAGAATCTGCATAAAACCCTGAAAAGGGAGATGTCTGTATCCTTTACCTGGCCGATTCCGACATCTTACGATATTAAGTTCCAGAAGAAACAGGAAAAACCGAAAAAGGGTAAGAAACAGAATAAAAGGGAGTCAACTTGAGACTCCCTCTGGTGGATGCGACAGGGATTGAACCTGTGGCCTCTTCCGTGTGAAGGAAGCGCTCTTCCGCTGAGCTACGCATCCGATGGGTAAATTCTATCATCGGCGTTGTCCTCTGTCAAGGTTTGTGACGCGTTACACCTTCCCAAATGGCAGCAAGTTCGATTGACGCTCGCCAGCATTCGCCGTTATATACAAACGAAATCATAATCTTTGTGCCAAGCAATAGTTACTCTCGAAAAGTTAAAATTGACAATCACAACAAACTGCATTTGAAGGATGTGAAAGCCATAGGAATATTGAAGATAAAGGGTCACTCACCGTCGTTGCCTTTGATACAGGGAGGCATGGCAGTAGGAATATCTCTTGATCGTTTGTCGGCAGCTGTCGCAAATGCAGGAGGGATAGGAGTAATCGGCACCGCTGGAATAGGAATGACTGTCGAAGGTTTTGCGAGCAATTTCAGACAAGCCAGCATAGAAGGCCTGATAAACGTAATCAGAAAAGCCAGAGAGAAATCTAAGGGTATCCTGGGGGTCAACATCATGGTGGCCCTGACTAATTACCGTGATATGGTAGTCACGGCTCTAAAAGAAAAGATCGACCTAATTATTTCCGGAGCGGGACTTCCCCTGGATCTTCCTTCCTATCTCAAACCAGATTCAAGTACCGCTGTAGTACCAATAGTCTCATCCCTGAAATCAGCCAGAGTGATATTTAGAAGATGGTTCGGGAAGTTTGGTTATGTTCCGGACGCATTCATAGTTGAAGGACCTAAGGCCGGCGGTCATCTCGGTTATGGCATAGAGGATCTGGATTCCGAAGAATCTTCTCTCGAAAAGACAGTCCCCGAAATCAGAGAGTTCTCGGATTTCATCGCAAAGGAATACGGAAGAGAAGTCCCGATAATCGCTGCAGGTGGGATTTTTGACAGAGAGGACGTACAGAAGATGTTTCGACTTGGAGCGACTGGTGTCCAGGTGGGAACGGCCTTTATAGCTACACAGGAGTGTGATGCCGATATAAGATTCAAGCAGGCTCTCATAGATGCGAAAAAGGAAGACATAACCATCATCAAAAGTCCTGTAGGAATGCCGGGAAGAGCAATAAGGAATGCATTTGTGAGAGATGTTGAAGCTGGCAACAAGAAGCCCTTCACGTGTGTTTATCACTGTATCAGAACGTGCAATTTCAGAGAAGCTCCGTACTGCATTGCCGAAGCGCTAATGAACGCTTGCAGAGGTGATCTGCAGAACGGTTTCGCCTTTACCGGATCAGAAGGGTACAGGATAGAAGAAATCTCGACAGTTAAGGAAGTTATCGAGCGACTCTTTTAGATTTCGTAGTGGTCATGTGTAAAACTTATTCGGAGGTCTTTTATGCAGGTTCTAGATAGTTCCAGGGAGATCAAAGAGATTCAAGAAGCAATATTGAAGAAAGGGTCGGTGCTCGGAGGGGGGATTCTGAAAGTCGACTCCTTTTTAAATCATCAGATAGATCCGCGCATCATGCGAATTGTTGGAAATCTTGTTTACCAGAGCTTTAAGGATCAGTCGATCACGAAAGTGATAACCGTTGAGAGCTCGGGAATCGCTCCGGCTTTTGCGTCCGCGGAGTCTTTGAATGTACCTTTGATATTTGCACGGAAGAAGAAACCGGTAACCATGAAGGAATTCATTACCGAAAGTGCTCCTTCTCATACCAAGGGCGGTATAGTCGAGCTGAACGTGTCTCTCGAGTTTCTCGGGGAAAGTGACAGAGTGATCATTGTCGATGACTTTCTTGCAAGCGGCCAGACTATTGCAGCCCTCGCCAGAATTGTCGAAAGAGCCGGTGCTACGCTCTGCGGTTTTGCCACGGTTATAGAGAAGACATTCGAAGACGGTCGTAGACTGCTTGAAGGATTTGGAGTTCCAGTTATAGGTATAGTTAAGATCTCTTCACTGGAACCTCTCGAGTTTAGCGAATAAAAGTCAGAAGGAAGCCCGAAACTGAGCCCCAAAATGCCAGAATGATACACTGAGAAGAGCTGTTTCTGATGAACTGCTCGTCATCGCATATCTCGTTCCGGCCCTAAAATAGTAGAAAGGCCCGTCGAAGTTCAGACCTGCGAAGAGATCGAGGAATCCGTTTCCCTTTCCAAGACCAGCCTCGACTTCAAATGCGAGAGAGACTATTTCGTTCAAAGAGAATCTTATCTCGGCAGCCGGTCCAACAGAAAGGTCAGACCATTTGTTCGTGTATTCTCTCGATCCTGTAAGCGAAAGGCTCTTCAAAAAGAGGTTTCCCTGTAGACCAAGTCTCAAAGAGAATCTTTCCAGAGGCGGCAGCACATATCGGTATCTCAGTCTAATCGTCTGCTGGCCAAAGCTGGAAACATACTCCTCAGAAGAAGCAGCAACGTAGGAAGCTGGCGAACTTTCCAGCGAAAAAGAAGAGACCTGGATCTCGATATTGTGGACGTCTTCTATAGTGTAACCAAGAGTAGCCTGTAAGTAGGCCCTGAAAAGTCCTCGATCGAAGACTTCGGTCCGTTCTTCTCCGGACTGCTGCAAATAGCCTCTCCAGGGCATAGCAACACCGGACTCCACCTGAATATCAAGAGTAGCAAGAGCTACAGCGGGCAGCAATACGAGTAACCAGACTAGCCTTTTCACTGCGACCTCAACAAGCACTTCTCGATCATCCAGCCGGTAAGCATTCTAACTTTCGAGATATCGACTTCGTAATGAATGCTCGTAAGCAATTCGACAGCTTCTCTGCTCCCGATTATCATAGAGCCACCGACAATGAAATCGGCCATACTGAGAAGTTCGGGTCCGACTTCGGTCTTCAAATCCTCCGGCACAATCTTGAGCCACTCAAGTCCAAGAGAACTCTCGAATGTTGGTTCTAACGGCATAGAAGAAGGAATCCCACTTCCATCAACCAGAGCCTCCGCAACTCTTCCGCCCTCATAATTGGAGATCAACAGATCTAGGAGCTCTGCGCTCCCCTCTCTTCCGGATATCATATTGATCAATGAGTATAGCTCTCCAAGCATCTTTCCCTTTGTGACAATCGAGGCCTTTTCATCGGGAGAGTGGACATGCTCCAGAGTCTTAAGGACCGCATTTCCGACCCACTCAAGTTCCTTATCATCCATCATTTCCGGAGTATCAAAGTCTGAGTGATAGTATCTGTCGGGAAGATGACCTGCAAACGGTGAGGGAACTCCCAGAGTCGTGAAGACACAGTGATCTGAACCGGCCATGAAGGGGATCTCTCCGAATCTCTTCAGTGGATAGCCTCCATTGCTGGGCATGAGTCTATTTATATAGTACTCAAAGACCCTTCCCCACTTCTGAGGCAGATAGGGAGGTACTCTTGAAAGAATAAAGGTCGAACCTGTCTTCTCCTGATCGGCACCGACCATATCAAGGTTAATCGTAAACGCGGGCAGCTTCTTCTCTCTCCTAAGCTGAATTGCATAAGGGACTGTTCCGAGATACTCCGGAACCAGGACTACCTTAACGGGAAGAGGAAACCGCTCTTCGTGCAGGACTCTTGCCAGTTCTACTGCGAGAGCCGCTCCGCTAGCGTTGTCATCCGCTCCAGGAGAAGGGTGACACAGGTGTGCCGTGATCATTATTCCCGGCTCCGACTCAACACCGGTCGCGTCGATCTCGAGAACCTCGAGTTCTCCTTCATTGAGCAATGCGTCTGCAGTGAAGCCTACTACAGGGCTTCCATTATTCAAGGCGCTTTGAAGAAGGTCAAACTTCGCTTTCGTTATTGAGAAGGCCACTGCCTTTTTTGAAGCCGACTCGCTATCATAAGGAATACTGAGATAATTGGTCATGTCAGGCAGCATTTCAAGGCTGCGACCTATCTCTTCGAAGGACTTGCGCATGTAGCAAAGTATCAAGCAGCTAGCTCCACCGTTGACTACAGCCTGTTCAAAGACCTTTACAGGATTATCGTTAGCCAGCACAGCCTTTCCCGTATAGTCGCCTTCACCTGAAAACTCGACAAGCGGTAACTCCTTCCAGCCATCGCTTCCAGAGCTTCCCGAAACGAGCGAGACTCTGGATATCGAAGTGGACGTTATGAAAACACGCTCGGGTCTCTCCAGCCAGAGCTCTCCATAGATCGGTTCCCAGGCCATAGTAGTGAGTATGTTTCCGCTGACATTCTTACCGTCTGCTGGATAAGTAAGAACCCTGAACCTTCTCGATGGAAGGCCCGACCGCTTCAGGTAACTCATCAACGCCATCATCGATTCATGGTATCCCCTGCTTCCCCTCATTCTGTGATAGCCCGACAACAGCTCTATGAGAGACTTTACCTTCCTTCCGTCAACAGTCATAGCCATGTTTCACCTCGCTCTGATCTCTTACAAGAGAGTCTCAAACATTCGAAATAATTCAATCGGAACTACTTAACTCCTGTCATCTTTTCCGCTTTTATGATCGCGCATTTTTCAATTGCGGAAAGCTTCACTTCCTGCTCTTCAAATCTCTCTGCAATCTGTAGATAATGATCATAGGCTATCTTCCATAGCCCACGCGTCTTTTCAAAATCCGGTTCATTCTGAGCCATTTTCTCAAGAGTCATTCCCTTTACCAGCCACAAGGTCACGTCATCTCTATCTATCGCTATTCCTTCTTCAAAAGTACTTAGAGCGTTGACGTAATCGTCGAGCCTGTCTCTCATCAATGCTCCGAGTTTTCGAATATAAAGTATCTTCTGCTCTTTCTCGGCCGAGCTGTCTATAATTCTTCTGAAGAGCAGAGCCAGTTTTCTCCAGAGTGTGTTGTCGGTCTGGTTGACCTTTGCATGACGTTCAAGCTCAGTTGCTTCTCTCTTAAGGCGATTTAGATCCGCACCTTCCAGCAGTTGATCGGTGTAACTTTCCGCTCTCGGGTCAGATACTTCGACCGCTAGTTTCCTCATGAACTCAACAAGAGGGAGCAGCGTCTCTCTCTCTATATCGAGCTCCAACAGAAGATCTAGCCTGTCAAGTAACTCTCCATCTCTGCCGGAAAAGGCTCCGGAAAAGTCTTCGCAACGATCGATTATATTCCTCACGAGGTTACTTCTGACTTCCGATGCCTGAAGTTTCTTCGCATAATCGATGGTGAACTCCAGCTCAAGTTCAGGATCTTTGAGAACGGTCCGCACAAATTCAACGGCCCTTTCCAGGCATCGATGGCAACCATCGATTTCATCTGAGACACACTTTTTCGCTAAAGATCTATAGACCTCCATTTGCGACCGGCGGATCTCCATACTACTCTCGAGAACGTCCCTCTCGATCAATCCCATTGCCGTACTGGCGAACTCCGCGTTCCCGAGTATTCGAAAACACTCTACAGCGAGTTTTATGGCTGTTTTTCTATCTCTACGGTCCACCGAGTTGATCAGCGATAGAGACTCTGCAAGATCGATACTGCAGGAAACCTCTAAAAGGCTTTCGGACAACTCTTCTAAATCGATATTCTCCGTCCTTCCCAAGTATTCGGTAAGATCTTCCACCCCACTCAGGTCTCGGACAGATTTCGCTCTTTCGAGAAGCACTTCGAATGCCGCGAGCGAATCTCCACTCTTCTCTTTCAGAGAGGCGAGTTCCAATAGAATCGAAGCCCTTTGATGGGTATCCATGGTTTCGGCCAGCTCTTTATGTTTTCTGGCTATATCTCTCTCTAGTTTTCTCTCGATCCGTTTCTCTTTCCAGAACATTATTTCCTCCTGGTCTAGAAGTATTGTATATAGAAGTGCAACTAAACGATATCAGAGAAATGTTATCACAGAACACAGCTCAATTCAGCCTGAAGTTTTACCCTTTCAGAAATTCTGTCTTGGCGGGCTTTGAGATGATCCCTTTTTGAGCTAAAATCTACTGAGAGAATGCGACTAATATATAATAGCTCTGAAGCCGTTTCGCATGGATCGTTATAAAGAGCAGATCTCATAACTCAGTTCAATTCTTTCGCTGGAGGCAGACCTTTGAGGGCAGTCAAGACAAAGATCAACTGGGATTACAAAAAACCGAATGGACTCTTTGAAATGCTTATCGGACCCGGAGCAACCACTTCGGAAATTCTATTATATCTTCTGGCAGCTGCAGGTTCGGGAATTGCGATAGTTTTGTCAAACGTCATGCTGAGAGATATCAAATGGACTTACTTTCAGAATCTTTCAGCCTTTCTCTTAGCCTGGAGTCTCGCAGGAGGCATAGTAGCTCTTAACACATCATCGGCCAAGAGATACTGGAACAGTTACAGGGAGGAAGGCTTGAAAATGCTCTTCAAATCGAAACCTTTGATCGTATTGCTCCATCTCGTTCTGCCGCTAATTGTGGTTCTTATGTTCAGGCCCGGCGACTGGAATTACTTCACCCTGATCTCTCTTTATCTGGTTGCAGGGGCAACGATACTGTTATTACTGCCGCTTTACTTGAAGCGACCTGCGGCGATAGCTCTGTCTCTGGCGGGTTATTTTGCCGAAATCTCTCTTTTTGAAGCCGTTTTAGGCATTGAATGGTTTGCCGTCCTTCTCTTCTTGAAAATCTTTAACGGACTCATGGTGCAGGAAGAACCCTACCGTCCAGCGTGAGGCCAGAAAGCAATTTGGGATAGTTGTAGCCGATAACAGCTCCTTTCGCAGAACACAAAGGTAGAGAGACTAGTAATGTTAATCCCGATGGATTCCAGTTGTTGGCCGGGAAGATATTCGCTAAAAGGCCGTTGAGAGCGAAAGTTGTTCCCATACCGACAAACCCGCCGACCGCAGAAAGCAGAATGCTACCGTCCATATTATTACCGGCGGCCCAGGCGGTAGAGGCTATCACGCTTCCCAGAGGCGCTCCGAAAATATAGCCAATGATCACTCCGGTAAGGTCGCCCCAGGCAGGGTCGACTGCGCGGCCTATAAAACCGCCGAGAGCTGCACCGGCAAGACTTCCAACAACGCCTCCGAGGGAGGCGGCGAGATACTGTCTCGCAATCATATCGTGGGCGCCGGCAAAGGCGACCACAAAGACCAGCATAAATGCAAGAAGCGGAGTCTTCCGCACTCAATCATCCCCTTCAAGGTAACCGGACAGGAGTGGTTCCTCTCAGACAGCAACCAATCTTCTGGCGAGCTCGACGGCCGAAGAACTGTCTTCAGAGTATCCGTCGGCCCCTATTTCGTCTGCATAGTCCTGATTCACCGGCGCTCCCCCCACCAGTACCTTTACCCTTTCTCTGAGCCCGTTTGTCTTCAGAGCATCGATCACCTTTGGCATATTCAGCATAGTAGTCGTTAGCAATGCCGATATTACTATTATATGAGGCTGATGTTGCCTGGTAGCTTCGACAAAGACTTCGGGTTTGACATCCACTCCAAGATCGATGATTTCGAAACCCGCACCCTTAAGCATCATACAGACGAGATTCTTTCCTATATCGTGAAGATCTCCCTCAATAGTCCCTGCAACTACCTTGCCAACCTTCTTCACACCGTCACCGACAAGAAGCGGTTCTATAAGATCCATTGAAGCGTTCATAGCTTTGGCGGAGACCAGTACCTCCGGAACGAAGTACTCTCCTTCCCTGAAGAGCCTTCCGACTTCATCCATTCCCGGAATCAGAGCTTCGTTCAGAATGTCTTTTGCGCTTATGCCATTTTTCAAAGCCTCTTCTGTGGCTGACTTTGCCAGTGCCGGCATAGTCTCGATTATTGCGTTCTTTATCTTTTCGAGCTGCTCCATATACCTACCTCCCGACAATTGTTGACCTCTAAAAACTATCTGCACCGTACGACCATATGATTATATTATGATACATTATACTCAAATTGACAATAATTTGATCATTGACTACAAATACTGCCACTTCATGATACAACGTCAATTTGCAGTGAGGCTACCATAGAAAAGCCAGATGAGCAGGAAAGAATTCTCTCAGAAAGAAAAGCCGGACTCCAGAATCTCCAGACAGGACCTTACCACTTTCTCCTCGTAGAGAATACCGGATTTCGTCTTGATCTCTGAAACGGCTTCATCTATGCCCAGCGCGGCTCTGTAAGGCCTATGGCTCGAGATCGCTTCCACGACATCCGCAACGGCTATAATCATCGCCTCAAAAGATATCTCCTCTCTTCTAAGCCCTCCGGGATAGCCAGAACCATCGAGACGCTCGTGATGCTGCAAAACAGTCTCTGATACAGGAATTCCGAAATCAATATCCTTAAGGATCTCATAACCGCTTCTAGGATGCTGTCTTATCAATCCAAGTTCAATCGGGTTCAGTTTTCCCGGCTTGTTAAGGATGTCGGCCGGGATAGCGATCTTGCCTATGTCGTGAAGTAAGGATGCAAATTTCACCGTACGAAGTCTCTCGTCTGAAAGTCCCATCCTTTTTGCAATGAGCGAGGCGAGTTTCTCTACTCGCTCCTGATGGTACGCAGTATAGGGGTCCTTTATCCTTAAGAGTCTGGACATAGCCATAATCAACTGATCGCGCGTCTCGACGAGCGCCCTTTCAGTCTCCTTTAACTTTGTAATCTCCCGTCCAATTCCAACTACTCCGGTCACGTTTCCTTCTTCAGAGATCGGTGAGAGCAGAATGTTGTAGACGTGTTCGGAATCAACCCCATCAAACGACCATTCGTAACTTGCAGAGGCCCCTTTAGCCGCCCTGGCAGCCTGTTCAATGTGTACGGCGGCCTTCTCCGGAGGAAGGATTTCGTCTGCCGTCTTTCCGAGAATATGCTTTGAGTCGAAGTCAATGCTTTTCAGCCAGCTACCGTAAATCGCAGTGAGCTTGCTCTCGACATCGAGTTCGAAAACGATGTCATCAGTAGACTCTACAAGTCTTCTAAAACGCTCTTCACTCTCTCTGAGCCTTGCCGTAAGCATTCTTTCATCGGTGGAATCGAACGACAGATCAACGACTCCAACAAACTCACCCGAACTATTGAAGACCGGATACGCCTTGATCTGCCAGATCCGTCCGTTCACCGTGACCTCTTCCGCTATTACACGTCTCCCTTCAATAGCCCTCTTCACCGGACAGTCATCACAGGGTTTGGGCAGACCGTACCACGCTTCGTAGCACATCTTTCCCCGGAGCTCTTCTTTTGTCTTGTTTATTGCTCTGGCGTAGGCCCGGTTTACCCATAGAAGGCTCATGTCGGGATTGTGAAAGGCGATTAACTCTTCGATATTGTCGAGTATGAGGTTCATCTCTTTGCTTTTGGTACGGAGCTTCTCCTGAGCTTCCTTCTGCGAGGTGACATCTATAGCTACCGACTGGAACTCGACGATTTCTCCCGATTCGTCAAAGATCGGCTGATTGTACCATCTTAACCAGTGGATCGTTCCGTCTGAAGCCTTCTGTGGATCTTCACGCTGAATGACACCGCCCATTTCTCTTGATAGACGAATGTCTTGCTTGACTTCGGCGGAAATGTGGTCGGATAAAAAGCCAATCCATTTTCTCCCCAGGAGGTCTTCCTTCTTGTATCCGTAGAGTTTCGCATATGCATCGTTGACGAAGGTGAGAGTTGTATCTTCAAGCCAGCGACAGATAAGCAAGTCCGGATGATTCACAAGACTGTCATAGAGTTCGTCTGGTCTCTTCTGACTTCTTTCTGAAAGGCTCATCGATTTACTCCTTGTCTGATTCGAAAGCGAAACCCCCGTCAAAAAGCGAAAGGCAGGCTTCCACGACTTGTGAATCATAGAGTTTACCTGAATTCGTCTTTATCTCACTTAGCGTCTCATTGAGGCTATGTGCTCTTCTATGGGGTCTATTAGACAACATCGCTTCGACTACGTCGGCGACTGCAAGGATCCTTGCAGTAATAATTATATCATCGCCGGCGAGATTGCAGGGATAGCCGGACCCGTCGAGTCTTTCGTGGTGCTGAAGAATAGTATCAAGTACCGGACCGTCGAAGGGAATTCCCTTAAGGAGTTCGTATGACTTGCCGGGATGCTCTTTTATGAAGCCGTACTCGATCTCGTTAAGGGCGGTGACTTTAGAGATGATATCGGTCGGTACGAACAGCTTGCCGACGTCATGAAGCCTGGCGGCCATTCTAAGGCTCTCTCTATTAGAAGGCGAGAGTCTCATCTTTTCGGCGATCTTGCAGGCCAGTTGAGCAACGCGCTTCTGATGACCTCCGGTGTAGGGATCTTTGATCTCGGTCGTCTCACTCACAATATTCATGACTTCTTCAAGAGTGCGCCCCATCTTCGAGTAGATAGTGTCCAGAGGTTCTTTCAGCGATCTGTAGATTACTCCCTGAAGTATAACGACATAAGAGATCAGCCTGAAGATATGGCCAAGCATATTCGAGAATCCATATACATCGGTGTAGAGAGTGAAGGCGAGTTCCCCGGCTGCCGTCAGCAATAACGCGACCATGAAGTAATTCCTGTAAGGTCTGATCTCTTCCGATTCGCTCTTGTAAAGAAGCCATATCGTGAGCGCTATGACCGCAATTATTAGGTATTCCATAGAGACTTTGAAGGATGTTAGTCCCACTCCTTCTATAAAGCAATCGGGGAAGAAACCTGTCGATACCGCTGTTATTCCGGCGAAACCGGCAATCAAAAAGACTGTCAGGTATTTCTTGTTGTAGTCTCTTCTCCCGGGTAACAGCAGAGCCAGTGCCAGACCTGAAGCCTCGATGGCCCTTCCGAGAATCCAGAACTGTGTTGGTTGATTTGAACTCCAGCCCGGAAAGACTCCCATCCCCTTGTAGGAAAGAGTATGCAAGACATCGATAATCATAACAACACCGTACAGGGTTCCGATACGGGTAACCAGATTGTTCTTTCCTCTGGCGACTATCGCAATAGTCACGAGAATTCCCGCTGCTACTATCGCCGTCAACTCAACCAGAGAATGAAAGAGCAAGAAGTTGTATCTCGACACTAGCCATGAGACGATTGCTATCACCGGCCAGAGGAGAAAGTGCCATCTCTTCATCTCTTAGATCACTCCTTGATGGTAAAGGATAATAGATCTACGTGAAAGAACCGTACTCTATCCTGCATTCATCGTATCGCGCAACTTGTTCAGTGCAAAAGCGTGCCACGAGTAATCGCGGTAGCCCGAATCTGCTGTCAGGACTCAAAAGTCCTTCGAAAACCTGCTGCACAAACTGAAAGCGACACGGCTTGTTAGAACTGATGGCTGCAT
>Ga0334883_1003053_pt1 | contig 18840 bp, 17 predicted proteins | sample GraSluR1_MG_6_FD_207230 | JGI IMG/M metagenome (GOLD analysis project Ga0334883, IMG submission 207230) | Sludge microbial communities from methane-producing bioreactor in Wageningen University, Netherlands - Granular Sludge_09_05-R1 | ecosystem: Engineered > Bioreactor > Anaerobic >... | reverse complement strand
TCAACAATTGGGCCATAGGCATCTGCTGAAACGATCATACCGGTGATAGAGAGCATACCCACGGCGGCAATTCCAACGCCATAGATACCGCTCATACCATAGGCAACACTTACGAAGTAGGCAATCACAGTGGCAGCAACAATGCCAAGGATGGCAGGAACCACACTGATCAAGCCATAGGAGAAGCCAGTGATGATGTTGATGGCTGAACCGGAGGTGGATACACGAGCTGTTTCCTGCACCGGTTTGCCAGTATCAGAGGTGTAGTAATCAGAGGTGAAACCAATGATGATTCCTGTCAAAATACCTGCAACAGCAGCCCACATGACGCCAGCGTTGTAACCACCCACCAGGACAACAATGATTACGAATACACTCAGCAGAACACAGGTGACAATCGTGCCCAGGTTCAACGCTGTACCAGGACGTCCACCTTCTTTCACATTTACGAAAAGCATACCGATCAATGAAGCGAAGATACCGAGGCCGCACAAGATTAAGGGAAAGATTGTGTAAAGCATGCGTTCACTGGCTGGCAGATTGGTCATAGAAAAACCAAGCAGCATAGCAGCTACGGTAGATGCAATATAGGAGTCAAGAATGTCGGCACCCATACCAGCCACATCACCTACGTTGTCGCCAACATTGTCGGCCACAACAGCGGGATTGCGGGGATCGTCTTCGGGGATGCCAGCTTCTACTTTGCCAACCAGGTCAGCAGCGATGTCTGCGGTTTTGGTGTAAATGCCACCGCCGGCTTTTGCCAACAACGCCAACATGGATGCGCCCAATGAATAGCCCAGCACAAATTCAGGGTCTCCGGTGATCCAGAAAATGACAGTCATGCCGATGATGGCTACGCCAACGGTTGCTAGACCCATCACTGAACCACCACGGAAAGAAAGATTGAAGGCCTTGCTCAGGCTATGATTGGCAGCGGTAGCGGTGCGGACATTTGCCTGTACAGCAATCAACATGCCCATGTATCCGGCGAGGGCAGAAGCGCCTGAGCCGATGAGAAATACGACAGCCATATTTAAGCCATCAAGAAGATTGGGATTAGCGAATGCGCCTTCGATATCGAGGCCGAAAACGAGGAATATCACCACACTTAATCCTAATGACAAGCCAGCCAGCGCGACATATAGTTTCTTCAAATAGGCTTTTGAGCCCTTTTGAATCCACCCGGCCACTTTGGCGGCGGTTTCTGTGCCAACATCCTGTTTCATCACCCAGATGTACAGCACAATTGCGACAGCAATGGATAAAACTCCCGCAAGTATCGAAATAAGAAGCCAACCACTATGTTCCATCTATTTATAATCTCCTCTACAATAATTTTGGCAAGTGAACACCTGCCTTGGGGTGAAAAAAAATAAGAGCACTACAACAACATATTATTATGTGCCCATTGACAACGAGTGGGGTAAATGAATTTATGTTTGTAAAATATGTCTAATGATTCATGATAAAAAAACAAAATCGCGAGGAATTGTCACATAGATAAAAGCTTTTGTCAACGATTGTGGAATCGGTGGTGACACCCCTCTTAATCATTGGGTATATCTGTAACATGAATATGTTCAGTGTGGTTGGCAGGCTTTTTCCATGATGATTTTCGTTGGCTATGCTATACTGGATTTGACAATTGATAATTGAGTTAACTTCAGGGAGAATTAGTGCCATGACGATGAATATTCAATATGAAGGCCGGGAACTGGTCGACATCAAACAAATGGTTCGCAATGAACTGGATCAGGCACAAAAGGCGTTGGATGAAGTGAATATGATGATAGAACAATCTCAACGTGAAATTGAATTGTTGACCCAAAGAAACGCCGCTATTACATCTCACCTTTCGCAAGTTCAGACACAGGTGGATTTTATTCCCCCGTCCGATATTCGCTCTGCTTACACCGCGGCCATGGATGCCCAGCAGCGTTTACTGGTCATGCGCGGCAGAATGGATAAATTGGGCAGCGATAAGGTTATTTACGAAAAACTGGTGAGTGTGTTGACGCAGATTAATAACGCCTTTGAGTCTGGCTTTAATGGATCAACAGGAGAATCCGGCACCATTCTCGACAAGTTAATCCAGGCACAGGAAGCTGAACGTGAGCGATTGTCGCATCAAATGCACGACGGGCCAGCGCAAATTTTGTCTAACTTCATCATTCAGGCTGAAATCGCCGCCCGAACCCTTGAAGTGGATGCCAAACAAGCCAAACAAGAGCTGGAAAACTTGAAGCAGAGCGCAGCCAAAGCCTTTCAGGATATCCGCACGTACATTTTCGAACTGCGGCCCATGATGTTGGATGATCTTGGCCTCTCGCCCACCTTGAAGCGATACGTGGCTTCGTTCGCGGATCAAACCGGAATCGACACCCAGATTGTTGTCTATGGAGACGAGGAACGCCGTTACCCGAAAACGCAGGAGATCGTCATTTTTCGTGCCATTCAGGAATTGATGAGCAATTCAGTTTTGCACAATACTGACCAGCGGTTGCAGATGCAGATCAAGATTGAGTTAACTCTGGATGATCAGGGTTTGCAGGTCGGTATCAAAGACAATGGCAAAGGCTTCAATTACGAGGAAGCCAGCCGCAACTCCAGTGGTTATGGGTTGAAGCTCATTCGTGAACGGGTGGAAATGCTGCAGGGAACGATGGAAGTCAAAACAGCGCCTTCGCGCGGATGTACTGTTACCATCAACATACCAGCTTAATCCAGGTTAGTTGATTATTTTTGTCAACAAAAAAGAGGGAGTTGTTCTATTGTCAAATAGGACAATTTATGGTTAGATTTAAGGTAGAAAAATGTTGTTCATACAACAATTGCTATGAATTCCATTGGCACCTATCATCGATACTGCCTGAATTTTTTAAGAAATTATAAGTTGAGGAGAAAGAAAAATGACAAAAACAATTGGTATTCTCACAGGGGGAGGCGATGTTCCCGGCTTGAATCCGGCCATGAAAGCGGTGGTGTTGAGCTCATTGGAGGCTGGCTACCGCGTACTGGGTATCCGCAAAGGCTGGGGTGGATTGTTAAATTACAATCTGGATGATCCTGCCACCCATGATTACTATATTCGCGAACTTTCACGTTGGGATGTTCGCACCATTGACCGCACCGGTGGGACTTTCCTGCACACTTCGCGCACCAATCCGCAGAATGTGAAAGCGGATGCCGTTCCTGATTTCTTGAAAAATTCATCTTTGGGGGTCCAGGTGCGAGACGACGGTACCATGGACTACACAGACCATGTCATCAAGGTATTGAACCACCTCAATATTGATACCCTTGTGCCGATTGGCGGCGATGACACCCTCAGTTATGGTGCGAGAATCCATAAAGAAGGGTATCCGGCGGTATGTATTCCCAAGACAATGGACAATGATGTCTTTGGCACTGATTACTGCATCGGCTTTTCTACTGCCATCACCCGCAGTGTAGAGTTCATTACCAACATGCGCACTTCTGTTGGTTCGCATGAGCGCATTGGTGTGGTTGAGCTCTTTGGCCGTTATTCCGGTGAAACCAGTCTGTTCTCCGCCTATCTATCTTACGTAGATCGGGCAGTGATTCCAGAAGTTGAGTGCGATGTTGCAGAACTGTGTGAATACCTGCTGGAAGACAAACGCAACAATCCCTCCAACTACGCCATTATGACCGTATCTGAAGGCGCGATCTTGAAAGGCATGGATGTGGTTGTGACCGGCGAAGAAGACGCTTATGGCCACCGAAAACTGGGTGGCGTTGGAAGAATTTTGGCAGAAGAGATCAAATACCGCACCGGGCATCATATCATGTTCCAGCAGCCTGCTTACCTGATGCGTTCAGGCGCGCCTGACTCATTAGACCGGATGGTGGCGATGTGCTACGGCAACCTGGCTGCTCAGTTGATCCTGAAGGGTGACACTGGCAAGATGGTGGCGTTGCAGAATGGCTGCTATACCGCGATTCCGATAGACTATATTATGTCGGGCAAGAAGGTTGTGGATATTAACCGCTACTACGATGCCAAGCAGTATCGACCGAGTATCCAGGACATTATCGGCGTGCCGATGTTCCTGCAATAAATCGACAGCAAAGGGTGACGATCAGTCACCCTTTGGTTAACATACTATCCAATTATAAAAGAGGTAATACACATGATTGTTACAACCAAAAAACTATTTGAAGCTGCGTATGGCAAATATGCGATCGGCGCCTACAATATCAACAATATTGAACAAGCGATGGGCCTGTTCCAGGGCTGTTTGCTGAGCCAGTCGCCTTTCATTATTCAGATCAGCAAAGGCGCTCGCTCCTATACGGATAAGCGAATGCTGGAAGCTATGATCCGTGCAGCCGATGAGATTTACCCGGAAGCAATTTTTGCTGTTCATCTCGACCATGGTGATGAACAGACCTGTTACGATTGCATTGAAAGCGGCTTCTATAGTTCTGTGATGATCGATGCATCGCATGAAGACTTCGAAACCAATATCGCCATCACCAAACGTGTCGTGGAAGCAGCCCATGCCAAAGGAATCGTGGTGGAAGCTGAGTTGGGCCAGTTGGGCGGCGTAGAAGAGGACATAAAGGTCGCTGAGGCAGATGCCAAATTGACCGATCCAGAGCAAGCCAAGGAATTTGTGGAGCGCACCGGTTGTGATTCGCTGGCTGCCGCCATCGGCACCAGTCACGGCGCATTCAAATTCTCTGGAACCCAGGGGCTTCATTTTGATGTACTGGCAGAAATTCAAAAACTTCTGCCTGGCTATCCACTGGTCATGCATGGTTCCTCTTCTGTTCCGCAAGAAGAAGTGGAACGGATCAATGCGGCAGGCGGTAAACTGGCTGGCGCGAAAGGCGTGGATGCGGATCAATTCCTTCCGGCTGCCAAACTCGGTGTGACCAAGATCAACATCGACACTGATGGGCGGCTGGTGTGGACGCGCGTGCACCGTGAATTCTTCCGCGACCATCCTGAAGGTTTCGACCTGCGCGCTCCCGGCAAAATCTTCATGGCAGAATATGCCAAGTTTATTGCTGACAAGAATGTCAAATTGGGTTCGGATAATAAGTTGGACGATATCCGCGCTATGTTAGCCCAGGGCTAATTAGAAAAAGCAAAAAAGGCATCTCCTGAAATCGGGAGGTGCCTTTTTTGTTAAGAGAAAGAGGTTTGTAATGCCCGCCAGTGACCAGGGTCTTGATAAGCATCGATATTCGGTGATACCGCGTACATTGATATTTGTGTTTAGAGATAATGAGGTGTTATTGATAAAAGGGGCAGAGAACAAGAAGATCTGGGCAGGCAAATACAATGGGCTGGGCGGGCATATAGAGGCGGGTGAAGATGTACTTACCTCAGCCGAACGTGAGTTGGCGGAAGAAGCGGGTATCATCGGCATGGACTTGCACTGCTGCGGTGCGGTGATGTGTGATGTCGAAGAACAACATGGTATTGCTGTATTTCTCTTTCGCGGAGAATATGGCGGCCAAAAGTTGATCACTTCTGAGGAGGGCAATCTGCATTGGGTCTCGATGTCATCCCTGAGGCAACTTCCTTTGGTAGAAGATCTGCTCGTTTTGCTGCCAAAGGTATGGCAGTGGAAGCCAGGCGCCCCGTTCTTGTCAGGCTTAAATTATTATGACGAGGAGGGGAACCTTAAAACGAGATTACTTTAAACACGGACAATGTCAGATGGCTCAATTTCCATGAATAAAAAACTTATTGGTTGGCCTCGTAAAAAATTAACATCGTTGAACCATATTTGCGCCGGTCAAATTCGTGGAAGTTTTCAAAAACAAGCTCTTCTTCAAATTCGACGGGATGAATCTGTACGATGATCCAGGCGTAAGGTGATAGCCAGGCTGGATGCTGGTCTAATAAATTCAGGGTGGTTTTCCACATTTGTTTGTATTGGGGTGGGGCGACATAGATCATATCAAAGGAGCGGTCAGGAGTCTGCTTCAAATAAGGTAAGGCATCAGTTTGAATAAGGTGAGTCGATCCTTCTAATTTCGTATAGGCAATGTTTTTCTTCAAGGTTTTGGCTGCGTTAACGTTTTTTTCAATAAATCGACAAAAAGCAGCCCCGCGGCTGATGGCTTCCAGGCCTACCGAGCCAGTACCGCCAAACAGATCCAGGAAAGCTATGTCAATAATATCGACCCCGATGATGTTGAATAAATTCTCCTTCACGCGGTCTGTAATGGGGCGGGTGCTGTCACCCGGCACAGGAAACAGGCGCATCCCTTTGGCTTTTCCGGCGATGATACGGGGAGAGGCCATTAGTGTTCCAATAACTCTTTGGTGATTTGTTTTAGATTTTCACGCAAGCGTATATCTTCCTGTTGCTGATCGGCAAAATATTGGCTCATGAAGGTAGAACGGCGCATTCGCAGTGCCATAGGCGCAATTACCTCAAGATCCGCAACCTCCACTGTGGAGCGATTGTCTGCTGCCGCATAAGCCTTTGACGCTTCAAACAGGCTGATTTCCGCTCTCAGTGAAGCGATTTCCAGCGCTTGGATTAAATGCAGGCCTGCTTTGGCAACCAGTTCAGGGATTTGTACGGTGGGCAGTAAGTCACGGGCATGCTGCACCTCGGTGCGGGCGAATTGAGATTGTTCCTGATAATCAGCCAGCATTGCATTGGGACTTCTGCGGTATTGGTCCACATGTTGGTAGGCAATCCAGCGTTCTTGTGGATCTTCCAGACCATCTACAAGAATACGCAGCCCGAAGCGGTCCATGATTTGGGGGCGCAGAGTGCCTTCCTCGGGATTCATGGAGCCAACCAGCGAGAAGCGCGCAAAATAGGTGGATGAAATCGGACCGCGGCGAACAGTATAGGTGCTCATCGCCGAAGCATCCAGGATGGCGTTGATGATGTCGTCTTCCAACAGGTTGACTTCATCCACATACAGGATGTTGCGGTCAGCCTGCGACAATATACCTCGCTTTAAGCGCATGCGTTGATGTATGGCGGCCCGCTCGTCAATGCCGCCAACAACATCTTCGATTTGCGCATTGAGCGGGAGTTCGACCAGGCGCACCTCTTCCATTTGGGTCAGAGGTTTGCCCTCGCCGAATTTTTTTGCGCAGGCAGGGCAGATAGCATCGATGCCCTGAGCCTCCACATCCTGTTCGGTGCAGCCATAATAGCACAGGCTGCGAGGGATTCTTGGGGTCAGATTCGCCAAACTGCGCACAGCGGTGGTTTTGCCGGTTCCGCGCGGTCCCAACAGCAGCACTCCACCGATCGCAGGATTGATCAGATTGAGCAGCAATGCCAATTTCATCTCTTTCTGGCCGACCAAAGCCAGGAATGGGAACGGTTGTTGATCTACGAATCCGGATTCTCCGGGTTCGCTTTCATCCATCAGGAATTTGCCGGTTACTGTGTCAATGAGATCCTTCAATGACCGGATGTTTGATGGAAGTGGTGTCGATTGGTCTTCTGATGGGTATGGTTGTTCTGGTGAGACTGCGTTATTCGATTGTTCGTTCATACTCTGATTTTACTTCGGTTGATACTTCTTTATCTATATCATTGTAGGTCCAATAGCGGTTGACAAAGAAGTTCCACATCATGATGACGAAGATGGCAACGACCACAGCCAGGTTTTCAGCGATAACCTCGACGGTCAAGAACTCTGAGAAGGGCAAAACGACATCAGCCAACAGAGGTTCCAAAAAGGAGTGAATCACCTTCATCGAGAATTGGATGATGGGTGTCCTGACCAAAATACCCACGGCGTTGATGAGGAAAAATTGGGTCAGTTGTTTGCCCAGGGGTTTGCTGCGTGAATCCGGGTAGGTCCAGTAGCGATTCCACAGGAAGTTATTGATGATAGCCAGGGTGAATGAAATCGCCTGTCGATACAGGAAATCCATACCGGTCAGGTAATTCAACAGGTTGAGTGTGCCGAAATCGACCACTGCTCCGATAGTGCCCACCACAGCGAATTTCAAAAAACGGGTGGTTTCTTTTTTGGCGGTTACACTGAGTTTCATTCTGCCAGGCCCATTTCTTGCTTAAAATAGGGCAAGACCCGTCGAATACCTTCTTCTACGTTGACTTGCGGTGACCAATCGAGGATTTGTTTGGCTTTGGTGATGTCTGGCTGGCGGCGTTTGGGGTCGTTGCCAAGCTGCAGGTTTTTCATAAATTTGATGCCGGCGGGGTTGTTACAAATTTGGTTGATGGTGTCAGCCAGCGCCAACATGCTCATTTCCACTGGATTACCGATGTTCACCGGCATAGTTTCATCAGAGTGGAACAACCGCATGATGCCCTCGATAAGATCATCAACAAAACAAAATGATCTTGTTTGGGAACCATCCCCGTATACGGTCAAAGGTTCTTTTCGCAACGCCTGTTGGATGAAATTGGGCACCACCCGGCCGTCATCCAGCCGCATGCGTGTGCCATAAGTATTGAAGATACGCACGATGCGGGTATCGATGGAGTGGAAATTGTGATAGGACATCACCAATGCTTCAGCAAAGCGTTTGGCTTCATCGTACATGGAACGCGGGCCGATGGGATTGACATGACCCCAATACGACTCCGGCTGGGGATTCACGGCGGGATCACCATAAATTTCACTGGTGGAAGCCAGCAGATACCGGGCATAATGGGCTTTTGCCACCCCCAACGTGTTATGGGTGCCCAACGCGCCGGCTTTCATGGTTTGAATGGGCAGGTTGGGGTAACCGAACCTGGATTCTTTGTTGGGACTGGCTGGCGAGGCAAAATGCATGACGGCATCGATTTTGCCCGGAGCGAAAATAAAATTGGACACATCTTGTTTGATGAAAAGGAATTGTTCATTGCCGGCCAGATGTTCCAAATTCCTTGGGCTGCCAGTGATGAAATTATCCATACCGATAACGAAGTGACCGTCTTTGATGAGGCGATCACATAAATGTGAACCCAAGAATCCTGCTGCACCTGTAACTAATATATTCATCATTCTCCCTTTGGTAATTCTGGCACCCATGTGCCAGGCTTGAATTTATTGCCAATCAAGGCGACTTATTGATCCATCGCCTGTAACCTGAATCGCCCGGTCTGTTTCCAGATCGTATAGATAGATATTGCCTTGATAGATTAATGCAATTTTACCGCCTTTTTGGGTTATATTGGGCGGTTCCCACTGCACCGTCTGCGGACTGAGCCCCAATGAGCCTTCGGGCGGAAAAAGTTCTATGCGATTGGACCCATCGCGATCCATTATCATCAAGCGATAGCGGGAGGTATCACTGCGATCAGGAAACAATGCCTGTAGATAGGCCACTGTAAAGCGCCCTGATTGATTTATCGGCGATGGCGCGGGGAAAGCGAACATGCCCGCATCCTCTACCAAATCGATCAACAAGTTATCGTCTGGCAGCAAGACTGACAGGTTAAATTTCTGATAGGACTCTTTACTGGCTGGATTGTGGCGAACAGTAAAGAGGGCGTTGTAGTCAGGTGACCATGCCAGCGGAGCCAACCAGCGCCAATCGAGGTTTGGTTCATAAGGAGTGTAGGTATAGAGGGGTTGGATAGTCCCGCCATTGACATTCACCAATCCGATTGAATCTGGCTTGGCATAGGCTATACGTGAGCCATCGGCTGACCAGGCAAAATCGGTACCCCACCAGAAATTTACTCCTACTTTGGATGTGTCAAGGATGGGTTCGTTGGTTAACACCGCGCCAGCCGCGGTAAAAGTAACCTGGTAAAGGTCATTATTCGCCAACCAATCCGTAGCCCCTCTGGGTTCAACGGTCGAGTAAGTAATTGTACGGGTTTTTCCAGGCACCCAGTCGGCAAAATGAATTACATTTTTTGCATTTATGGCGAATGGTTCAGCCGTTTGATTGGTAAGATCGACGACAAAAAGAGCGTTGATATTGTCAGTCTCTTCTTCCTCCACTGATCTTGAAAATAGGAGCCATTGACCGTCTGTTGATATTTCTAAAATGTGGCCATCCAGATCACCCGTGGTGACCACAGGGCGGCGATTGCCGGTGTTGGTCTCCATCAACCAGGCATTGCCGGTGGTAATGTAGGCGATCTTCCCTTCGATAGGAATGGGGCTGAAGGGAGTCTGCACGCCAACCATGACAATTTCAGGCTTGGCGGCTTCTGTTATTATGCGGGTATATTCTGAACGCATTGTTTCAATGTTGTCTTCATACACCACTCTGGTAGTGATCGCCAATGTGCCATTTTGACCTTTTTGAATCAGAAGTGTCTGGCCTTCTGGCAGGGTTTCATTCTTAACCGTCTGGCTGGTAAACGGAATGGTTTCTTCAGTGGTGATGAATTCTTCAGTTACCCGCACGATGTTGATGGTGGTATCACGAGTCAAGATGGTGAAGGAGGGGGGCTCAACCTGGTCTTGATTTCCAAGAGATACACCAGCTTTGTCCAGTACGTTTAACACAGAATCACCTATATTAAAAGCGCTTTCTATACTTGTCCCATCAACAATGATCGTGGCTATGCGAGCTTGTTCGCTGGCATTTGCCCCCGCCGTACAGCTGGCGAGAACAGCGCCCAGCAGTAGACAGGTGATGGTGAATGTTCTCAGAATCTTACGTAAAGCATTCATGTCGGGTGATTAACGTTTTCCGCCTGAAACGGTGAGCATGCCCTGGTCAATATACAGATTGTCAATACGATATCCACTCAAATACTTGGAAAATTGCGAATTCATCGCCCCTGTGGTTACCTTCGAAATTTGATCTTGTACAAAGGCAGGCATATTGATTTTGCCCACCTGGGCGGAGATCAGCTCGAATTGCAGGGTTCCATTTGTGTCAACTCTGCCTGCGATAGCAAGCACGGCAGGCAGTTTCATACCCAAGTTTTGCACAAATACATCCCCATACACGAATACCTGGTTGTCTGAAAAAACGACATTGAGGTTCTCAATCGGCGGGCTTTCTTGATTTTCCGCCATTTTGAGTGTAAGATAAGAGGTCATTTCCTGGTCGGTGATGGTGAAAGCAAAAGATCCGCTTTGTTCCTGAACATCTTCTAACAAGGCTTCCACTTTGTCAGCGCTTTGCTGGGAAACTTCTGGAGCAGGAAAGGCACTGGCGGACGGTATGTCGGCAGCAGCACGACAGGCGAGGGTTACAAGTGTTATTATGATAGATATTAACAACAGTGGTTTTTTGTTGAGATTCAGTGATTTCATGGGTAGTATTATAGCATGAGCGATTTGATTGAAGGTACTCAGACAGCAGTGGATGATTCTTCCTATCTCAGTCTGTTGGCGGCGGTTGAAGCGATTCTGTTTGTGGCAGGTGAACCGGTTTCTGCGGCTCAAATTGCCTCGGCTGTCGGTCAAACCGAATCGATGGTTGATGCAGCATTATCGATGCTGGCAGAAAAGTATATTAACAGCGGCCTGTCGTTGCAAAAAAGCCGCGGTAGAATACAATTGACAACCTCACCAGAGCAAGCCCACGCAGTTGAGAAATTTCTGGGACTTGATTCGTATTCAAAATTGAGCCGGGCGGCCATCGAAACCCTGACCATTGTCTGTTACCGGCAACCGATAACGCGACCTGCCATCGATGCTATCCGCGGCGTGAATAGTGACGGGGTTATCCGTACCTTGCTGAATAAGGGGTTGGTAGAAGAAGTAGGGCGAGATGAAACACCTGGCAGGCCAGTGTTGTATGCCACAACACTGGAATTCCTGCAGCACTTTGGATTGACCTCAATTGCGGAGATGCCGAAGTTTGTGCAGGATGACATCCATGAAAATGGGAACCGCAACGGCAATGGTCAGTTGCTGAAAGATTAGGAAGGTTATTCCATGCAGGAGAGAGTTCAGAAAATATTGGCGCAGGCAGGCTTCGGATCAAGAAGAGCCTGTGAGGCGTTTATTGAAGCTGGCCGGGTGAAGGTCAATGGCAAAGTGGCTGTGTTGGGTGACAAAGCTGACCCTGTGAAGGACGCCATTCAGATAGACAATCGAGAGATACCAGCCATTGAACAGAAGGTATATATCGCACTCTACAAGCCACGGAAAATGCTCTCTGACCGTGAGCCCAAAAACGAGCACCGTCCCACCATCCATGATGTCGTCCCTGATTCTGACCATTTGTTTTCTGTGGGCAGGCTTGATTTTGAAAGCGAAGGGTTGATACTGCTGACCAATGACGGCGATCTGAAACAGCAGTTGTCTCATCCGCGTTTTGGGCATGAAAAAGAGTATGCGGTGCTGGTCGCTGTGCGCCCTGACGATGAACAACTGCAGAAATTCAGGCGCGGTATTGTCATGGAAGATGGCTATCGCACGCGTGGTGCGAAAGTCAAAGTGACCAAGGTTCATGGTAAAGGCGCCTGGCTGCAGGTGATCCTTTCGGAAGGCCGCAAACGCCAGATCCGCGAGACTTGCCGTTTGCTGGGGCTGCCGGTCGTGAGAATTATCCGCACCCGTATTGGCACCTTGACTTTGGGCAACATGAAGCCAAAGGATTGGCGGTTTTTGTCGGTTGAAGAGGTCAATGCACTGAGAAGTGGAAAATCTTTCGTTGAACCTCCCTCAAGCCGAAGAAAATTTCCCAGCAGAAATGGCAAGAAGCCCTTCTCAAAACCAACCAACAAACCCAAACCGAAGCGTTAGGAACCTAATCGAGGGGTTTGTTCTCATCTTTTTTACGGCGGCGTGACCAGCGGCGTGTCTTCCCAATGGTGTTCCAGACCTGCAGGACCATCATTAAACTGATACTGAGGGCAATCACAAAGCCAATGACGCCGATAATGGGAACAATCGTGAGTGTATCGGAGCGCGGGACACTCATCGCAAGGGCGGAACCAACCAGCATGCCAACCAGCACGACTCCCATAATCAAACGGTTGGCTATGATGAGAATGTTGGAAATAATGTCACTGAGTTCCAGGATTTGAATGCCTACCTTGAGTTCACCCTGCACCAAATTGGTGAGAATTTTGGTGATGGATCGCGGAAGCACACGGACCAGATCACGGGTATCTTTGGCCAGACTCACGGTCTGCCAGAAAGTGTTGACGGGGTTGATCTGGTGGAGGTAAACACTGTAGGCAACGTCTTTCATCACCTCGACCACAACCACATCAGGGTTTAACACACGGGCTACATCTTCTGCTTGCAGCAAGGCTTTGGCAGACACACCCAGCACTGGAGGCAGGCGGATGCCGGCTTCGAAGATCATGACCAGAATTTCACTGAGCAGGCGGGTGACCTCCAGCCGTTCCAAGGGGGCTTCCAGGTAGTGATTGATCATGTGATCCATGTCGCGGCGGAGCTTGTTCTCATTTATCTGCTGAAAAGGTGTCCCTAAAATTAAAGCCAGTCGCAGAATCTCCTCTGTATCGCGCCTGATGATCGCCTGCACCACTTCACCGATTGCATTGCGTTGTTCTGGCAGCAGGCTGCCCATCATGCCGGTATCCAGATACACCAGTCGTTTGGTTTTTTTCTCAACCATTAAATTGCCGGGATGAGGGTCGGCATGGAAGAAACCATTGATAAAAGCCTGGTGCAGAATCGAATGCATGAAGATTTTGGAAAGCCCCACCCGGTCAATGTCAAGGGTGGCGATACTTTCAAGATCATTAATTTTGTATCCATCAATGGCTTCCATGGTCAATACTCGTTTGGTGGTGTAATCCCAGTAGACAAAGGGGACGTGAATTTCGGGAAATTTTTCCATGTTGCGGCGGAGCCGATCAGCATTGGTGGCTTCAATGTTGTAATCCAATTCATCCATCAAGGTTCGGATCAATTCTTCAGCCAGGCCGACGACACCGTATTTCTTGCCCCAATCGACTGAGTTGTGCAGTAATTTAGCAACGTCGCGCACGAATTCCAGGTCGGATTGGATTTTGGCTTCTATGTTAGGCCGCTGGACCTTGATCACAACTTGACTGAAATCATTAAGGATGGCGTAGTGTACCTGCCCAATGGAAGCAGCTGCGATCGGCTCAGGGTCAACGAATAAAAAGGACTGTTCAATTGTGCCAATTTCTTCTTCAAGGATATGTTCCACTTCCTCGAAAGAAAAAGCCGGCACAGCATCCTGCAACTTGGATAATTCCTGCACCCACGTATCTGGCAGAAAGTCAGAACGGCTGGAAAGGATTTGCCCCAGCTTGACATACGTCGGCCCCATATCTTGCAGCATGCGGCGTACTCGTTCCGGGGTGCTCAGCTCATGGAGTTTTGATTCGGGAATAGACACAGGCAGATGCAAGGTTCTCAGAGTCGATTGGATGGTCCTGACTTCTTTGGTGTCGATCAGGAAGTCAAAACCGTATCGAAAAAGAATTGCCTGCAACTCGCGCCAACGGCGCAGGTTCCTGATGGGGGGCAGGTTGTTTAGCATGCTTTCATTTTACACGGAAAACCTTCTAAATAAACTTTGAGTTGTGTCTCTGGGCAAGAATTGTGTGGCTTTTTGCTTTTTTTGCTTGCTATTATGACGCAATGCGTTATAATATGAACATAACCATCAATCTATGGAGGAATCGAATGGCGAAAACTGAACAAAAATCCAATGTATTTGAAGAAGAGAAGAGGAACATCGAGCATGCAGCCGAAATGGTGGTTGATACCGCCAAAGAAACCAGCAAAACGGTGGGCGGTCTTTTCCGTCGCGTTTTTCTTGCGGCGATAGGCGCGGCTGTTGTTGCTGAAGAAGAGGTCGTAGGGCTCATCAACCGCCTGGTTGAACGCGGCGAGATGGCGGAGAACGAGGCGCGAGAGTTGATCAAAGAAATTGTTGACAAACGTGAGACCGAGGCCAAAGAAACCATCAGCAAAATCCGCCGCAGCAACACCATCAAAGTTGCTACCAAAGCAGATGTAGATGCGCTGCAGGAAAAGCTTGATTCTCTTTCTGAAAAATTAGATAAGGTGCAATCCGCAAAGTAATCACAAGATTTACCGAAAAAAGCTGGTATAACTACAGGCAGGGAATTCCCCTGCCTGTAGTTCTTTAGGAGGCCGGTATGGTCACAATTAAACGCTATGCAAACCGCAAGTTGTATAATACCAATACGCGCAGCTATGTTACGCTGGAAGATATAGCTCAATATATGCAAGAAGGGAATGAAGTACAGGTGATTGACCATGCCAGCGGGGAAGATATTACCACGGCAACGCTGACACAGATTTTGGCGCAACAAGAGAAACAAGATCTGGGAAGCATCCCTCAGGTTCTGTTGCAGCGCATGGTGCAACTAAGCGGGTTGACCATTCATACGATGAGTGAGAGCATCCGTGCCTTTTTGGATCCGATTAATTACACGGATAATGAAGTCGAACGCAGATTGCAAACCTTAAAGAAGCAGAACCGCATCAGTGAGATGGAAAGAAAAAGGTTGGTAGATATGTTGACTGATCCACGCCTTCATCCGGCCCTGGTGAAAACTGAAGATGACCAACCTGCCGCAACTTTGCAGGATTTGCAGCGATTAATCGACCAGATCGATGCCCTTGAAGAAAAGTTACAGGCTATAGAGCAGAACAAATCATAAGTAGCGGATCTGAGCGTCAATCTTAAGGGGCGAAAATAACCCCGTGTTCCATCAACAGACCCTTGATCGATGTCACTGAAGTGTTGAGATCATCGTCGTCATCAATTTGAAAATCGGGATTGATGTCCGTTGTAACCCGACTGCCATTCCACACCACTTCTACTCGTTCATTACCAATGCTGGACCGGATCAGATTGAGGTCAGCCTGGTCAATTTCGCGTGCTGTAACAATCAAAATAAGCCCGGCATCGATGAAGATGTGGGCAATTTCTGCCAGACGGCGCATGTGTTCCTGCGGGTCATCGGTGGCGGTAAACAACTTAAGGTCTGCATCTACCCCATAAATCACGGAGCCGATGCCCAAAAAGTACACGAATTTTCCCGATTGAAAGAGGGATTTCTCCAATTGATGGGCTACTTCTTTGCGCCGGCTTTCTTCTGTGCCGGTGACGATGATCAAGCATGAGCGCTGGTTGTAACGCTCTGAACGCTGGTACATTGAAACGGCGCTGTCGATCCATTTGCGTTCACGTAAAAAGACAGCTTCGCGAATTTGACTTCCTTCATCGGGCAAGGCTTCCAAAACGATGCCGCCACCGCGGATTTCATAGTCATCGACGATGACAAAACGGCTGGTGTCAGCCAGGCTTTCTGAGAGATCGCAAGCGATGGGGGCGTGAAGCAGAAGGACGCATTGAGCGACATCATGATGTTCGATGCGGTCTTTTTCCGTGCTTGAATAATCGGAGGCGTCAATGATCTTATCGATGTGCTCGATGGTGCAGCGGATCTTGGCGGTGCCCAGTTTCAAATGATATTGCTTTTGGGGAACCATGGGTTTTTGCCCCAGCCAGACCAAACTGACACGCAGTCGTTTTGAAACATAGGGGGGTGGTTCGTCCACTTTGCTGGCGATTTCGCCGCGCTGGATGTAAATTTGTTTGGTCAGGGTGAAGCCGGTGGCGGAGCCACTGATGACTTCACCAGGCTGTTCAGCCGCGTAGGCTTCAAAAGAGTTAACAGTGGATACTTTTCCTGATGGATAGAAGATAACCCGGTCGCCAATCGCCAGTTTTCCTGACGAGACGCTACCGGCGACGATACGGCGTGAATCACCATATTGTGTGAACTTGTAAATATCCTGCACAGGCATGCGGAAGGGTAGATCGACTGGCGGAGAGGCTTTCTGGAACGAATCCAACGCGTCCAATAAAGTCTCGGCCTGATACCAGGCAGTATCCTCGTTGTGAACCGCAATATTTGCGCCCTGCATGCCGCTGACCGGGATGTAGAACATAGGTTTGATGCCCAATTCATCCAAAAATTGCTGATAATCTGCAACTACGTTGTTGAACACCCCTTCATCAAAATCGACCAGGTCCATTTTATTGATCAATACTACAATCTGGCGGATACCCAGCATCCATAACAAATAGCCGTGGCGGCGCGAGTTTTCCTGCACGCCTTCTTTGGCATCGATGACCAGCACGGCCGCTTCAGCACGAGAGGCGCCAGTTACCATGTTTTTGATGAATTCGATATGGCCAGGGGCATCGATGATGATGTAATGGCGTTTGTTTGAATGGAAAAAGACGCGGGCTGCATCGATGGTGATCGATTGCGCCTGTTCTTCCTTCAGTGCATCAATCAGATAAGCGTATTCGAAAGGCTGTGACTCGCGTTCACATCGTGCCTGGATTTGCTCCAATTTTCCATCAGGCAGAGAGCCGGTTTCGGCCAGCAACCTGCCGACCACGGTGCTTTTCCCATGATCGACATGGCCGACAAAAACGATGTTCATTTGTTCGTTATTGGTTGGTTCGGTGCTTGCTGCCATGTTTACATGTATCCTTCACGTCGTAATGATTCCAGACCTCCGCCATCTTCTTTGTCCTGCGCACGGCCTTCACGTTCTGCAATTTTGGAGAATCGGCCTGTCTTTAGTTCTTCGATGATCTCGCGCACATTGCGTGCTTCTGATTTGACCGGAAAAGTGCAGGGATAGCAACCCAGAGAACGGTAACGGGTGCCTTCACCCTGGTTGTAATATAGAGAAACGGTGGGGATTTTTTCTCTTTCGATGTACTCCCAGATATTGATCTCAGTCCAATCTAACAAGGGGTGGATGCGGACATTGGTGCCGGTGGCAAAATCGGTTTTGTATTGATTCCAAAATTCAGGGGGTTGTTCCGCGATGTGCCACTCATTCTGACGGTCGCGCGGTGAGAAATAGCGTTCTTTAGAGCGAGAGCCTTCTTCATCAGCGCGGGCGCCAACGATGACGCCGGTAAATGGTTCCGGGTTCTCCTCACGCTGGTATTCTCCGAGGGCATGGTTGAAGCGATAACGAACGCCATCGCCGGTGAGTACACCGCGTAGAGCTTCGGTTTTCAACAACTGGCAGCAGCTGATTCGGTCAATAGCGCCATCGGGGAAGGTCTGTTTACTTTCCAATGCCTGCTCATTGCTGCCGACGACCATATTGATCTTCCACTCGCGAACGATGCGGTCACGGTATTCGATCATTTCGGGAATTTTGAAATGTGTGTCGATATGGATCAGTGGGAAAGGAACGTGGCCATAGAATGCTTTGCGTGCCAGCCACAGCAGTACAGTCGAATCTTTGCCCATTGACCATAACATGCCAAGGTTTTTGAAATTGGCATAGGCCTCACGAAATATGTAAACGGAGATGTTTTCTAATTCCTGTAAATGATCCATGTGGTTTCCCGTCATTGCTTTGGATTGATACTGTGATGAATTATGTTCTTTTCGCACAGGTAGTCTATCACATCCTGAGCGCATTGTTCGGGGGTCTTTTCTGCGGAAAACAGGTGGATTTCAGGATGTTGTGGAGGTTCATAGGCAGCATCAATGCCGGTGAAGTTGGTGATAATTCCGGCACGCGCTTTTTGGTACAGTCCTTTGGGGTCGCGCTGCTCGCAAACCTGCAGGGGACAATCAACGAATATTTCAATAAATTCGCCGGCGGGCAGCAGTGCCCTTATCTGGTCTCTGTCAGCGTGTAAAGGGCTGATAAAGGCGGTTAACACCAATAAACCAGCCTGGTTGAACAATTTGCACACTTCGCCAATGCGGCGGATGTTTTCATGGCGGTCTGTTTCGCTGAAAGTCAGGTCTTTGTTCAACCCGGTGCGAACTGTGTCGCCATCCAGCAACGTGGTATGGGCAAGATAGGTATGATTCAGTTGGCATTCGACCAGATTGGCAATGGTTGATTTCCCGCTGCCTGAAAGGCCGGTGAACCACAATACAGCGGGTTGATGGCTTTTGATGTGCAACCGGTCTG
>Ga0334883_1003050_pt1 | contig 18847 bp, 20 predicted proteins | sample GraSluR1_MG_6_FD_207230 | JGI IMG/M metagenome (GOLD analysis project Ga0334883, IMG submission 207230) | Sludge microbial communities from methane-producing bioreactor in Wageningen University, Netherlands - Granular Sludge_09_05-R1 | ecosystem: Engineered > Bioreactor > Anaerobic >... | reverse complement strand
ACGAGTTGTTGCACTATAAGGTGCCCAAGCCACCCATCTTGCCCAAACGACGCGGGCGGCCTTCCCAAGCCTTTCTGGAGCTCCAAAAACAGTGGCTTGGCTGACCACGATTACCTGTGGTGCTACCCTTCGTCCACTGCCAACTGTGAATCGTTCATTATGCTGTCCTACACTGGATATTAGAGGGGAAATAGACCATCAGCCGACAATCGCACGCGCACCAACTCGCCGTTTTCATCCTCGCGCATCTGGTACAAATCCTCAATGCGCCGGACACGGTCGATGAACAGGACACCATCCAGGTGATCCAGTTCGTGGTGAACAAGCACGGCGTCAAAGCCTTCAAAGACCCGATCAAACGCCCGCCCGCTCTTATACAGTCCCACAACGCGCAGATGATGGGGGCGCACGGTTTCGCCGTAGAGGCCGGGAAAGCTGAGACAACCATCGAAGTCGGGTTTCTCGTCCCCGGTCTCGACGATTTGGGGGTTAATGAGCGGCAAAGGTGGATCAGGTTCAACTTTACCCCCAGTTCTCCCTCCCAAACGCACAACCACAACCCGGTGGCGCGCATCGATTTGGGGGGCCGCCAGCCCAATCCCCTCGGGATGCGCGTTCAGGGTGTCCACCAGGTCTTGCGCCAATTTCAGGACCTGTGGCCGGATGCGCTTGACGGGGGCGCACTTTCTGCGCAGGATTTCCTTGCCTTCAGGGTAGATGACAATCTCTTTAACGGCCATAGTTCTCTCTCAGGAATGTTCATCTCTTGGATGGAGCGCCCACATACGGGCCAGTTCATTCGCTTCCTCGCTTGTACTGGTTCAGCTTTCTCAGATAAAACCGGTGACTTCCGTATTCCGTCTCGACCAGTTGCTCCTGCGCGATCAGACGTTGTACAACTACCCAATCCGCGCTGGCCCGGGCCAGGAAGGCCTCCACCGCATCTTCCCGCATAGGATGCACGGCGGTAATGCTCAACAGATCCTCTTCGACATTGCCCGTAAAAGCGAAGGCGTTGCCCTCGTAGCCGATGAGATACTCCACATGTTCGACGCGCTCGCCCAGGATTTGATAAGCGCGGTTGATGACGTCCTCGCCCGGCGGTTGCGCCCACGGCTCGGCCGGCGGCCGCGTGGGAATCGCCAGGTAGGCCCGCGCCGGTCGCAGGTGCGCCAGAAAGTCGGCCACCTGCTGCACATTCTCTTCCCCATCGTTGACGCCAGCAACGAGCATTGTCTCCGTCATAAACGCGCCGTCGTAATGCCGGGCAAATTCGAACATTCCCTCCTGGATGGCGGCCAGGTCGAGCTTTCCGTGGGGGCGATCCACCCGGCGCCAGGTCTCCTCCGTGGCGGCATCGACTTTCAGGGAAACCCAATCGGCCTGCGCCAGTTCCTCCCTGACGTCTTCGCGCCAGATAAGCGAGGCGTTGGAGATTACGGCAATTTTGATGCCCAGGGACTTCAACAGCGCCATCTCGCGGCCTAGATTGATGTCCAGGGTCGGTTCGCCATCAGGGACGAAGGTGAGGTAGTCAATCGGCTCGCCCCTCGCTTGGGCGTCGGCTACCTTGCGCTGCACATCCTCTACCAGTTCTTCCGGGATATAGAAAGGCTGGCGGTCAATTTGCATCTTGAGCGTCGATCCCAACTGGCAGTACACACACGAATAAGTGCAAATCTTGGGCGGGATGTTGTTAATGCCCAGGCTTTTTCCCAGGCGTCTGGATGGTACGGGGCCAAATGCAATCATAGGACCTATCCACCCTTTCGAGGGTACGTCTTTTGCAACGCCGGACTTCGCTCGACGATGATATCGACAATGGGCACAAAATCCGCAGCGTCATAGGACTCGATCTGCCCGCCGTCACAATGCACCGCCAGCTCAGGGTCAAGGGGAATCTGGCCGAGCATTGATATATCCAACCGCTCGGCAGTTGTCTGGCCCTGGCTTGGTCCAAATACTTCAATCTTTCGTCCACAATCAGGGCAGACGATGTAACTCATATTCTCGATCAGGCCGAGGATGGGCGCGCCCAAATGCTGCACCATCCCCGCCGCTTTGCGCACCACCATGCCCGCCAAATCCTGCGGGGATGTGACCAGCACCACACCGCTCAACGGGATAGCCTGCATCACGGTCAGCGAGGCGTCCGACGTGCCCGGCGGCAAATCGACCACCAGGTAGTCGAGGTCGCCCCACACCACATCATTCCAGAATTGTTGGATGGTCTTGCTGATCAGCGGCCCACGCCAGACAACCGCCTGATCCTCGTTAGGCAGCAGCAAATTAATGGACATGACCTTGATGCCGGTTTGAGTCTTCACTGGTTGAATCCCCAGCGGACTCATCAACGGGTTCTCGTGCAGGCCAAACATCATCGGTTGGCTAGGCCCGGTGATGTCCGCATCGAGAACGCCGACCCGCAGTCCGCGCCGTTGCAGCGCCACGGCCAGCAAGGCCGTCACCGAGGATTTGCCAACGCCCCCTTTTCCACTCAACACGGCGATGACGTGAGTAATCTTGTTGACAGCCTGTGCCGAAGGAGGCACACCTTCAGTCTGCGCCATAAACGCCGCGCGTTCCTGTTGTCCCATTTCGACAAAATCCACCTGCACCTCAAGGCGCGCGTCCAGGGTCACAAGGGCTTCCTGGATACTGCGCACCAGATCGTCTTTGATGGGAATTTCCAGGAAGGGGACCGCCACCACCACCCGCACGGCGGTGTCCTGGATGGCGACCTCCCTGATCATGGTTAGCCCCACGATATCTTGCTTTATTTCGGGGTGCATCACGGTACATAGGTGTTGATATAGTTGTTTTTCAGTCACCATGCAAAATTTCCTCCGACTTACACCAACATCAATGCCGCCGGCCCGGTTACATCAGAGCCGGCGGCGACGGGAAAGAACTTCACTCGCTGCCCAGTTCTGTCAGCCGTTGTTTTACAGCATCCAACTGCGCCTGCAACTGCTCAGCCTGCGTCTTGAGCAACTCGGATTCGTCCACCGACGACGGGGTAGCGCCCCACCACCCGAAGCGCATCCACCCGGGCTGCCCGGTCGCGCGTGCCCAATTTCGCCAGCCGCGCCCACGGCCAAACCCTAAGCCAAAGCCGAAGCCCGGCCGCGGCTGATCCACAGGCGTGCAGTCGCCCAGGCCGCGCCCGGTGCGCGGTCCAAATCCTTGCGGTCCAGTACGATCTCCACCTGGCATCGTTCACCTCCTAAAAATGTTGAAGCTTTACCACCGCGCTTGCCGTCCCCGTCCACCACCCCGGATACCACGTCCGAAAGCGCGGAAAGGGTTCAACCAGCGCATAAATCCAAAGCCACCTACAGGCCTACCCTGCAATCCGGCGTAGCCATACGGCTGTCCATCTTTAGGATAAGCAACCGCGCAATAGCCCTGGCCGCGGCCAGTCATTGCACCTACACCACGCGGTCCGGTCCCATCAAATCTAGGCATGTTCGCACCTCCTTTTGTACAGCTCAGAATCCCAATTGATTTATCTCTATTTTACATCTCTAGTAACAAATTGTCAATAGATAAAAAGATAATTGAAATACAGCGCGGTTTAATGTGGATGGACGGCCTTATCTGCGGGCGCAAATCGGCCCCACGTCCGGCGCCGCTGTGGATAAGGTGTGATACGAAATCCTGAAGATAATGCCGTCAGATGGTGAAACACTATTAGCTTTCCAAAAACAATTCCCCGCTCGGGCCGGTCTCCAACCGTGCCACCATGGGCTTAGACGTTGGCGGGTATGGTCGGGACCGGCCACAGTCTTCGGGAAGGCTTACTTCTACAAACCCTATGGGTTGCCAGGAGCTTCTGTGACCGGTGTAGCGCCGTGGGGCAATACCTCGGCGCGCGCGAACTGGCTCATGTACAGACGGTAGTAGAACCCTTTCTCGGCCAGGAGTGAATCATGAGTGCCGCGCTCGATGATCCGGCCATCGTCGATCACCAGCACTTGATCGGCGTTGCGGATAGTGCTCAACCGGTGGGCGATGACGAAACTGGTGCGGCCCTGCATCAGCTTCAACAGCGCCTCCTGGATGTGGGCCTCGGTGCGCGTATCGACGCTGCTGGTGGCTTCATCCAGGATCAGAATACGCGGGTCGGCCAGGACGGCGCGGGCAATCGCCAACAACTGGCGCTGCCCCTGGCTTAACGTGCCGGCCCGCTCGGCGAGCGAAGTCTGATAGCCTTCCGGCAGATGCTGGATGAACGTATCTGCGTTCGCCAGGCGTGCTGCGGCCATACACTCCTCGTCCGTGGCCTCGAGCCACCCATAGCGGATGTTCTCCAGCACCGTCTCGGCGAACAAGAAGGTGTCTTGCAGCACGATCCCCAGTTGGCGGCGCAGGCCATCCTGTTTGACCTGGCGGATGTCGCAGCCGTCCACGAGGATGGCGCCCTGATCCACGTCGTAGAAGCGCGAGAGCAGATTGACGATGGTGGTCTTGCCCGCGCCAGTCGGCCCTACCAGGGCCACCATCTGCCCCGGCTCGGCGGTCAAGCTCACGTCCTTGAGCACGGGCACGCCCGGCACGTAGCCAAAGTCAACGTGATCGAACATCACCCGCCCCTGCAACGGAGGCAATGCCACGGCGTCAGGGCGGTCGGCGACGTGAGGCTTTTGGTCGAGGAGATCGAAGACCCGTTCGGCACCGGCCAGGGCCGACTGGATCGAGTTGTAAAGATCCGCCAGCGTGAGCAGCGGTTCGTAGAAGCGGCGGGCATAGAGCACAAAGGTGGCAATGACGCCCACACTCACCGCCCCGCGCAGCGCGAGCCACCCCCCCAGGCCGGCGATGAAGACGATGGCCAGATTACTGAAGACGATCAGCATGGGGCGCAAGAGTGTCATCATCATCTGGGCGTGGATCGTCGTATCGCGCACGGCCAGGTTGGCGCGCTCGAACTCGGCCAGGGCCGCCCGCTCACGTCGAAAGACCTGCACCAGCCGCAGGCCGCTGATAGTCTCCTCCATCACCGCGTTCAATCGCCCCAGGTTGGCCTGCACTTGCCGGAAACCGCGCCGGGTGCCCCGGCCCATGCGCAGGGTAAAGATCAACATCGGCGGTACAACCAGCAAGGCCGCCGCGGCCAGCCAGGGATTGAGCAGCATTACCACGATCACCGTGCCCACCAGCGTGAGCAGGCTGGCGGTCAACTCGACGATGCTCTGGGAGAGGACACGATTGATGGCGTCGATATCGTTGGTCAGGCGGCTCATCAATTCGCCGGTGGGACGCTGATCGAAGAAGCGCGGTGAAAGGGTCTGCAAATGCGCAAATACATCGCGCCGCAGGGCGCGCAGCACCCGCTGTGTGAGCGCGACCACGTAGTAGCTCTGCGCATACTGCACCAGCCATCCCAAGGTGTAAGTGAGGAAGAGGAACGCCACGACGCGCAGCAACCCAGGCTGGTCGCTGCGGGTGATGAACCGATCGATGGCCACGCCGACCAGATAAGGACCGAGAAGCCCCAGTACGGTGGTGACGATGACCATCGCGATCACCAACGCGATGAGTTTGGTATGGGGGCGCAAATAGGCCGTGAGCCGCGTGAACACGGCGCGCGCGTCGCGCGGCTTCTCCACCCGGCGGCCCATCCGCATTCCCGGCGTGGGCATCCCCGGATCCGCATTCTGCCCGTCGGGGTGCCCCGCCCCCTCTGGCCGACCCGCCGCTCCGCCGCCGCCCATTTCCTTCCTTCGTGTTCCACGTGGTGATTCACTCATGATGCACACCCCCGCCCGGGCCGTTGCCCAGTTGCGATTCGTAGATTTCGCGATAGATGGCGCAGGTCGCCAGCAACTCGCGATGGTTGCCCACCGCCATAATGCGACCGCCATCGAGGACGGCGATCTGGTCGGCCCCCAGCACGCTGCTGATGCGCTGCGCCACCAACAACGTGGTGCGCTCTTTGTTCGACGCCTCCAGGGCCTCCTGTATCCTGACCTCCGTCTCCACATCCACCGAGCTGGTGCTGTCATCCAGGATCAGCAGTCGAGGCTGCATAAGCAACGCCCGCGCGATGGCCAGCCGCTGCTTCTGCCCCCCGGAGAGGTTGACGCCGCGCTGTCCTAACAGCGTATCGTAGCTCTCAGGAAAGCCCGTGATAAAATCGTGGGCCTGGGCCGCCCGGGCCGCTGCCTCGACCTCTTCGTCACCGGCTTCGGGCCGGCCGTAGCGGATATTGTCGCGGATCGTGCCCGAAAACAGGAGCGTCTCCTGCGGCGCCAGGCCGATGTGCGCGCGCAGCGATTCCAGGGTAAGCGCGCGCACGTCATAGCTGCTCATGCAGCCGTCGTCGAGCGTGACCTGGCCCTGGTCTACATCGTAGAAGCGGGGCAGCTGGCTTATCAGCGTGCTCTTGCCCGAACCGGTGGCTCCCAACAGGGCGACGGTCTGGCCCGGTTCCAGGGTCAGGTTGATGTCCTGTAGCACGGGTTCATGCTCGTGGCCGTCGTAGGCGAACTGCACCCCCCGAAGGGCTGCCCGCCCCGTCGCGCCGGGCAGCACCGTGTCGCCATCCGTCACTGTGGGCGTCTGGTCGAGCACCTCATAGATGCGCTGGGCCGAAGCTGCCGAGGCCGAGATGAAGCTTACCATCATGCCCAGGTGACTGAGCGACATCATCACCCAGAGCAGATAGCTGTTGAACGCGAGAATCTCGCCCAACGAGAGCTGACCGCGCATCGCCAGCACGCCCCCCACCCCGACCACAAAAACGATGCCCAGGTTCACCAGGTACTGTAGCGTAGGCGGGAGGATAGCAAGAAAGCGCCCCACGCGGATGTTGCGCTCCGTCAGGTCTACATTGACCTGATCAAAACGCGCGTTCTCGTGCGTCGCGCGCACAAATGCCTTGACGGCGCGCACCCCGGCTACGTTCTCTTGCAAGATCGTGTTGAGGCGGTCGAGGCGGCGTTGCACTTGCATGAACATAGGCTCCGCCCGGTTGGCGTACCAGAGGAAGACGACCGTCGCGGCGGGGATGATGAAGAGCATCATGAGGGACAGCCGCCAGTTGGTAAGCGCCATCAGGATCAGGCTGCCTGTAAACACCAACGGGACGCGCAGGAACATGCGACCGGTGAAGAAGGTGAACTGCGTGACCTGCTGGATGTCGCTGGAGAGGCGGGTGAGCAACTGCCCCGTCCGCCATTGGTCCAGGTCGTGGAAGGAAAGCGACAACACCCGCGCAAAGAGGTCGCGCCGCAGGTCGGCGCCCAGCCGCTGCGAGGTGCGCACGGCGCACACCGTGATCCCCACGGTGGCTGCTGCACTGACCAGGATCAGACCGACCATGATGAGGGAAGAGTGCAGAATAACGCCCTCATTCCCCGCCAGGATGCCGCGATCCACCGTCCGCTGTAACATCCGAGGGATTGCTAGGTCGGCGGCTACGAGACAGGCCATCGACAGCCAGTTGAGGACAATCAACCGGCGGTAAGGTCTCATTGAGCGCAACAAACGCCATATCGTGTTCATAGTAAGCTATGGTCCTCCTCACTACGGGAATTCGACAATGATTCGAAGGCGAATTGACCTCGTCTGACGGGCAGAGACAGGGCAGTTCCGTGACACATGGGCATGCCGCCAAAGAAGGCGGCGGGGAACATTCATCCGACACAAGCACCCCAGCAACGGCGCAGGAGCCATCATCTGTAGCGCTTGCCAATCCAAGCGTACCCCGAGGGCCAACTGGATGCCCGGTGGTCGGGTTTTTCACTATGCAACTTTACAAACAACAAACTCCGTCCCCAGGTTCTCGCGCACGAGATTCTGGTAAACGGTCAGACGCTCCAAGTCAAGAAAGTAGTGGAGACGATACCCACGCCGCTTGGCGTGTACCAGACCCAGGTCTTTAAGCACGCGCAGATGCTGTGAGATGGCTGAATCCGTTACGCCTAACTCGCGGGCCAGTCGCCCGACGCACATAGCTTGCCCTGGTTCTTGTTGGGTCAGCAGGGCGACCAACTGCAACCGGGTTTCGTCTCCTAAGGCCTTGAAGAAACGGGACAGGTCTCGAAATGTGTTGTCCATTGCACTTTGCTTAAGTATTTAAGTGTATACTAAAATAGATTGTATCAGGAACAACAGAAGTGTCAATAAAAGCGCGTTCATAAGGGAGGAGGGGTGATACGTGTCGTTGGGGGTGACGCTGATGGCCAGCTCGTTAGAGCGAATATAGTCAACCCGGATTAGGAAGATCATCTTACGCTAACCCCGCCACCGCCTCGGCTAAATCCGCCTCGCTCGGTTGCGTGTAAATTGCCGTCGTCGCCACGGAGCTGTGACCCAGTAACGCGGCCACTGTCACCAGATCAGCCTTCGCCTCTCGCAGCAACCTTGTGGCGAAAGTATGACGCAGAACATGTGGCGTTACAGGTACACTTGCCACCTCACCCAACGCAGCGATACGGAACTGTATCCCTCGCGCGCCCAACGGTCCGCGCTGTCCGAGAAACAGCGTCTCGCCTTGATCGGTAGGGCGCACATCCAGATAGGCCGCTAGAGCTTTGCGTGCCTCCTTGTGCAAGGGAACCTCGCGGTACTTTCGGCCTTTCCCAGAACGAACGATGACTTTGCCACTCTTACCGTTGAGCATCACTTCATTGATTCGCAAGGCCGCACATTCGGAAACGCGCAGACCGGTGTAGAGCAGCAAGTTCAACAGCGCCTCATCGCGGATCGTATCCACCAGCGCCGGTAGGATTTCCCCACTGCCTTTGGTTTGCGCGAGTTGCCGCTGTGCTGCCGCTTCTCGCTGCACACGATAGACCTCCTGCACCGAGAGTGCCTTAGGATTACGTCGTGCCTGCTGGATACCCTGCACATCACGCGCGGGATTCGTGCTGGCCTGGCCGATCTGCACCGCCAAGGCGAAAAACACGCGCAGTGCCGCCAAGGTCCGGTTCACCCCGGCGGGCTTACGCCCTTCATCGACGAGGTGATCACGGTACTTCTGAATGTCGAAGGGCGTTACTTCAACCAAGTTCACTGACTTTCCAAGTTGCTCAGCGAGCCAGATGAAGAACGCCGTCACATCGCGAGTGTACGCCGCGACAGTGTGCGCGCTGCGGTCTTGGGACTGTAAATATGTGGCGAACTGCTCGACAGAGTCGCTCATCGGATCCCTCCTGACCAGGCCGCTGATTTATGCGATAAGTTTTTACATAACAAAACCCCGCAAAAAGGCCCTGATAAGGCCATTTTACGGGGTTTTTGTGGAAATGTCAACGCATAAGAATAGTTATACGATTAGTTCTTTCTGAAGCACAAATGCGCACTCCACTCACTACCCATCATCGATCTTGAGGTTTCCTGGCCGCCGCTTTGAGAGATTGCCAAAATTCGAACACATCTTCCCCCAATTGCGCAGCGCGACGGTCGACATACGCTTCGTCAAACGCGAGACCAAGATCGGCGGTGAAGCCCAGGTGGCGATAGACCAACATCTCATAAATGTCGGTCTCGTGCTTGCGCGAACGTCCCTCAGCCCAGGCCATCAGCTTGCCCACGATGACGTCCTCAGGGCGTGCGCACCACACATCGAAAGGTTCACCGCCCGGCACCTCCACCGTTTGACGCACTCGATTCTGGAACGCGGCGCGATAACGAGAAACCATCGTCAACGGGATCAGATCAGCTTTTTCACCGCGCTCACTGTCGATGATGTTGAACATAATCCCCATAGCGACCGATGAACGCATCTGGTAAGGATCAGCGTAGTAACGAGGCGACGGATAGGCCTCAGCAAGCGCATCGATGCGAGCATCATTGAGGTCCACTACAATATCAATATCGTAGGTGACGCGCGTAATCCCGTACACCGTCCCGGCAAAAGCGCCGATGATCATATACGGGATTTCCAGCGCCTCAAGCGTGTTCAGAATATCCAGGAACAAACTCAGATCGGGCTTGTCGGTTCGCGGCATCTTCTAGTTCCTCCAAAAGTTTGAGATTGATCTCTCGCGTGGTCAGGTGTGGGTAGCGACGGCGCAAACGTCCTCGCATCAACCCGACGGCCAACTCACGCGCGCTGAGCATCAACCGGATGCGTCCGCCGGCAGTCAACTGCGATAGCATCCGCAATCGATCAACATCCACCGGGTCAAATTGATAGGGTGTGCTCATTCGACTTCCTCCTGACAACAAGCTAAATCTACCTCAGTATCGTCGTATTCAAAGAACTCACAACCCTGGTGCTCAAACGTGAGTAACCCCGAACGTGGACTACGCGGGTTGATGCAGACACCCCAGTCAAGGCTCAATGGCTCGGGAAGCGCCAAGAAATGGCGACAACCACACGAGCAATCCGCGGCGTTGTGTTCGCGTTTGCCGTAAGGTCCAATCACCAAACCAAACGGCGTCAAGGCATTGCCGACCCCACCATATCCCACCCGGCGCCTTCGCGGCGGACGGCAAACCACGGATGGGCACGGAGGTGATCCACAGTTACGGTCAAGCGGAAAGGAAAGAGTTCTGGAAGGCGCACAAGATCGGCGAAAGGTAACGCTTCGGCGGGATGGGCTTGCAGGATGCAGGCCAGCAACCAGATTTCGAGATCGATGTGGCTTGCCGCAAGGGCGTGCAAACAAGGCGTGTATGTATAGCGTGCATCCCCATCAACAATCAGCCCCCAATCTCGCAGTGAGGACGTCACCCGCTGCGCTGCCCGCTCCAGCGAACCCAACTGTCCCATATCCGCAGCCAATCGCTGGATCAGGACGCGATTGGTGAGGGGTTCTTCGTACCGTCCCAATTGCCCAATCACAGCAGCACAATCGCGGAAAAAGGGGTAGTAGACCAACGCCAGGCCGTAGTGTAGCCACAAGCGGTCATCCGGCGCAGGGGTATCCCGATTCCAGGCAACCGCAAAGGCCCACAAGTGAGGAACATCCTCCTTTGTCTTCAGCCAGATATTGAGCAGCAGATCGATGGTTTTGCGGCGGGCATCCACGCCCGCCATATCTTGCTGCAACACCTCTTCCAACCGCGCCCGCAGATCGAGTGGATCCTGGCTTTCGGCCACAAAAGCCGCTGTGGTATCCAGCCAGGAACGCCGCAACTGCCGGTTGAACCCTACACCTTTACCCATTCATCCTCCCCACCCTTGCGAAGGGTCGGAAACCTTCGCAAGGGCCAATTATCACCAACGGCACAACCACTTCATCTAGCGAAGCGCCGCCGTGCGTGACTACTGTAGCGCCACTGGACGCAAATGCAAGCCGGCCACACGGCATGAGAACGCTTAAGCCGGGGGGCAACAGGCCATCATCGCGCCAGAGGATCGTCTCGGCGAAGCTGCCCTGCGCGCGTTCGGCGGCCAATGGGTCATTGTAGAGCCGGGCGCGTTGGCTACGCGTCTCCACTGCCAAGCCCTCGTTGAGCACACCGAATCCACGCGCCTCGGTATGTCCGTGGTCGCTGGTCAGCGCGACGACGAAGCCTTGCGCAAGCAATCCAGCGATGGCCGCTTCCAGCCCCGGCGCATAATCGTTAAGCCAGACGGCCAAAGCGGCATAGAAGGTGCTGTGCCCCAATGTCGCACTGTGTACCACGTCATCGAGGCTCGTATCGATCCAACAGAGCCAGCGCACGCGGGCGCCGGGAAGGTCGAGCAGCGCGGATTCCCCCAATCGGAGGTGGGCGTACTGCGTGGCGTTTTTCGCCAGGCCCAGGCGCTCGCCGAGAGTTTGCCAGTGCTGCGGCTCTTTTCGCGTCACACCCAACGCATCCGCGAAATCAACGGGACGGCGCCCGCTGACGAGCGCCTGCCGCGAGACGGAGGTGATGGTGGGGAGCTGCGCCAACACCAGGCGCTCTTCGATCCGCCAGCCCGGTCGGCGCGAGTGCCACACGCTGCGGATGGCGACCCAATCGGCCAATGCCATGCCATCGAGGATCAGCAACGCCACCGCCTGCTTTTCCAGATAACACTCCGCCAGATAGGGGGCAACGTGATACAGATGATGTGGCTCCGGCAGGCCCTGCGTCGCCAGCGGTGCGTAATGGGCCGGGAGCCAGGTCGCAAAAGCCGCATCGACAGTGGACTGCGCCGCGTCATAAGCGTGCAGGAACACCTCATCCAACCCGGCCTCCGGCTGGTAGCGCAAGGCGGTGAGTTCGGCCCACTCCCAGGCGAGACGCTGCCACTCAGGCCAGCGCATTTCCGGCGTGAGCGCGGCTGCGCGTTCGGTGACCAGCGCCAACAGCTCCGCCGCGCGACGCGGGACGCGGTCTTCTTCGGCGGCGAGCACCGCCGGGCGCGCCCACCCTGGCAGCCGTTCGGGACGCGCGACTTCGACCGGAGGCAGCGTCCCTGTCCGCACCAGGCGAGAAAGCGCATCCTGCAAGGCTGTATCCACGCCGAAGTCGAGATAGCGCCCCGCTGGCTCGACGACGCGCCCGCGTTGCGCCGCCTGCACGTAGACCGACCACTGCTCCTGCACGAACGTAGCAAAAGCAGCCGGCGCGCAGAATAGGGTCTCCAGCGGCCAACTGTCATAAGCCGGGCAGGTTTGCAGGGCAGAGAGCAAGGCCGCGCGAAGTGCGTCGGGCAGTGGATCGCGCTCCTGGTGATAGACGTCCAGCCAGGCGACGAGCTGCGCCGGTTGGCGGAGCGTTTCGGGATCGGCGCCGAAGGCGTGACGCAGGATGTAGGTCTGTGTTGCTTGGGGGCCTAGCTTGTGCGCGGGCGGCGGGACCGCCGCGAGATGCGCCCGCCGGGACGGGGAAAGTCGCCGCAGCACCGGATAAGCCAGGTTTGGAAAGAAGGTATGCAGCGCCAGGGTGACGTGCTGCCCCTGCTGCCAGAGATCGTAGGGTAGCGCATTAAGCGGCCCAGACGTGACAACGAGCAGCGGGCGCGCCGGCGTCCAGGGGCGCGCCGCCTCAATGCGCTGGCGCAAGGTCACGGGGTCGGATTCGTGGACCAGGGTAAAACCGCGCGCAGCCAGCGCAGACAGCAGCGCCTCGTCGGCCAGCACGTCGTCGGGATCGTGAGCGAGGTACAGAGGGTGAGTCTGCGCAGGAAAATTCGTCAAAACACGTTCAAGCATTTGACTTAAGATCAGCGTTGACGGGCATACGCTAAATCCTCAGTGAGTTCGGCAGGCGTTTGACCAAAAGGGGAAAGGCGGTAACGGTTAAGCAGGAACATAAAGGTAATGCGCGGTACGCCCGCGAGTTTAGCCGCCAGGCCGGTGCTAAGTTTCCCTAGCTCGTAGAGTTTGACCGCCAACAACAGGCGCGCTTCGGATTCGAATTCCTCCGGTTCCTGTTGTAAGGCCCACAACACATCGGGCGAGTATTCAATGGTTACACTGCTCATGGCAACCTCCAGCCTATTCTATAGCTTTAGTGTACCACACAATCACACTTTTTTTCCACAACACTGCTTATATTTTTTGCCGCTGCCGCATGGACAGGGATCATTGCGGCCCACTTTGGGCGCAGTGTGAACAAAGGTGACTACGTCGCTTGCCGGCGGGAAAATTGGCGGCAGGGGCAATGGCGCGGTTAGCCCGCGCCGGATCAGCCCTTGCGCTTCTTCATAGCGTCCTTCGTAATCTTCTTCGATGTCGTATGCGTGATCGGCATCCCACGGCGGCGGCGCATCGGGCGCAAAGGCTGCCCGGTAATCTTCCCAGTCCCCAAAAACCATGGTGTCCAACATATCAGCGTCGAACAAGGCTTTGACCCGCGCATCGTCTCCGTCATACCGGAGGTCCATAAAGGCGCTGACAATCCAGGTCCACAAGATAGGAGGATCGTCTCGCTGCTGCTCGGTCAACAGCAGGTTACCGTCTGCATCCATCTGGGGTAGATGCTGCCGCAGACCGGCAATGACGTACGCCTGCGCCTCTGGATGGTGCAGCGCGATGTACGCCAGCATTTCACAGGCTACACCCGAGGGGTAATCATAGTCATCCTGAACGTCCAGCAGTTCGACGAGTGTAGGAATCGCCAAAGGGCCGTAGTAGTAAGGGAGCGCATACTCGAACCACTCGACCAGTTCGTCGCTATCTTCTTCGCGCAACCGGCGGGCGAAGACGGGCAGGGCCGCCAGTTCACGGAAGGCGCAGAGCAGCAGTCCGGCGTGAACCTCTGCATACCAGCGTGGATCAGAGTCCAGCCACTCCAGATCTGTCCCGGCTTCCAGCAACGCCAACAGCCCCGGCGTGAGGGCCTCCTGGTGCGCCAGACACGCGCGAATCAGGTCAGGGTGCGGCGCTGCTCCGGCATATTCCACGGCTGCGAGCAGTTCCGCGCCGGAAAAAGCAGCGTAATCCACCACGGCTGTGTCCGCATCCGCGGTCTCCGTGGGAACATCTGCGCCGAATGACAGCACATCCACGTAATCTTTGGACGCCTTCAAGCCCCAACCGGTCGTCTGGCGTACCTGTTTGACGGCTTCGACTTTGTGTCCCTGCGCGAGCAAGGCTTTGACGATCACATCAAGATTTGGATATTCCATCGTAAAATCTCCTCATTTTTCAACCCCTCCTGAATTACCGTCGTTGAATACGAACGCTGGGACTCACGCTTCATCCGTCGTAACCTCATCCTCCAACCCCAACTCTCGCAGGGCAGCCTGCATTTCTGCCACGCGCTGGTCGGAGATGCCGGCCGGCTCATCCACGGCAACCTGGACGTGCAGGTGCAGGCCTGACCCCGTAGCGAATTTCGAAAGCACCTTCATGTAAAAGTTCATCCACTTCTGCGATGGCACGTCGCCACGCCAGGCAAGGCGGGTAATGTGCACCGGAGACGGGGTCACGCCTGGCTCGATCGGTGGGGTAACGTCGGTCTCTTTGGCGACGCTGCCAGGCGTCGCCACAATGGTGGGATAGGGCGTACCCTTGCCCGGTTCCGGCTGCGTGCCGACGTCCTGGGCAGCTTGTGCCGCAGCGGCTTTGGCCGCTTGCGCCGCCAGATAGGCTTCCGCCGTCTCTGCCTTGAGGATGACCATCGCGTCGCTGATTTCCACGTCGGTGGCATACAGCGGGGTCTTGTAGAAGAACGGCGCGTACTCAACCTCCGGTGTTTGCCCGGCGTAGGCCAGGAAGCCGTTCGTGACGCCTTTGGCAATGGTGTCGCGGAGCACGCGCGCGTCCAGCAAACGCGGGAATTGTGGGGAGGCGAAGAACGCTTCACTCACCTTCGCCGTACTCCACGCTGCGAAGGCCGGAGGCCAGTAGCGCACCAGAAACGCCGGACCGATGGCGTCTTCCAGGTCACCATCCTGCCGCAAGCGGCTCAACATCAGCCCTACCAGGGTCTCCGCCGCGCTGGAATGGATCAGCCCCAGGTTCACCACACGCAGTTCGTTGTCCTTGCCGAGCAGGACCAGGTTCTTGTAGGTGCGCCACACGCTTTCGGTCAACTCGTCGCGCGCTTTCTGTAGCTCCTGCTTGAGTTGCCGCTGCTGCACTTCGTCCAGGCTCAGCCCCGCTTGTTCATCCTGGATTTCCTCCCACGCCAGCAGGTTACGCGCCGCGTTGCGCAAGGCGCTGTCGTCCTCGGGGACGGCCCACAGCAGCGCGCTCTTGTGCGTCCGCCCCGACATGCCAGCCTCCGCCGTCAACCGCTTGAGCCACGGCAGTGTCTCCGGCAAATGGATGTGGCGCTCCGGCGAGAGCACGCTCAGGGTCAGCGCCGCCCGGTCGGGAATCTGACTGCTCAATTCGGGGAAGTAGATGACCGTTACGGGCGACTTACCCTTACCGAACACATTCTGGATTTCGGCGCGCACGCGCTCTGCGATGGCAGCGTCCTTGATACTGGCGCGCCGGTCGGCCAGGAGCTTGTTGAGGTTGGGCTTGAAACTGAACCAGTACTGCGCGCCCTCCACCGAAAGGTAGTACGCCGACGCGCGCAGGGCGTCCAGCACCGTCTCCACGTTGCCAATGTCCAGATCGGGATCGGCAACGGCCAGGCGGACTTCCGGCAGGGTGGCTCTGGCGTTGAGTTGTCCGCCGTTGGATTCGAAGAAGATGGTCGTCGCCACTTTGCGGTGCAGACGCGCCTGGCGGAGGGTGTCCACGGCGTCTTCGTCCAAGCGCGCGGCGTGGGCATCGGCCTTGCCGCAGATGTCGGTGACGATGGCGGCTTCGAGGCGTTCTTCGCCCAACTGGCTGTACACCGCCGCGCGGAACAGCGGATCGTCCAGCGGCGCGGTCCCCAGAGTGATGAGCGGATCGCGGTGCGCGCCGGTATAGCCGGACTGGTAGGCACGTGCGATCCACAGCGCCAGCAAGCGCAGCACGCCGCGCGTGCGTTGGAAGCGCGGCAGCGATTGCCATTTGCGCTCGAAGACCGAGAGGGCCAACGGATGAAACGGGTACGTTGCGGCGAAGGCCTCGCGGGCGTGATCGATGGGGAACCAGGTGGGCAGTTGCGTGCGGTGTTCCACCACCCAGGCGGCATGCGCGGCGACGGTTTCCCAGGCTTCGGGCGGCAGTCCCTTGAACTCGAACAGGCGGCGGCGGATGATCTGCGCCGTCTCGCCTTCCGCCGAGAGGAGGATGGACTTGCCCAGGCGATCCAGCATCTTGGAGAAGCGCTGTTGATCGGCCTCGTCGCTGGTGGTGTACTCCAATTCCGAGGCCGGGATCGAGCCGACCAACACCACGTTATCAAGGCTGCGGGCTTCCTCGGAGAGGGCTTGCAGGAAGTTGTACAGCCGGTCGCCGTAGCCGAGTTTGCGGTAAGTGCTGACGTAGTTGAGCAGCTCGTCGATCAGGATCAGACAGGGCTTGTCTTTAGGCAGAAACGCGCGGATGACGTCGCCTTTGGGTTCGATAAACTGTTCGTCGTGGCGGGCGACGATCTGGAAGGCCGCAGCGCCCCCCAACTGGAAGGCGATCTCGCCCCACGGCGTCTGGCGGTGCGGCGTGCCGTCGTTGCCGCCGCGCCCGGCGATGGAGTCGAACTTCATCCCCACGAAGACGGCGACGGCGGCCTGGGGCACGCTAGGAACGTTCGCCTGGGCCAGGACTTTGCTCACACCCGTCCAACTGTTGGCCGCCGGGCCGTGGATGGCGAGGTGATAGAGCAAGGTGAGAGCATGCGTCTTACCGCCGCCGAACTGGGTGGTGAGGTTGAACACCGCCGAGGTTTCGGTCTTTTCGCCGGAGAGCCGCCGCACGACCTCCGCCGCCATCCGCGTGAGGTTGTCGGTGAGGTAGGTACGATCAAGGAAGCGCGCGGGGTCCTGATAATCTGCCGGTGCGTGACCATCGCGCACCTGGTCGAGGTGGACGGCGAACTCAGCCGCATCCAGCGGTTTGCCGCTGCGCAAATCTTCGCGGGGGAAGATGACTTGATACCAGGGTTTTAGCGCCATAAAAAACCTCCTGACGTTGTTGATTGTCCCGCCTATCTGCGTTATAATAAGAGCAGTGGAGGCACAAAATGAATCTTAACGATCTGTTGCACGACATTCATATCCTGGAAGACGAAATTCGCATGTACGAACGCAAATATGCAATGCTATCCGACGTCTTTTATGAAGCCTATCGCAATGGCGAAGAGCCGCCGGACGATGCCTGGGTTCGCGATTGGACAGCGTGGGCCAGTGGATACGAAGTGTTGCAGGGATTCCGCGACCAATACCGCGCCGCTATAGCTCGTTTGCAAGCTGAACACCAATCCATTAACAATGTCATGACCCGGACGGCGCGCCGTGAAGTCGTTTTTGTCCCTGCCTGAATACGAACGCTTTATCTACACACTCCAAGAAGCCTACCCCGCTATCCTACGATCTACGGTAGTGATTATTCGACGAGGACAACTTATCGCGGAAGTCAGCGGTGAGTTGACCTTTGCCGACGACTACCATCTCATCATCTTTGAACGTCTGCGTTGGAATACCGGAGAACTCACAATCGCCGGTTACAGCTATGAAGTTTTGCGCGGCGACGAGAAACTGTATTGGTACGACTCCCAAGCGCATCCCAACGAGCCGACGCTGGCAAGCACCGATCCCCATCACAAACACGTCCAGCCCGACATCAAGCACCATCGCATCCCCGCGCCCGGTCTGAGTTTCACACCTCCCAATCTACCTTTTCTGATCCAGGAAATTGAAACCGCGCTGCTCAATAAGGCCTGAACTGACCCAGGTTACTATCAAGCACCCACCAACGAAAGAACCCATACGGGAATGTCGCGGCTTCGTCTCGACTGCCGACGACAACTAACGTTTCCCCCTCGATGTTCATCCGCTCGGTGATGGTGAACGCGCCGATCACCTCGCGCCCCATCCAATGGACGAGCGCCGCGCCCTGTTCGGCCTGACGGCGGTAGCAGTAGACGATGCGCAGGCTGGCCCGGACGCACAACACTTTCCACAAGGAATAGGCGATCCGCGCATCGTTGCGGCTGTTCTCCAGTTCCATCACGGCGACAGGAAAGCGCCAGTTAGCGCCGGAGGGCGCGAAGGCCATCACGTCCATCGCCAGGTACTCGTGACGCGCCTCCGGCAGCAGGTCCAATGGATGGCCCTTGGCGGCAGCCTGCCAACCCATCGCCACACAGGTGGCGACGACGCCATCCGTCAACGCCGCCGTCCAATCGCCCAGACGGCCTTGCAGCGACGCTTCCTTGAGCACAGCGGCGGTGTGATGACGTTGCAGCGCATCCCAAAAGGCGGCGCGCCAACGCTCTCTCAAATCATCAGCCATAGGCGCATCTCCTTCGAAAATAAACTGGTTTAAGCCGCCACCGTACTGAAGGTAATCTGTACAGTAGCGCCGGTAAGCTTCTCCAATTGGCGAGTCAGATAACTGACTTTGGCTTCTTTGTTGCGTTGATCAAA
>Ga0334883_1003049_pt1 | contig 18854 bp, 18 predicted proteins | sample GraSluR1_MG_6_FD_207230 | JGI IMG/M metagenome (GOLD analysis project Ga0334883, IMG submission 207230) | Sludge microbial communities from methane-producing bioreactor in Wageningen University, Netherlands - Granular Sludge_09_05-R1 | ecosystem: Engineered > Bioreactor > Anaerobic >... | reverse complement strand
CATCCGGAGGAACACGGGGAAAAGATCGGGTATCCCAACGGCATCGATGATAAGGGGAATTCCTTTTCCGCCTGTCCACTTCCCCATGGCCTCCTCGAGGGAATCGTCCTTCGTGTTGACTGTGACTTCGGCGCCGAGCCTGCGGGCCTTCTCGAGGCGTACGTCCACGATATCCGCCACAGCGCAGGCCGTTCCGAGCCTCCGCGCCGCCTGGAGGATCACCTGGCCGATGGGCCCCGCGCCCATGATCAGCAGCCGGTCCGCTCCCGAGCACTCGGTCCGGGACAGGACGTTGGCCGCAATGGTGAAAGGCTCCACCAGGGATCCCTTCTCAAAGGACCAGCTTGAGGGGATCTTATGAAGGTTTTTTACCGGGAGTGCGACGTACTCTGCAAACCCTCCGTGCCTGTGGACTCCGAACACCTCGAGGTTCTCGCATACATTGGGGCGTCCAATGGAACACGCGTAGCATGTACCGCAGCTTGTGACCGGGTCCACCGCCACGCGGTCCCCGATGCTGAAGCCCTGCACTCCCGGCCCGAGGGACTCGATCTCTCCCGAGAACTCGTGCCCTATGATCCTGGGATATTTTGCAAGAGGGTTCGTGCCGTGATAGATGTGCATATCCGATCCGCAGATGCCCCCCACACGTACGCGGACGAGGGCTTCACCCTCCCCCGGCTTCGGCATGGGCATTTCCCTGATCTCCAGACTGTGGGGCTCGGCAACATAGACAGCTTTCATATCAGCTCTCCCTTTCTTCCCGCGGACAGCTCATTCTTTTCAGGACACCTGAAATGAACTCTCCCGGCAATAAAAATTTTCTGCCCCGGCGGGGTTCTTTCTATTCCGGAAATTTTACCGTGAAAGCCATCCTCCGTCTACGGGCACTATGCAGCCCGTGAGATAGTCTGAAGCAGAAGAGGCGAGGAATACCGCCGCTCCCTTCAGGTCATCGGGTGTTCCCCACCTTCCGGCGGGAATTCGGGAGAGGATCTCGCGGCTCCTCACAGGATCCTTCTGGAGAGCTTCTGTGTTGTCGGTGGCCATGTACCCCGGCGCAATGGCGTTCACCTGGATGCCGTAGACCGCCAGTTCGTTGGCCATAAGCTTTGTCAGGCCTGCCACCGCGCTTTTGCTTGCCGTGTACGACGGGACGCGAATGCCTCCCTGGAACGAGAGCATGGAGGCTATATTGATGATCTTGCCTCCCCTTCCCTGCTTCTGCATCTGCCTGGCGGCCTCCTGTGAGAGAAAAAACAGGCTCCTGAGGTTGACGTTCATCACGTCGTCCCAGTCCTTCTCCGAGAACTCGAGCACATCGGCCCGCCGGATTATCCCCGCGTTGTTCACGAGGATGTCCACCGACCCCATGGCGGCTACCGTCTCGGGAATGATGTCGGGGATGCGCTCCCTTGCTCCCAGGTCCGCATCTATGAACAGGAACTTCCGGCCCAGGGCCCGTACGGCCTGTTCCGTTTCGGGCATGGGTATCGGGCCCACTCCGACAATATCGGCGCCCGCCTCGGCAAGGCCTTCGGCGATGCCCCGGCCCAGCCCCTTCCGCGCTCCTGTGACCATGGCCACTTTTCCGTCAAGCCTGAAGAAATCGAGAATCATATGCCTTTTCGCCTTCCTTTCGACCAATTCCCTCAATATGTTATAAGCACCTTCAGAAATTTTTCCGGCCCCTTAAGTATATCCTGAAAGGCCGTGTCTATTTTCTCGAAGGGGTAAACTGCCGAGATCAGCGGTTCGGGGTCCACCAGTCCCTTTTTGACCCATTCAATGACCTGCGGAAAGCGGCGGCAGTTCATCCTTGACCCAACTATTTTGAGCTCCTTCTTCACTACCATGACCTCGGGGATCTTCGCCGGTTCGGGGTGGAACCCCAGGACAACGATGCAGCCCCCGGGGGCAGCGTACCCCAGGCTTTCCTCGAGCAGGCGGGGCATGCCCACCGCCTCGACGACTACGTCGGCACCGAACCCGCCCGTGAAGTCGGAGAGTTCTGCAGCCATATCACCTGTCTTTCCGTTGACCGCCCGATCTGCCCCCAGGCGTCGGGCTGTTTCAAGGCGGCTGTCCACGAAGTCGGTGATGAGAACTTCCGCTCCCGCGATCTTCATGGCCTGGAGGATGCAGAGACCTATGGTCCCGGCTCCGAGAACAAGCACCTTGTCACCCTTCAGCACCCCGCTCCTGGCGAGGACTTCGGCCCCGATGGAGAACGGCTCTATAAGGGATGCCTTTTCCCAGGGCAACCCATGTGGAAGGGGATAGACCTTCTGTTCGGGAACGGCTATGTAGTCGCAGAAACCTCCGTCCACCTGGACTCCCAGGCATTTGACGGTGCTGCAGAGATTGTCGTATCCCCGCCTGCAGGAAATGCACTCTCCGCATGAGACTACGGGGTCTATGGTCACCCGGTCTCCCTTTGAAAAACCCGTGACTCCGCTTCCTGCAGATTCCACCTCGCCCACCAGTTCGTGGCCAAGGATCCGGGGCAGTTCCACATCGGAGCGCTCTCCCTGGTAGATGTGAAGATCAGATCCGCAGATCCCCGCCGCCTTTACCCTGACGAGAACCTCTCCTTCCGTGGGAAGGGGCATCCTGTCCTCGAAAATCTCTATCCGCCCCGGGGCAACAAGTTTGGCACTTCTCACGCAGTTCACCTCCACTCTTCGCGGGTCCTTGATATGATATGGCCGGGCGCGCCGTTCCGGGCAAACGCCGTCTACGAAAGAAACCTCTGTTCTGTCGGGGATGGGAGAGCCCGGCAGGCCCTCCCGTCCGGTCTCATTCTACTTGTTCGCCGCTATGATGAGATCGAGCAGTTCCGTCCCGAACTTCACCCTGTAATCTTCCCACACGGGCTGTACTGCCTTGACGAAAGGTGCGACATCCACTTCGTTGAACTTCACGTTTTGATTCTTCAACTCCTCCACGGTTTTGCCGACGAAGGCATTCCAGTATTCACGCTGCTTCACCTCGGCCTCACGGCCGGCCTCGAGCATGGCCTTCTGCTGTTCGGCCGTGAGTTTGCCGAAAGCCTGCTTGCTGATGAGCACCAGGTCGGGAACCATGAAATGCTGGGTCCATGAGAAAATATCGGATACTTCGTAGAGCTTGAGGGTCAGAAGGGTGACGGGGTTGTTCTCCCATCCGTCGAGCACGCCCTGCTGGAGGGCGCTGTAGACTTCGCCCTGGGCCATGGGGGTGGCGATGGCGCCCATGGCGTTGAGGGTGTTCACCATGAGCTTGCTGTCCATGACGCGGATCTTGAGCCCTTTCAGGTCCTCGGGCTTCGTGATGGGACGCTTGTTGTTGATGAGGTTTCGGGAGCCGCCGTCGCCCCAGTAGAGAAAGACGAACCCGGCCTTGTCGATGTCGGCCTTGAGCATTTCCCCGGCCTTGCCGTTGAGGGCTTTGAACATGTGGTCGGTGCTCTGGAAGACGTAGGGAAGGGACAGAACGTCCATGGTGGGGACGAACGAGGCCATGGGCCCCGCGTTGGCCATGCACATCTCGATGGTTCCGGCCTGGAGACTTTCAAGAGCTTCGCGCTGTCCGCCAAGGGCGCTGTTGTTGAAGAGCCGGACCTCCACCGTTCCGCCGGTCTTCTCCTTTACCTTTTCTGCGAAGAAGACCATGGAATTCGTAGTGGGGTTGCCGTCGGGAAGAACGTTGGAGAGCTTCAGGATAACAGGTGCCGCACAGGCGAAGGACGCCGCCAGAAATACGAAAAGAAGCGCAAGAGCAAATGTCTTTTTTTCGAACATGGAATTACCTCCTTCTTTTCTGCTTCCATATCCCCTTCTCCCTCCGAAGGGGAGGGAGTCTCAGCTGACTGGTGCTGCCAACATCCCGCAACCTTGACGTCTTTCCTTTTCAACTCCTCCTTCCCGGGGACCGGGCCATTTCCTCCCCGAAAAAACTATTTCAGCCCCATGACTGCATGGGGGAGAAAGGTGATGATCTGGGGAAAGATCGTGATCAGGGCAAGGACGAATATCATGGTGATGAGATATTTGGAATAGGCTCCCAGGATTTCCCCAAGCCTGGCCTTCGCAATGCCCGTGGCCACGAAGAGCGAAATCCCCACCGGCGGTGTGCACTGCCCTATAGCCATGTTCACTATGGTCATCACGCCGAAGTGGATGGGGGTAACGCCGAGCTGCCTCGCAATGGGAAAGAGAATGGGGACGAGAATGATGATGATGGGGGAAACGTCGAGAAAGGTACCCATGAAGAGCATGAGGGCATTCATGAGGAAGAGAATGACCAGCCTGTTGTCTGACAGGGCGAAGACGGCCCTGGCTATCTTGTCGGGGATCTGCTCCGCCGCAAGGATCCAGCCGAAACTGGACGCGGTGGAGATACAGAGGACCACTACCCCGGTGGTGATACCCGTTTTGACCAAAATTGCGGGAATGTCTCTCCACTTGAGCTCCCCGTAGATGAACCGCCCGACGATGAATGAATAGAACGCCGCCACCACCGAGGCTTCCGTTGCAGTGAACACTCCGGAGAGGATACCCCCCATTATGATGACCATGGTCATGAGGGCCAGGATGGAGTCGGTGAAGGCATACCACCGTTCTCTCCATGTTGCGCGCACTTCCGACGGGAGGTTCCGCTTCCGTGCGAAGAGTGCGCTTGTTATCATAAGGGCCATTCCCATGAGGATGCCTGGGAACACGCCGCCGAGGAAGAGTCCTCCTATGGATATGCTTCCCGTGATTCCAAGGATGATCATGGGAATGCTCGGCGGTATGATGATACCGATGGCCCCGGCAGTACCCACCACGCTGGTGGCCAGGTCCTTTCCGTACCCCTTCTGCTCCATGGCAGGGATGAGGACGCTGCCGATAGCCGCGGTGTCGGCTGCCGTCGAGCCAGATATCCCGGCGAAGAACATGGCCGCGACGATGCTGATCATTGAGAGTCCGCCCCGGATGTGGCCTACCAGGCTGGAAGAAAAGGAGATGAGCCGCCTGGAGATGCCTCCGCTCTCCATGAACCCGCCGGAGAGGATGAAAAAGGGAATGGCTACAAGAGAGAAGGATTCCACCGAGGTGTACATCCTCTGGGCCACGATCAGGGGATCCATGCTCCCGGCAAAGACAAGGGCGACTGTCGCCGATATGGCCAGGGAGAAGGATACGGGCATCCGGATGATGAGCAGGAGGACAAAAACGGAAAAAATAGTGGCTGTCATGTCAGTCCCTCCACTCCGTGTGATGCCGGGAAAAAAACTCCCTGAGATGGTTGAGCGAATGGATCGCTATGAATGTCCCGCTCAGCGGCAGTATCACGTAGGGGCCGCTCATGGTGAAGGGCATCATGGCCATGAGCTGACGCTGGTTCAGCTTTACGAGAAAGAGCCCTTTCCAGATCATGAAGAGCGCAAAGGCAAAGATCATGGAGTAAACCGCAAGGGAAAGGATCTTCCGGACCATGCGGGGGAGGCGGACGACAAAAATCTCCACCTCGAAATGAGAGAACTCCTTCACAGCCAGGCTGGCACCGATAAAGCTGGACCACACGAACATATACATGAGGAGGGCCTCCGACCACATTATGGGGGCCTTGATGACGAAACGGCTGATGATCTGGAGAAGTCCCAGCACCACCATGACCGTGAGAAGAACGATGAGCATCCACCGTTCGAGGCGCGCCGTGAGGGCATCCAGCCTCTCCATAACTTTTTATTCCCCTTCGGCCTAACGGAGAAGAGACATGGGAACGCCGTCCATGTCCGAAAAGGTCTGGTTTTCTCCCGCCATGTCCCGGAGGAAGCTGTAATTCGTGCTGCCCGGGTCTGAACGGATCGACCATCTCGTGGAGATGACCGCCTTTCCGCTTCGGAGGGCCTCTGTGTCGTACCGCTTCACATCTGCCGGGTTGGCTGAATTCCGTACTTCCATCGGATTTTCCTCCTTGTCTTCTTTTTCTGTCTTCTGGCGCTTGTTATCCTCTGTATCCCAGCTCCCTTGAAATCGCCAGCACTGTGTCCCGCAGTTTTTCTCCCAGGGCGCGGGACTGGCTGTCGCTGAACCGGTAGGCCGGAGCGCTGATGCTGACGGCACCCACGGGATAGCCCCTGAGATCGAGTATGGCGGCGCCCACGCACCGGATGCCTACTTCATTCTCCTCGACCTCCTCGCAGAACCCCCTCTCCCTGCCGACGGCGAGGATCTTCTCGAGTTCCTTCCTGTCCGTGACCGTGTTCGGCGTCCGGGAAAGCAGCTCAGTCTTCTCGAAAAAGGCCTCCAGATCAGCTCCGGGAAGGGCGGCAAGGATGGACCTCCCAGCGGAGGTGCTGTACAGGTCCCTTCTCGCCCCTATGTGGGAACGCATGCCAACCGGATGGGGGCTGTCCAGCTTATCCAGGTAGTAGGCCTCTCCCCCCTCGAATATGAAGAGGTGGACCGTTTCAAGGGCTTCCTCCCAGAGTGCGCGGAGCCAGGGTCGTGCGATCTCGCATAAACCGGCCTTCTTCTGATAGGCGTCCGCCCAGAAAAGGACCGAGGGCCCCATCTGGTAGAGCCCTCCATCGTCCCTGATGACGATGCTGTAATCCCTGAGAGTTGACAGGATACGGTGGACCGTAGCCTTGGAGAGATCCGTAGCATCGGCGATCTCGGTGATCCCTACCTGGCGTCTCGACTCCGCCAGAAACCCGAGGACGCTCACAGCCCGGTCGAGGACCCGCACAGATCCGCCCGGGGTCCTGGAATCGTCAGCTTCGTCTCCCGCCGCACGATTTGATACTGTACCGATACGCCCTGTCTCCGGGACGTTCAGCCCGGTATTTCGTTTTTTCCTTATCATATTCATTCCACCTGTCAAAATGATGATTCTTTAGATGAAACAACTCCACGGTTACGTTACAACAGAGTTGGATGACTGTCAACTTTTCTTTTACATTCAGGTAAACCGAAAATAAAAATGCCCGGGAATAAGCTCCCGGGCCCATCAGCATGGTAACTCCGCCTCTATTTTTTCGGTATCAGGGCCTCGAAGACTGCACCATTTTCAGAGGGGTGGAAAAGGAGGTCTCCACCGGTGTTGACCAGGATCCGTTTCGCTATGGCAAGGCCGAGGCCGTAGCCACCCTTCCCCCACTCACCCCGCGCCCTGTGCCCGTCACCTCTCCGAAAACGGTCAAATATCACGGGAGCCGCGTCTTCTGCAATGCCGGGACCGTTGTCACAAACCATCACGCTCCAGGATCCGCCCTTTTCCCCGATCGACAGTGAAACCATTCCGCCCGGATTCGGACCGAATTTTTCCCTGACATATTTTACGGCGTTCTCCGAAAGATTCAACAGCGCCCTGGAAATATCATCCGCCCGGACCCGTACGGGGGCTTCCGGGGGGAATTCTTCCCGAATGTCAATAAACTCCGCGAAGGGATGGGCGCGGCTTTCATCGGCTATCTTTCCGAGGATGACGGTGAGGTCGGCATCTTCGGCATCCCGGACGGGAACCTCCGACTCCATGCGGGAGAGGAGCAGAAGATCGTCCACGAGCCGGCTCATTCGTTCCTGCTGGGCTATGATCGTCGAGAGGTATTTCTCTTCCTCCCCCTCTTCTTTTTCCGGTGTCTCGAGAAGGTATTCCGCCGCAGCCCGTATGGTAGTGAGAGGAGTCTGCAGTTCATGCCCGGCATCGGCAATAAACTCCCTCCTTGACTGTTCTATCCGCCTCTCCTCCGTGAGGTCGCTGAGCACCAGCAGCACACCCGTGGCGGTCTTCCCCGACGTGATCCTGACATACCGCCCTCCAGGCTCGGGAAGGCCGAAGACCCTGCTCTCCTCTCCGCCCTGGAGAGCGGAGAGGACCATGGCATACATGTCGCCGGAGGGAAGCACCCGTTCCACAGGAGTGCCTTCCTCCGGGGGAGTTTTGAGGGAGAGAAGTGCTGATGCCATTTCGTTGACGTAGCGGACCTTCCTCTCCTCGTCTATGAGAAGGACCCCGACGGGAAGGGCAGTGACGATCCGGGAAAGGTCCTCCCGCTCGGTCCTGAGTTCCGAGAGAGCCCCCCTGAGCTGGGCGGACATACCGTCAAGAGCGCTGGAAAGGCGCTGCAGCTCTGGTTCAGCCATGAGAGGGAACCGCGCTTCCTCTCCCTGGGCGATCCTTCCCGCAGATGTTACCATCCGTTCGAGGGGACGAAAGAAGATACGGACAAACCATGCTCCGAAGCCAAGGACAAGGACGACGGCGAACAGAAGGTTGAGAAGGAACCTGTTCCGTATTTCCCGGGTGAGGGATGAGAGGTAGTCAAGTGTATAGGAGGACCGTATGACTGCTGCCCGGCCGCTCTCCACGGGAACCCTCCGGGCGAAGTACAGCGAGTAGGTGTTGGTCGTCCTGCTGTACCTGACCGCTTCCCCCTCCCCGGAGGAGAGGGCTTCCTGCACCTCGGGGCGGGAAAGATGGTTGTCCATGGCCGAAGGATTTCTTTCAGTGTCGGCGAGGACGGCTCCTGAGGTATCGATGAGGGTGACACGGCCGTGGAGTGCCCCCCGCCATCGTTCCAGGTCCCGTAGAAATCCCGGGACTCCTTCCCTGGCGAGGGAGAGGGAGAGGAGCTCCGTCTGGCGGGAAAGCTCCAGCGCCCCCTGCTTTATTATGCCGTTTCGCACCACCCCGTGCAGCAGCAGCCAGCTTGTACCGAAGGCTGCGAACACCACGAGGGATACGAGGAACAGGATTTTCTTTTTGAGCGAAAACATGGCTATTCCTCCCATACGAGGCGGTATCCCCGCCCCCGGAGCGAGTTGACCGCCAGTGCAGGCTGTTTTCCGTCGTCGAGCTTTTTCCTGAGCCTTGAGATGTGCACATCCACGGTCCTTGTGTCACCGCCGGAGAAACTCCAGATCTTTGACAGAAGCTCCTCTCTCGAAACAGTCCGCCCCATCTTTCTGGCAAGTGCCTCGAGGATACGGTATTCCGTAGGGCTCAGCTCGAGGGGTATGCCGCGAAGGAGCGCTGTTTCATCTCCCGGTTCTATCCGGAGGTCGCCGGCCTCGAGGACTCCGCTCTCTTCAGGAACAGCGGTCCTTCGAAGGAGAGCCCTGACCCTGGCCGTCAACTCCGAAAGTGAGAACGGCTTTTTCATGTAGTCGTCAGCCCCGAGTTCCAGCCCCTCCACCACGTCCCGCTCTTCACGCCTTGCAGTGAGCATTATGATAGGTATGGAGGCGGTATCTTTTTCGGCCTTGAGCCGCCTGCATACTTCCCAGCCGTCCATCCTGGGAAGCATAAGATCAAGGATGATGAGGTCGGGACGGAGGGTGAAAGCCTTTTCCAGCGCATCGTCCCCGTCCGATGCCGAGGCGGTTTCATACCCGTGCCTGAGGAGCGTCTGGGTCACTATCCCGCGTATGGCCTCTTCGTCCTCCACCACGAGAATTCTCTGTCGTACCAAAAGGGTCACCGTTCCTTCGGACGTCGGAATGCCGATGCCTTCACGGTCTTTCCCGTGACTATATATACCACCCGCTCCGCCACGTTCGTGATGTGGTCGCCGGCACGCTCAAGGGTCCGGGCTACGTTGAGGAGACTGGAAGCCTGTTCGATCCGCTGGGGTTTCTCCATCATGAGCAGCAGCAGTTCCCTCATGATCTGCCTCTCCAGGTCGTCCATGAGATCATCCATGGGGAATACTTCCTTCGCCGCCTCTGCGTTGTTCGTGTCGAAGGCCGCCAGCGCCTTCTCCACCATGACCGAAAGGGTGTCGACCATTCTGGGGATGTCAATGAGGGGCTTCACGAGCTCCTGTCCTGAAAGGTCTATGGCTGCCTTGGCAATGTTGTCCCCGTAGTCGCCGATACGCTCAAGGTCGATGGCCATATGCATTATGGACGTGACTGTCCGCAGATCCTCACCCAGGGGCTGGTACCGGGCCGTAAAGTTCATGCAGGCACTGTCCACGGAACCGGCAAGCTCATCGATCTCGTCGTCCTTTTCGATGACGGACCGGGCGGCTTCCACGTCCTGGTTCTTCAAAGCCCACACAGCCCTCGTGACTGACTCCTCGGCCATTTTCCCGAGCCGGAGGATCATTCGCTTCAATTCTGTAAGATCTTCTTCAAGCTGTTTTCTCAGGTTGATCGCATTCATGTCCTTTCGCTCCTCTCTGCCTCTAGCCGAACCGCCCCGTGATGTAATCTTCCGTACGCTTGTCTTCGGGAGATGTGAACATCTTCGGAGTACTGTCGTACTCCACGAGGTCTCCCAGGAGGAAAAACGCCGTCGTGTCGGAGATCCTGGCCGCCTGCTGCATGTTGTGGGTCACGATAACCACAGTATACTGTTTTTTCAATTCCCGTACCAGTTCCTCAATACGTGCAGTTGAGAGAGGGTCAAGGGCACTTGTAGGTTCGTCCATGAGCAGTATTGCCGGCTCCGTGGCGATGGCCCGCGCGATGCACAGGCGCTGCTGCTGGCCGCCTGACAGGCCCGTTCCCGGAGTCTTCAGTTTGTCCTTCACCTCGTCCCAGAGTGCGGCCCCGGTGAGGCTGTTCCGAACGATCTCATCGAGCTTTGCCCTGTCGCGGATGCCGTGAAGACGGGGGCCGTAGGCCACGTTGTCGTATATGGACATGGGGAAAGGATTCGGCTTCTGGAACACCATACCCACGTTGCGTCTCAGGGAGATCACGTCCGTTCCGCTTTCGTAGATGTTCGATCCGTCAATAAGGATATCTCCTTCCACCCTGGCTGAGGGGATGAAGTCGTTCATCCTGTTGAGACACCTCAGGAAGCTGCTTTTTCCACAGCCCGAAGGGCCTATGAGCGCGGTGACCGCCTTCTCGGGAATATCCAGGGTCACATCCCTGAGGACCCTGGACTGACCGTAGTACAGGTTCACTTCTCTTGTTTCGATCTGTATTCTGTTCATTATACCCACCTTTTACCGTCTCATTCTTCTGCGGAACCGGGAACGCATGAAGATCCCTACCGAACATATCCCCAGCACGAGCAGCAGCAGAACGAGGACTGTGCCGTACTGGATCCCCCTTGTTTCTTCGATGAACGTCCCCGCTGTGGCGAGAACATAGATGTGATACGGAAGGGCCATGACCTCTGAGAAAAGGCTCCGGGCGATGTTTGGGGCAAAGAACGCCGCCCCTGTGAACATAATGGGGGCTGTCTCACCCGCGACCCGGCCGACACTCAGGATGATGCCAGTTATGACAGTGGGTGCGGCGGAAGGGAGTACCACCTTCCATATGGTCTGCCACTTCGATGCCCCGAGGGCGTAGGAGGCATCCCGGTAATCCCGGGGTACGGCAAGGAACGCCTGTTCCGAGGCGGTTACCATGAGAGGAAGGGTGAGACATCCCAGGGTGAGGGCAGCCGAGAGGAGACTCGGCCCGAAACGGAACAGGATCACGAAAAGCGAGAGACCGAAGAGGCCGAAGACCACCGACGGGACTCCCGCAAGGGACCGTATGGCGAGCCTCAGGGCGGAAGTGAACAGATCGTCCTTTGCATATTCGGCGAAATACAGTCCGGTCGCGACGCCGATCGGTATGGCGAAACCCATGGCCACCGCTACAAGCTGTATGGTCCCCACCAGCGGTGTCAGTATGCCGCCCCTGGTCATGCTGTCACGGGGAGGCTCGAGAAGAAATTCGAGGGAAAGGACAGAATAGCCTTTCACGGCCACAAATGCGACGATCCCGGCCACCAGGGCTGTGAGGGCGATACCTGATCCCCAGGTGGCAGCCGTCATAAGATTATCGAGTATTTTCCTCCGGCTTTTCATCGGGAAAACGTTCCTTTCTTTTCGATCCACGCCGAGAGCAGGTTCACCGCCAGGGTCATGAGCAGAAGGAGAATACCTCCGAAGAAGAGTGCGGCATAGTGAGGGGAACCCACCGGAGTCTCCCCCATCTCGGCAGCTATTGTGGACGTGAGGGGCCGAACGGGGTCAAAAACCGAGAGGGGAATGATCGCCGCTCCTCCGGCCGCCATGAGCACCACCATGGTCTCTCCCATCGCCCTCATGATCCCCAGCAGGGATGCGCTCAGGATTCCCGGAAGGGCCGACGGGACGACAACTTTCACGGTCGTCTCAAACCGTGTTGCTCCCAGTGCGTAGGAGGCATTCCGTATATCTTCGGGAACCGAGCCGAGTGCCTCTTCAGCAAGGGAGCTCACCACCGGGATCGTGAGGACCCCGAGGAGAACGGATGCATTGAACAGGTTAAGGCCTGACAGCATATCGAATCTCTCCTGGAGCATTGGCGCGAGAACGACCATTCCGATGAAACCGAGGACGATGGAAGGAAAGAATCCAAGAATCTCCAGTACCGGCTTCAGAAATTCCCTGACCGGCCGGGGAGCCGTCTCCGACACGAATAGAGCCACTAGGAGGCTGAAGGGAACGGCCAGCAGGGAAGAAAGCGCGGTAACTGCGACCGTACCGACGATGAGCGGGAACATTCCCAGCGTGGGAGGATCTTCTGCCGGATACCACAGGTCTCCGAAAAAGAGATCCTTCAGTGTAACGCTTTTCAACACGGGCATTCCCTCGCGGAAGAGGAAGTACAGGATGAACACCATGATGAGTATTCCCGCACTGGACAATGCCTTGACAATTGCCCCCGGAAGCCTGTCTTTCATGAAACCCCTTCTTTCACAGTTCGTAACAGCAGGATTCCCCCTCCCGGAAACAGGGAGGGGGGATGAAGAGCCGGTCGGGCCGATGAGCCGGGAAACACCTGCTACTTCAAAACCCTCAGCGGTACAAATCCGGTCGATGCCACTATTCTCTGGCCTTCATCGCTGAGCATGAAATTGAGGAACTTCATGATCTCACCCGCGGGCCATCCTTTGGTAAACATGTAGAGAAAGCGGGCTATGGGATAGGATCCGTCGAGAGCGGTTTCCGCCGACCCCTTCTTTCCGTTCACCATAAGGGGCTTCACCGTGTCGTTGATGTATCCGATCCCGTCGTATCCGATGGCGTATTTATTCTTAGCGACCGTGGTGAGCATGGCTCCCGAGGAGGCGACGATCAGGGCCCGGGGAGATACCCTTTCCTTCTTCAGGATGATTTCCTGCCAGGTTTCATAGGTACCGGAACTCGTGTCCCTGCCCACCACCGCAATGGGCTTATCCTCGCCGCCGACATCTTTCCAGCTCTTTATTTTTCCGGTGTAAATGTCGCGGAGCTGTTCAATGCTGAGATCCTGGACCGGGTTTTCGGGGTGGACGATAGGAAGAAGGGCGTCCATGGCGACTGCAAAGGGAACGGGGTAATTCCCCTTCTCCACCGCGGCTTTCACCTCGGACTGCTTGATGAACCTGGAGGAATTGGCGATGTCGGTGGTCCCGTCGATGATGGCCTTGATGCCGTTGCCGCTGCCGCCTCCCGATACGCTGATCTTAATCGCACTGTCGGCTTCCATGTATTTTTCGGCTGCCGCCTGGGCAATGGGAAGGACTGTAGTGGATCCATTCATGACGAGTTCCGCACCGAAAGCCGCCCCTGATAGGGCCGTAAGGACTACAAGAGAAAGAATTGCTGCGAGTTTCCTCATGTTCAAAAACCTCCCTGTTCTCTGTTTTCTTATTTCCCCCGGGGGCCTGCTCCGGCGGATGATGCAAGTATAGGGAGGAAAGGTTACGGATGAGGGCTGAAAATGTAACAAAAGCGTTACAGCTTTTGGGGAAGTTTTTCCGTGCATGATATATACTGTGTCGGGAAAACTTTTGCGGAGGTGTTTTTATGGTAACCAAATTTCAGCCCGACAGGATACTCGGTGTTCTCGGAGGAATGGGACCGGCGGCGGCGGCGGAATTTCTCCGTCTTCTCGCCGAACGGGCCCCAGTTTCGTGCGACCAGGAGCACGCCGTCACCTACCTGCTGTCAGACCCCCACATGCCCGACAGGAGCAGCGCGATCCTTGGACGGGGGACGGACCCTACGGAGCAGCTCAAAAAGGACCTGCTCACCCTGGCCGGATGGGGAGCAGATATCCTCGCTGTCCCGTGCAATACTGCCCACTACTTCATCGACCGTTTCCGGGACGAGCTCCCGGTCCCGCTCGTCCACATCATAGACGAGACCGTGGCCGCAGCGGAGCGGATAAGCCCTGACGGAGCATGGCTCCTGGCCACAAGGGGAACCATGGACAGCGGCCTGTACCAGAAGTACGCTGAAAAACGGGGATATCGGTTCTTCGTCCCCTCCATGGATGTGCAGGAGAAGGTGCAGCAGAGCATCGAGCTCGTGAAGTCGAACCGGAAGGACGACGGCGGAAGCCTGCTCAGGAATGTCGTACTGGACCTGTGGAATGAGAGAGACCTGCCCGTATGCGCGGCATGCACCGAGCTCCCGCTGGCATACGACGCGTCGGGGCTGCCCCGGGAGAAGACCGTTTCAAGCCTGGGGGCCCTCTGCGAAGCCTGCCTTCGGGTACTCTATCCCCATATGGCCGACTAAAGAAAGGCGCTTCGGACAAACCGTCCGGGGCGCCTTTTTTCGTCACTTTCTCACGATGTCGAAAACCGTGACCTCAGGAGGCGCAAGAAAACGGATCGGGGGTCCCCAGGTTCCGGTGCCGTTGCTGACGTAGATCCTGCTCTCCTTCCCGGGGGCGGCGTGTGCCTGCCCGCTTTTTCCGGTGGGGACGATGGCCCGCAGCCCCTTTCGATAGTCGTAGACCATCCGCGTCGCCCAGTAGAAAGGCCAGATCTGACCACCGTGGGTGTGTCCCGAGAGCTGGAGGTCGAACAGCCCCACCGCATCGGGATCGATGGTGGGCTGATGCTTCAGCAGCAGCACGAAACGATCAAGGGGAAGACCTTCGAGTACCTTCGACTCCGGGAGCGGCTCTTCACCGAACCGCCTGGCCGCCCGGTCGTCAACACCTGCAAGGATAATGCCTCCCGCCTCGACAGCCTCGTTTCTCAACACCTTCATCCCGGAGTGCTCCTTAAAGGCAAGCGCCTGCTTCACGCCGGCATAGTACTCGTGGTTCCCCGTGACTGCGTAGGTGCCAAGCGGAAGGTCCAGCCCGCGGAAAAGGGCGACCTCTGCCTCCCGCTCCTCCATGTTGCCGTCCACGAGGTCCCCCGTGATGACGAGCATATCCGGGTCCGCGGCCTTCACGGCGTCAAGCATCAGGGCAAGTCGCTCTTCCTGGATTATCCACCCGAGGTGAACGTCGGACAGCTGGGCGATGCGAATGCGCTCGACTCCCGGGGGAAGGTGAGGGGTGGATACGGTTTTGTAGACCGTCCGAATGCTGAGTGCCTCGAACCACCCGTAGGCGCAAATGAGAACCGCTGTCCCCACCGCGATCCATGCCCTGGCCGCAGGCGACCGAAGAAGTTCACCGAAGCGTGAGGAGAGCATTCCGTCGATTCCCCAGAGGAGGATCCTCAGAAGATCGATCAGGACGAAGCAGGCGAAGGTCATGAAGATGAAGGCCATCCACATGTACCCCGAACAGGAAAGGACTTTCCGTAGCGTGTGGGCGTCGCCGAAGTCGAAAAGCCACAGTGCCCTGGCCCCCGCGATCATCGCAAGGGAGACGAGGATGAACAGGGCGGTCCATTTCCACCCCCGGCCGATGGCACTTCGCAGCTTGAAATAGACGTATACGTGCATGCCGCCGTAAATGAGCATGTACAGCGAAAAGAATATGGCAAAAGACTGTCGCATTCTCCATTCCTCCTGATTCTACAGTTTCAGTTTTTCCGGAACATTATATCAGCACGGGGATATATTCTGCCCGAGCCAGGGAAAAGACCGTCAGAACTTCGATTTTTTCAGCACCCACCAGGGAGCCCCGAATACTCAGAGACGATGAGGTCAAGCCACCACGTAAGCTTCGGGAAAAAGGAGCGGAAACGCTTGAGAAAACGGGTTTAGAAGATGGTTCCGTCCACTCGATCCGAAGGGACACATGGACTGTGCATCGAGATGACAAAAAAACCGGGGAAGCCGGAAAGTGTTTTCTAAGAGCCTCCGCGCTTCCCCGTATTCTCTCTTTCACTGTTTCTGCGCAGTACCGTTTGTGTTACCGCCGAAGCCCGGGTTCCTTTTTTCTTCGAAGGAATCCTGCCAGGGCCACCATGGCCGAAAGAGCAAGCCCCGGCAGCAGGGGATCCATTCCCTTCAGGAAGGCCGCGCCCAGAAAGACTCCCGCAAGTCCGCAGACCCCGGAAAGGAAGCTCCATCCTGCAGGCAGACGACCCGGAAGGAACACGGCGGCAACGAGCGGAACAATGATCCCCGCGCCCTTGATACCCATACCGAGGTACGCCCACTGGAGGATCATGCTTTTTCCCGCACCGAGGGCAATAAGGCCGGCGACGATGACGGTACCAAGAACCGTCATCCTGCTCGCAAAGAGAATTTTCGCGTCGTCATACCCGGCGGCGCGCTTTGTCTTGAGGTACATATCCCTTGTAAGGTTCGTCGCCACTCCGAAGGTTATGCCTACCGACGTCCCCAGCACCGTGATCATGATCCCGGACCAAAGGAGACCCGCCACGAGGGGATGGAAATAGGTCTGTATGAAAAAGGGCAGCGCCTGGGAGGCTTCCACTGCCACTCCCGAGTTCCGGAGCGCCAGCCCTATCCATACTCCAAGAAGGCCAAGGGGCGGCGTGATCATGGATGTCATGAGACAGCCTTTCCGGGCTGTGGCGTTATCGGATGCCGCATATACTGCCTGGATATAGATCTGGCCGCACAGTACGCCGCACAGAAGGGATGTGAAGGCCCCGAGATCCCTGGCTACCCCCCTGGCAAAAATATTGAAGAAGGGGTCTTTTGGGAGCTCCCTGAAAAGGACGAGAGGTGTCTGCCCGGAGAGAAAGGCCGCCCCGACGCAGAGGATCATCACTCCGTACAGGAAAACGATCTTTACAGCTCCCAGTCTGCTGAAACTCTTGAGTCCCCCGCCGTAGGCGAATACCAGGATAAGCAGCCCCATGAATATGGCAGATACCCATACGGGAAAAGGAAAAACAGAACCGAGAAGAGCTGTTCCCGCAAGGAACTGGGCGATGAGAGCGATGAAAGAACCGAGAGCCGTTGCCACAGCTGATAGAACTGCCGATTTCTGGCCGAAATGACCCCCGAGGAACTGGGGTAAGGTGATCAGTTCAGTGGCCCTCAGGGGTTTGACGAACCACAGTCCCATGATGAGACACCCGATCCCGCCGCCAAGGGTGAACCACCAGGCGGATAATCCGTAGTGATAGGCCATCTGTACCGTTCCAACGGTGGATGATCCCCCTACGAGGCTTCCGAGGATGATCCCCGAGACCCCTCCCGCAGAAACCTTTCTGCTGGCCAGCGAGTATTCGGACGAGGATGTTATTTTGCCTGAAGAAAAAATTCCAAAGACGAAAAAAGCCGCAAGAATACCGAGGGCTGAAACTATGAACATAAAGACACCTTCTTCTAATATTTTGCCGGCGTTCGCTTATTATCCCGTCTGCCGTATATCTCTTCCAATTCCCGTATCCTCGTCTCACTGAGGGGACGGCTGCATCCCATGGTCGCCGCGATCCAGGTCATCCGGGCCGCAGCCTCGAGGACTTCCATGCGGTCGAAGGCCTGAAAGAGCGTGTCACCCACTGTAAGGACCCCGTGATTTTCCATTAACACAGCATTTCCCTTCCTGACCGCCTGCCCGACAACGCGGGCGAGTTCCTCCGTTCCCATAAGGGCATAAGGGGCCCTGACAGGTACACCGAGGACGTGCCAGGTCTCGGCGGTAAGCCTGGTGTCAATCTCTGCATCCAGGGCAGTGAAAGCGGAGGCGGTGACAGGGTGGGCGTGAACGATACCCGACACGTCGGGCCGGTTCCGGAACACTTCCAGGTGCATCTCCGTCTCGATGCTGAGCTTCAGTCCGGGAATGAGGCTTTTCCCGTCCAGGGTGACGGCACCGATCTCATCAGCGATCATCTCTCCCTTGTCCGTACCCGAAGGAGTAATAAGTATAACGTCTCCGCACCGGAGGCTCACGTTGCCCCCGGAGGAAGTTGTCAGCCCCCGGATGTACAGCCGCCTCATGATGGAGGCGACTTCCTCTCTTTCCGCTTCCCTGCCGATTGCCACGAGCACTCATCTCCCTGAATGGTCATCATACTGTATACTACCATAAAGAAGGAGGGGAAAAAACGGATGGGGAAGAATAGTGGAGGAACTGTGTCCATTATCTACGAGGATCCCTGGTTCCTGGCTGTACACAAGCCGGAGGGGATGCTTGTCCACAGGTCCCCCCTTGACAGGGGGGAGACACGTTTCGCCCTCCAGGAGGCGAGAAACCTGGCGGGACGGCGGCTCTACCCTCTTCACCGTCTTGACCGCCCCACGTCGGGTATCCTTCTTTTCGCATCCGCCAGGGATGCGGCCCGGGAAGGAACAGCGCTCTTTCGAAAAGGCGCCGTGGAAAAAACCTACCTTGCCGTGGTGAGGGGATGGCTTCCTGACGAAGGGCTCATCGATCATCCCCTTCCCGATGACCTCGGCGGCCTTCGGGACAGGGCAGGGGAGACAGGTAGGGAAAGAGAAGCCCGAACGGCCTTCCGCCGCCTGGCGAAGGCGGAGCTGCCCTTCGCCGTGTCGAAATTCCCCACCACGAGATATTCCCTGGCCGAGATCCGTCCCCTTACGGGAAGAAGACGGCAGATCCGCAGGCACTTCAAGCACATTTTCCATCCTCTCGTAGGAGACACAACCTACGGGGAAGGACGCCACAACCGCTTCTTCCGGGAGCAGTTCGGCTGCAGCCGGCTGATGCTGGCCGCGGTGAAGCTGTCTTTTCTTCATCCTTTCACCGGGAAACGGTGTGACA